>JACCDK011416360.1_pt1 | contig 13379 bp, 7 predicted proteins | sample 7445871 | NCBI WGS metagenome assembly JACCDK01 (sample SAMN15323436, study PRJNA562643) | freshwater metagenome | isolation source: river surface water | place: USA:Blue River Watershed | collected 2017-08-15 | reverse complement strand
GGGTGGCCTTGCAGGCCTCGGTCGTGCGGACCCAGTCGTGGTTGTTACGTCCGTCGAGGATGAGGACGCGGATCTTGTCGGCGGCCTCGAGGGGCAGGGTCAGGAGGGCGAGCAGGCTGAAGAGCCCGAGCTTGAGCAGGGATTTCATGGTGAGGCCTCCATTGGAGGGTTTTCCTATGGCCGGGCGAGTGTTTTCATTGCCGGTCCAGCGAACGATAGTGGATGGCTTCCAGGAGATGGGCGGTGGCGATGCGATCCGCCTCGGCGAGGTCGGCGATCGTGCGGGCGACGCGAAGGATGCGGTCGTAGGCTCGGGCGGAGAGGCCCAGTTTCTCCATCGCCTGCTGGAGCAGGTCCCCCTGCGCACGTTCGAGGGCGCAGTATTCACGTAGCTCCCGCCCGCCGAGCAGCGCGTTGCAGCCGCCGGTCCGCCCGCCGAACCGTTGCCGTTGTCGGGCCCGGGCGGCTTCGACCCGGGAGCGTATCGTCGTCGAGGGCTCGCCGGCCGCGGCGTCGCGTAGCTCTTCGAGCGAGAGCGCCGGCGCTTCGACCTGGATGTCGATCCGATCAAGCAGCGGGCCGGAGATCTTACCGCGGTATTTGCGGACCTGCATCGGCGAGCAGGTGCACTCGCGTCGGCGGTCGCCGAGGTGCCCGCAGGGACAGGGGTTCATGGCCGCCACGAGCATCAGCCGCGAGGGCAGGGTGACCTTGGCCGCGGCGCGTGAGACGGTGACCTGGCCGTCTTCGAGCGGCTGACGGAGAACCTCGAGCGCCGAGCGACGGAACTCCGGCAGCTCGTCGAGGAAGAGCACGCCGAGATGCGCGAGCGAGACTTCCCCTGGCCCCGGAATGCTGCCTCCGCCGATCAGTCCGATGTCGCTGATGGTATGGTGCGGCGAGCGGAACGGCCGCTGCCAACCGCGTCGGCCGTCGGTGAGTCCCGCGCCGGCGGCGGAATGCACGCCGTGGATCTCGAGGAACTCCTCCGCGTCCGGCCGAGGCAGGATGGTCGGGATACGTTTCGCGATGAGGGATTTGCCGGAGCCTGGCGGGCCGATCATCAGCAGATTGTGGCCGCCGGCCGCGGCGACTTCGACGGCCCGCCGGATCGCCAACTGGCCTTTGACTTCGGCGAAATCCGGTTGGCCTTCGATCGCGAAGCCTTCGGCGGGCGGGGGCGCAAGCGGGGTGACCCGTTTCTCGCCTGTCAGGAAACGCAGGGCGCCGTCGAGAGTATCGGCCGGGATGGCCTCGACGCCGCCGACGAGCGCGGCTTCTTCCGCCGATGCCCTTGGTAGGATGACGCCGCGCAGGCCCGACTTCCGGGCGAGGATCGCCATCGCGACGCCTCCGCGCACCGGCCGCGTCGCTCCGCTCAGGCCTAATTCGCCGGCGATGAGGTAGTGCTGTAAGAACGCCCGGTCGAGCTGGCCGGTCGACGCCGCGATGCCGAGGGCGATGGGCAGGTCGTAGATGGCGCCTTCCTTCTTCAGGTCGCCGGGTGCGAGGTTGATGGTGGTCCGGGTCTCCGGGAGTCGCAGTCCACTATTCTGCAGTGCGGACTGCACGCGTTCCTCGGATTCCTTGACCGCGGCGTCGGGCAGGCCGACCAGCCACAGACCCAGTTCGCCCTTCTCGCCGGTGTTCACCTCGATCTCGACCGGCACGGCCTCGACGCCGACCAACGCGGCAGAACGGATGACGGAAAGCATGCCGTGAGGGCAGGGGGTCGTCGCCTGGGGCACAATCCCCGACGCCTAGGGCTCAAAGCCTAGCAAAACCGCCCATCGCCGCGCGGATTGCCTTGGCAACCCAGCCCCCGTTCCGCTGTCTGAATGGTTGCCCCGTATGACTTTCCGCGCCGCCATCCTCGGTCTCCTGCTGCTACCCCTCGGTTCCGCCGGGGCGTTGGCGCCTTTCCTGGAGAAGCACTGCGTCGAGTGCCACGACGCCGACACGAAGAAAGGCGGCCTGGATATGACCGCCCTGAAGCCGGACCTCCGGGACCCGAAGTCCTTCGCCGCCTGGGTCAAGATCCACGACCGCACCGCCAACGGCGAGATGCCGCCCAAGAAGAAGGCCCGGCCCGCCGCCGGCGAGCAGTCCGCCTACCTCGGGGCCCTTTCCGCGAGCCTGCTCCGTGAGGACTTCGCCCGGATCGCGGCGCAAGGACGTTCCGTCGAGCGACGGATGAATCGTTTCGAGTACGAGAACGCCGTCCGTGACCTGCTGCAGGCGCCGTGGCTCGACATCAAGGAATCCTTGCCGGAGGACACCGAGGCCCATCGTTATAATAAGAGCGGCGAAGCCTTGGACGTCTCGCACGTCCAGCTGCAGCGCACCCTCGCCGCCGCCGAAGAGGCTCTGCGATCGGCGTTCATCTCCTCCGTCGCGCCCGATGAGTCCGAGAGCGGTCGCCATTACGCCCGCCAGCAGGGGAGCTACGTCGGCAAGATGAAGTTCTCCGAGTTCAACCAGTCGCCCGAACGCGCGACGTTCCCGACCTTGGGTTTCAAAGGTCAGCCGGATGTGCGCGCCGGCAAGGCTCCCGCTACCGTGGGCAAGGCCAACCGCAGCCTGCGTGACGAGGAAGGCGTCGGGGTCGTCCACGGTTCTTATGAGCCGGTCGAGCCGAACTTCGGCACCTTCCGCGCACCGCAGGCCGGCCGCTATCTGATCAAGCTCTGCGGCCATTCCGTCTGGGTCGGCCCCGGCAAGACGAAGTCCAAGGGCAACTTGCGCTGGCAGATCCCCGACCTCGATGACATCTCCAAGGGCCGTCGCCCCGAGCCGGTCACGGTCTACGCGCTCACGCCTCCGCGCGTGTTGCGACGCATCGGTACGATCGACCTCGGTCCGGACGTCACCGTCGCCGAACTCGACGTCGTCCTGAAGGCCGGCGAGAGCATCCAGATCGACGTCACCCGTTTCTTCCGCTCCCGTCCCGGCGCCTCCCGGGCGCAGAATCCTCTGGCCACGCCCGAGGGTCAGCCCGGCCTGGTCATGCGCTGGATCGACGTGAAGGGCCCCCTCGCCCCGCAATGGCCGTCGGCGCCTTACGCGGTCCTGTTCGACGACTTGCCGGTCAAGGCCACCCCCAAAGGCGCGGCCTTGCCTTACGCCGTGACTCCGCGCGACGTGGCCGCTGACGCCGAGCGACTGCTGCGTCGCTTCGTCCGCGCCGCCTATCGTCGCCCCGTCTCCTCCGCGGAAGAGATCCGCTTCCTGCCGGTCATCCAAGGAGCGCTGAAGTCGGGCAGCTCCTTTGCCGAGGCGATGCTCTCGGGCTACGCCGCGGTGCTCTGCTCGCCGCAGTTCCTCTATCTCCGCGAGGCCCCCGGCGCCCTGGACGACCACGCGCTGGCGACGCGCCTTAGCTTCTTCCTCTGGAACTCGCCGCCCGATGCCGAACTGCGTGCCTTGGCGGACGCGAAGAAATTGAGCGACCCCGCCGTGCTCCGCGCCCAGGCGGACCGCCTGCTCGCCGACACCCGCTCGCAGCGCTTCGTCGAATCGTTCACGGATTACTGGCTCGAACTGCGCAAGGCCGGCGCCAACGACCCGGACAGCCTGCTCTACCCGGATTACTACCTCGATGACCACCTGCTGGATTCTGCCCGTGACGAAAGCCACGCCACTTTCGCCGAACTCCTGCGCGCCAATCTGCCGGCCCGCGCCGTCGTCGAATCCGACTTCGTCTTCGTCAACGAACGCCTCGCCGCGCTCTATCAGCTCCCGCCCGTCGAGGGCGTGAAGCTGCGTAAGGTGACGTTGCCAGCCGGCAGCGTCCGCGGTGGTTTCATGACACAGGCCGCGGTGCTCAAGGTCACCGCCAACGGCACCACAACCTCGCCCGTCATCCGCGGCGCCTGGGTCATGGAGCGCATCCTCGGCCGCAAGCCGCCGCCCCCGCCTCCCAGCGTGCCCGCCGTCGAACCGGATACCCGCGGCGCCGTGACGATCCGTCAGCAGCTGGATAAGCATCGCACGATCGAATCGTGCGCTTCCTGTCACACCAAGATCGACCCGCCCGGCTTCGCGCTCGAGAGCTTCGACGTCATGGGCGGCTTCTGTGAACGTTATCGCGCCCTCGATGGCAAGACGCCCGAGGTCGGCATCGGCAAGAACGGCCAAGCCTTCGCCTTCCATAATGCCCTGGCCATCGAGACCCATGGCGAACTCGACGGCAAGGCCTTCAAGGACATCCGTGAATTCAAGCGCCTCGTCGCCGCCGACGAACGTCAGCTGGCCCGCAATCTCGTCGGGCAGTTTACCGTCTACGCCACCGGCGCCCCGGTGGGCTTCGCCGACCGCGCCAAGGTCGAGGCCGTCCTCGACGGGGCCAAAGCGGGCCGTTACGGCGTCCGCGACCTGGTCCGCGGACTTGTCACCAGCGAACTCTTCCTTAACAAGTAAACCTACCCCGATGGCTCCTTTCCGTTCCTCCCAAGCCCCCTTCGTCGCGTTCAAGCGCGCCGTCTCCCGTCGCCGCTTCCTGGCCGGCACCGGCGTGCTGCTGGCCCTGCCGATGCTCGACGCCATGACCCCGGCCTTCGCGGCGGCCCCGGCGCCGACCACCAAGCCTCGGCGCATGCTGGGCATCTGCAATAACCTCGGCCTCGTCCCGGACTACTTCTTCCCGACGGGCAAGGGGAAGGACTACAAGCCGTCGGCCTATCTCGAACTGCTGCAGGCGCATCGTAACGACTTCAGCGTCTTCTCCGGTGTCTCCCATCCGGACGTCGACGGCGGCCACCCGGCCGACAACTGCTTCCTGACCGCGGCCCCGCATCCGAGCAGCGGCGGCTTCCGCAACACGATCTCCCTCGATCAGTTCATGGCCGAGCGCATCGGCCACCTCACGCGCTTCCCGTCGATGACCCTCGGCGTGAACTGCGCGCGTGGCTCCCGCAGTCTTTCCTGGACCGCCGGCGGCGTGATGATCCCGACCGAAGAGCGCGCCTCCGAGGTCTTCCGTAAGATGTTCATGGGCGGCTCCGAAGCCGAAGTGAAGGCGCAGGAGCGTCGTCTCCAGCTCGGCCAGAGCATCCTGGACGCCGTGGGCGGCCAGGCCGGCGAGCTCCGCCGCACGATGGGCGCGCGCGACCGCGACCGCCTCGACCAGTATTTCACCAGCGTCCGCGAACTCGAGCAGCGCATGCAGATGTCCAAGGAGTGGGAGCGCAAGCCGCGCCCCGTGGCGACCACGCCGGCCCCGCTCGATCCGGGCAGCCCCAAGGAGTACATGGACAAGGTCCGCCTGATGTACGACATGGCCCGCCTCTGCTTCGAGACCGCCTCCTCGCGCGCCGTCACCCTGATGCTGGACAGCGTCAACACCCCGGCCCTCGACATCGACCACGTCCACACGACCACCGACGGTTATCACAGCCTTTCGCACCACGGACGCTCCGCCAAGAAGCTCGAGCAGCTCAAGCAGATCGACAGCATGCACATGACGCTGCTCGCCAAGCTGATGGCCGACCTGAAGTCCTCCAAGGAAGACGGCCAGTCCCTGCTGGACCGCACGATGATCCTGTACGGCAGCAACCTCGGAAACGCCAGCGCCCATACGACGACGAACCTGCCGACCTTGCTCATGGGCGGCGGCTTCAAGCACGGTCAGCACCACGTCTTCGACACCGAGAACAATTACCCGCTGCCGAACCTCTACGTCTCCATGCTCCAGCGCATGGGTATCGAGGCGGACAAGTTCGCGTCGTCCACCGGCACCCTCCGCGGTCTCGACCTCGTCGGTTAATCGCTGGAAAGCCTCCGTTTGGCCGGCGTTAGGCGCTTGCCCGACGGGGGCGGGCTAGGGCAGTCTGGTTCCACCCCGTCATGAAGATCCAACAGCATAAGGACGCCGTCGCCATGGGCCAGGCCGCGGCCGCGCACGGCGCCCGCGAACTGCGCGCCATTCTCGCCCGTCAGCCGCGAGCGAACATCATCGTCGCCACCGGTGCCAGCCAGTTCGAGACCCTCAAGCATCTCGTGAAGGAACCCGGCATCGACTGGACCAAGGTCACGGTCTTCCATCTCGACGAATATGTCGGCCTGCCCGAAGCGCACGGCGCGAGCTTCCGCAAGTATCTCCGCGAACGTTTCATCGACCAGTTGCCGGCGCGGGCCGAGTTCGTGCCCGTGGACGCCGACGCCCCTGATCTCGCCGCCGAACTGAAGCGACTCAACGCGCGCATCGCCGCCTGTCCGATCGACCTCTGCTTCGCCGGCATCGGTGAGAACTCGCACCTCGCCTTCAATGATCCGCCCGCGGACTTCGAGACCGAAGCGCCTTACATCGTCGTGAACCTCGATGATGCCTGCCGCCAGCAGCAGTTCGGCGAAGGCTGGTTCCCGACCTTCGCCGACGTGCCGCAGCAGGCCGTGTCGATGTCGATCCGTCAGATCATGAAGAGCGCGCGCATCATCCTCTCCGTACCGGACCGCCGCAAGGCCGCCGCGGTCAAAGGCACGGTCGAAGGGCCGGTGACGCCGTCCTGTCCCGCTTCGATCGTCCAGCGGCATGCTGATTGCACGCTCTACATCGACGACGCCGCGGCCTCCGAGCTCGCCCGCTGAGTCCGTGTCCGCCTCTTCTCCCCAGCGACTCCTTGGTCGTGACCCGGTCACGGGTCGAGGTCTGGTCGTGGAGGTCGAAGGCGGCGTGATCAGGTCGGTCGACTTCGCTGAGCATGGCGAGCCGCAGTGGCTCAGCGCCGGTTTCGTCGACCTGCAGGTCAACGGTTACGCCGGGCATGATCTCAACGGACTTACCCTCGACGTCGCCACCGTGCGAGCCCTGTGCCGGGCGCTGCTCAAGGTCGGGGTCACGTCGTTCCTGCCGACGATCATCACCGCTCCGGAAGCGCGCCTCATCGCCGCCCTGCGGACGATCCGTGAGGCCTGCGCGCAATATCCAGAAGTAGCCGCGATGGTCGCAGGTATCCACGTCGAAGGCCCGCACATCGCGCCCGAGGACGGCCCGCGCGGCGCGCATCCGGCGGCGGACGTACGGGCTCCTTCGGTCGCCGAGTTCACTCGCTGGCAGGAGGCTGCCGGCGGACTCGTGAAGCTCGTCACGCTTTCGCCTCATTGGCCGGAAGCCTCGGCTTATATTCGTCATCTCGTGCGTTCCGGCGTGGTCGTCTCGCTCGGACACACCTCCGCCGATGCCGCGCAGATCGTCGCCGCGGTCGACGCCGGCGCGACGCTTTCTACCCACCTCGGCAACGGTTCGCACGCGCTGCTGAACCGCCGGCATAACCACCTCTGGCCGCAGCTGGCCGACGACCGCCTGTCTGCCATGTTCATCGCCGACGGGCATCATCTCACCCCGGCGCAACTCAAGGTCATGCTCCGGGCCAAGGGCCTTGGGCGATCGTTGGTCGTCTCGGATACCGTCGCCTTGGGCGGGTTGGCCGCCGGCAAGTATCAGACCCCGATCGGGGGCAAGGTCGAGCTACGGGCCGACGGCTTCCTGGCGATCGATGACGGTACCGGTAATTACCTGGCCGGCGCCGCCTTGCCTCTGCTTGCGGCTGTCCCGGTGTTGGTCGGTCAGGTCGGTCTGACGTTCGGGGAAGCCATCGCATTGATGACCAGCGCGCCGGGTCGGGTGATCGGGGGCAGGGGAGTATTGGCGGTCGGTCAGCCGGCTGACTTGGTCGCCTTGGAGTGGGATGGTGGCGCGGCTGCCCCGCGGGTGGTCGGGGTCTGGTCGCGAGGCGTCCGGTCCGGATAAGACCTTGGCGCATCGATTTTATCGATGTGTTGCTTGTACCAAAGCCTCGCCTGCCTCGGAATTAGGCTCATTTTCGGTGCATGTACTCCATTGAGTCGTTCGCCGTGGTCTTGGTCCTGGGGCTGATCGGTTTCCTCATCTACCTTCCTGTTCGTTTCTTCCTGCTGATCGGACAGGTCAAGGCTCTCGAGAAGACCGTCAAGGATCTCGCGGCGCGTTCGCCGAGCACGGGTTTGACCGCCCCCGCCGCTCCCGAAACGAAGCCGGTGGCCGCGGTGCCCGCTCCTGCCGTGGTCCCTGTCGGCGCGCCGCCGCCTTTACCGGTCTCGCGCCCCGCTCCTAACCCTGCCGCCGTCATGCCGAGCGGTCCGGATCCGCTGGCCGAGCGACTGCGCGACCTTGGTCTGCTTCCGCCTTCCGACCTCAAGGGCGAGTATGCGCTGGGCGCCTGGTGGGCCGTGCGTATCGCCGGCGTGCTCGCCGTGGCCGCGGTCGTCTTCCTCGGTCTCTGGCTGAACCTGCGCTCCACCATCCCGCCCATCGTGCGCGTCATCGAAGTCGCGTTGGTCGGCGCTGGGCTCTTCTGGGGCGGTCTCCGCCTCTCCGCCAAACGTCCGGACCTCGGTCAGGTCGTCGCGGCCGCGGGTCTGTCCGTATGGCAGTTCGCCGCTTGGGCCACCTATGGCCTCGATAAGATGCGCGTCTGCGACAGCCCGGCTTCGGCCGCGGTCGTCCAGTTCCTCGTAGCCCTGGGCGTCGCCTTTGTTGCCTTGGCCCGCCGGAGCAAACTCTTCGCGCAGCTCGCCGTGATCTTCGCCGCCGTCGCCGTGTATTTCTCCGTCGGTACGGACGCGGCGTCCGCTCAGACCGCGACGGGAGCGGGCTTGGTCGCCCTTCTGGGCGTCATCTTGATGGTGCGTGGTCCGTTGGGTTCTGCGGGCGTCCTGGGTCTCGTCGGCTCGCAGGTCTGCCTCCTGCTGCTTTATGATGCGATGCCCTCGAAGGACGCGGATTACCTGCCGTTACAGCTCGCCGCCTTCGCGTCGTTCATCGTCCTCTGGCTCGGCGAACGTCTGCTGAAGGACGACGAAGTCCTGTCGGGACGTGACGCGCGTGCGGCTTTCCAGCTCAGCGCTTTCTTCGCGCCGGCCTTGCTCGCCCTCTTCCTGGCGACCGGCGGCGACCAGGCCCGTGCCACCGTCTCCCTGCTGATCGCCGCCGTCGCCGCGCTCGCCGGTTTGGCGGAGCGCGGACGTAACCGCATGGTCTGTGAGATCCTCCCGCTTGCCGCCGTGGGCTTCGTCGCCGCCGGCCTGGCCTGGTTGGTGGATCCGCACCTCGTCTGGCTCATCTGGGCGCTCGCCGCCGCAGGCACGCTGCTGGTCGGCACGCGCACCGGCTCGGAACTCGTCCGCTGGTCGGCCGAAATCCTGGGTGGCGTGGCCGCGTTCGCTTTCATCGATCACCCGCCGGGGCAGCCTTGGATGGCCTTGGTCGGTATCGGCGCCTTCGCCTTGTTACTGGCGTTCCGCGAGGATTGGGAGCGTGCCGCCGGCTGGCAGCAGCTGCGTCGTCTCGTCGGCATCGTGAGCCTGGGTCTCATCGTGCTCTCCGTGCAGGAGTCCTTCCCCAAGGCCGACACTGGGTGGCCTTGGTTGGTGGTACTGCTCGTCGCCGCCCTGCGTTTCCGCCCTGCGCTGCTGTGGGCGGCCCTGCCGGGTTATCTCTTCACCAGCGTCTTGGTGGTGTTCTGGCGTCCGCTCGTCGGTTCTGCGGGATCGTCGGAGTGGTGGGCCGTCTGGGCTGCTTTGCTGGTGGTCCTGAACTTCGGCGCCTTATGGCGTCTCCTCGGACGCCCGGAAGACTTCGCCAAGGTCCTTCGTCATGCGTTGGCCTTGGTCATCGCGGTGATGGGCTACGCCTTCGTCTCCGCCGTGGCCCGCAGTCTGCTGCCGGCCGCAAAGGATGCTTGGTCGCCCGCCGCCTGGCAGCTCGCCCTCACTTGGTTCGGCGGGGCGGCCCTGCTCGTGGGCGTGACCGCGATCTGGCGTCGCCTCGGCGCCGTGCCGGCCGAGCTCTCCTCGGCGGCGCTGGGCGCGCTGGTCGGATTCTTCATCCAAGGCGTCGTAAGCGCCGGCTCAGGGCTGACCGGCCTCGGTCTGGCGCATAGCCCGCTCGTCCTGCTCGGCCTGGCCGGCCTGCTTTACGTCCTGGCCGTGCATACGCGCGGTCAAGGCGGCTGGGGCACCACGCAGAGGTCGGTACTCGGCGTCGTGGCGCTCTACTTCATGACCTTCATCATGCTCGCGCGCCTGCCGGGCGCGGGGGTCTCGCTCTTCTGGGCCTTGGCCGCCGTGCTCACGTTCGTCCTCGGCCACGTGCTCTCCACGCGTTCCTTCCGTATGCTCGGTCTGGTCGGACTCGTCATCGCCGCCGCCCGCGTGCTGACGCACGATATCACGGACCTCCTCGGCCGGATCGTCGCCTGCGGCGCCCTGGCCATGGCCTTCTTCGGCATCGCCTGGCTCTACGGTCGCATCATCGCCGAGAAGCAGCCCGACTGAATCCGCCATGACCAAGCCACGCTACGACGGCCACGTCCACCTCGTCGGGAACGGTCTCTCCGGCAGCGGTTGCTGGCTCCGGTTGGACGGCCTGTGGCATCGTGCCCTCGGCGAGGTGATGCGCCGCACCATCGGCCTGAGGACGAAGGCCACCGCGAAGGATTTCGACGAAAGCTTCGTCCGGCATCTCGCGGGCCTGCTCGCCGACTCCTCGCTGGACGCCGCCCTGTTGCTCGCGCAGGACGAGGTCTATGACGAGGATGGCCGGAAGCTGGACTTCGGCTCGTTCTACGTCCCGAACACGTATCTTCTCGAGGTCTGCGCCCGTCACCCTTCGTTCGTGCCCGCCGTGTCGATCCACCCTGGTCGGAAGGACGCCCTGGAGGAGTTGGAGCGTTGCCTGGCGGGCGGCGCCCGCGCCCTCAAGCTCCTACCTAACTGTCAGAACGTGGATTGCTCCTCGCCGCGGTATGAGGAGTTCTGGCGGCGCATGGCGGCCGCCGGCCTGCCGTTCCTCTGCCATACCGGCGGGGAGATGACCGTGCCGGTGATCAATCGCGCCTACCAGGATCCGCGTATCCTCCGCCGGCCGTTGGAACTCGGGGTCAAGGTCATCGCCGCCCATGCCTCGGGCAACAGCCACTTCTTCGACCGGAACCATTTCGGCGAACTCGTGCGGCTGATGGACGAGTTCCCTCGTCTGTATGCCGACACCAGCGCGCTCAACAGTCCGATCCGCAGCGGCGTGCTCCGGCAGGTCAAGGAGTCCGGGCGTCTCGAACGTTTCCTGCATGGCAGCGATTTTCCCGTGCCGGTCGGCGGCCGCTGGGCATGGCTGCGAGGGCTCGTCACGCTCGACCAGGCCGCCGAGGCCGGCCGGATCGCCAATCTCATCGAGCGCGACGCCTACCTCAAGCGGGCGATGGGCTTCGACGACGGTCACTTCACCCGACTCGGGGAAGTCCTCCGGCCCGTCTGAGCTCAGAGGGCCCGGAGCAGGGCGGGGATGTCGACGGACTCCGAGATCATCTTACGGATGATCGGGATCTTGTCGGCGTCCTGGCGCATCGTCTTCACCGTCATGTTGTTGATGCGCGCCGTGACGGCGAAGGATTCCGCCTCGACGGCGGCCATCGCGATGCCCGCCTCCTTGAGGCGTCGGATGATGCCCTCGTCGGGCAGCAGTCCGTTGGAGAAGAACACGCCGGAGAGCGGCTGGGTGCCGGCGCCGGCGATGAAGGCCTCGAGCAGGTCTTCGCGGTCGCCGGGCACGATCACCAAGGTTCCCGGGACGCGCAGGTATTCGGCGGAGCGGCGGGCGGACATCGCGCCGATGACCACGCGACGGACGCGGCGCAGGCCGGCCGGCTGGTGGATCCAGCGGGCCTTGGTCTCGTCGGCCACCTGGTCGAGGTTGGGGTAGACCAGCGTCTCCTGGAGCGGGATGACGCCGAGGAGCGGCACGCCCATGCGGCGGAGGCCACGGCCCGCGAAGTCGCGGATGAAGTCGACCTTGTCCGGCATCACCTTGTTGAGGATGGCGCCGACGACCTCGACGCCGGCCTTGTCGAAGAGCGCCTTGTTGAGGGCGATCTCGTCGATCGGTTTGCCGATGCCGCCGGCGGCGACGATGATGGCCTTGGACCCGAGCACGCGGGCGTTGTCGGCGTTGGAGGCGCCGAAGACGGAACCCACGCCGGCGTGGCCGGAGCCCTCGACGACGACGATGTCCTTGCCGTAGGCCGTGCGGTCGAAGGCGCGGCAGATGCGGTCCTTGAGCTGCGGGCCGATCTCCTCCGGGTTCTCGAGGTATTGCTTCGTGAAATCGGGGCCGATGGCCACCGGCGACATCGCGGCGATCGGGACGTTGAGGTCGAAGAGCCCGTCGATGAGCAGCGTATCCTCGTCGACCTGGTCTTCGCCGGACATCACGACGCGTTGCGCGATCGGCTTGATGTAGCCCACGTGCAGGCCCATCGCCTGCAGGGCGGCCGTGAGGCCGAGGCAGGTGGTGGTCTTGCCGTCGTTCATGCGCGTCGCCGCGACGAAGATCCGCCGCGTGTCCAGGTTCATCGGGCGCAACAGCAGCCCGGGGACGTTTTCGGCGAAGCGCTTGCGGGAGGGCATGATCAGGCGGCGGGGCCGTCCTTCAGCTTCGGGAAGAGGTAGGACTTGTCGACCGCCTGGGCGGCGACGATGACCGCGGTGCCGAAGATGTCGTGGGCGCTGGCGCCGCGGGAGATCTCGGCGGCGGGGCGGTCGAGGCCGGTGAGGATCTGGCCGTAGGCCGGGATGTCGGCGATGTGCTGGGCCATCTTCGAGGCGATGTTGCCCGAGTTGAGGTCAGGGAAGACGAGCACGCCTGCGCGGCCGGCGACGGCGCCGGTCACGTCCTTCGACTGCGCGGCGAAAGGGTTGATGGCGGCGTCGGCCTGCATCTCGCCGTCGATGTCGCAGGTGATGCCGAGTTCGCGGGCCTTGCGGCGGGCGAGGTCGGTGGCGACCTGCACCTTCTTCACCGAAGCCAGGCGAGGGTTCGAAGCATGGGTCGAGTAGGCGAGCATCGCGACCTTCGGCGTCGTGTTGGTGAGGTGCCCGGCGAGGCCGGCGGTGGTCACCGCGATGTCGGCCAGCTGCTCGGCCGTCGGTTCCGGGATGACGCCGCAGTCGGCGAGGAAGAGGACGCCTTCGATGCCGAACTTGCCTTCTTCGGATTCGAGGATCTGCATCGAGGAGACCGTCTCGACGCCGGCCTGGCGGGGCATCACCTGCAGGATGGCGCGGAGGCCCGAGGAAGCGTGCGTCGTCGCGCCCGAGATCAGGGCGTCGGCGCCGCCGGTGGCGACCATCAGGCAGGCGAAGTAGTTCGGGTTGAGCGCCAGTTCGGCCGGGTCGCCCTGGAGGTTCGTATTGCCGTAGCGCTGGATGGACTCGAGCTTCTCGGCGAAGCCCTTGAGCTCGTCGCTGCGTTCGGGTTCGACGACGCGGATGCCTTCGAGGCTGATGTTGAGGCGGGCGGCGTTGACCTTGATACGCTGGCGGTCGCCGACGAGGATCGGGACGCCGAG
>JACCDK012160021.1_pt1 | contig 13388 bp, 17 predicted proteins | sample 7445871 | NCBI WGS metagenome assembly JACCDK01 (sample SAMN15323436, study PRJNA562643) | freshwater metagenome | isolation source: river surface water | place: USA:Blue River Watershed | collected 2017-08-15 | reverse complement strand
TATCGCAGCCCTGTCCGACGATGCGCCGACCAGTAAGCGCTTGGGGGGCTCCATCGCGCTGGCCCTGAAGGCCGCGGAACAAGGCGCGCAGATCATCCGCGTTCATGATGTTTTTGAAAGTGCACAGGCCATCCGCATATGGGCCGGTCACCGGGCTGTGGCTCTGGCCAAGACCTGACCGCAAAAAACCCGCTTTGCGGCAGCCGCTTTTGCGCGCATGATGCGCCGTAGACAGATTTTGAGGGAAGGATCCCCCCATGTTGACCCGTTATGCCCTTGGATATCTCCTGACAGGGCTGTCCTTTGCCCTGATTGACAGCATCTGGCTGCGCACCATGTACACACGCCTTTATCAGCCAGAAATTGGCGAACTTCTGGGCGGGCTGCGACTTGGCCCGGCCATTGCCTTTTACCTGCTCTATATTGGCGGGATGATGTGGTTTGCGGTTGGCCCTGCTCTGGCCAATGGCCGCTGGCAGACTGCTTTGGTGCAAGGCGCTGTCCTAGGATTCATGTGCTATGCCACCTATGATCTGACCAATTTTGCCACGCTCAAAGTCTGGAGCATGAAGGTGACATTGCTCGATATCCTCTGGGGCACCGTGCTGACGGGAAGTGCCTCGCTTGCTGGATGGGCGGCAACGCAGGCGATCCTTGGGCGTTCTGCATAATCGCAAGAAGAAAGATGCTTGAGGCCCGGCCACTGCCGAGATAAAGCTTCGGCGAATATATTCTTTGTGGGAGTAGATTGGCTATGGCCGGGAACAATGATTTGAAAGCACAGAAACAAACCTATGAAGGCGTGATGTCCATGCTGAAATGGGGAACGATCGCATCTGCGCTGCTTGCCATTCTCGTCATCATCCTGATTGCAGGCTGACGTGACACATATCGCCGTCCTGAAAGAGCGCGCCGCCGGGGAGGCCCGCGTCGCGGCAACGGCAGAGACGGTTAAAAAGTTCACAGCCCTGGGCGCGACCGTTGCGGTTGAGACAGGTGCAGGCCTGAGTGCTGGCATGTCGGATGCCGATTATGCAGCGGCGGGTGCCAAAATTGGATCGGCTGCTGACTGTCTGGCGCAGGCCGACATCATCCTTGGCGTTCAGGGGCCAGAGCCAAAGCTTCTGGCGCCTGCCCCAAAAGGCGCATGGGTTGTGGCGTCGCTCGACCCCTTTGGTCAGCGCGCCCGCGTGGATGCTTATGCCAAGGCAGGTGTTGACGCGCTGGCGATGGATTTCATGCCGCGCATCACGCGCGCGCAATCGATGGATATTCTCTCCTCTCAGTCAAATCTGGCGGGCTATAAGGCCGTCATTGATGCAGCCGCCGCCTATGGTCGCGCCTTTCCAATGATGATGACTGCAGCCGGCACGATTTCGGCCGCGCGCGCCTTCATCATGGGCGTCGGCGTTGCTGGGCTTCAGGCCATTGCAACGGCACGCCGCCTTGGCGCACAAGTCTCGGCAACCGATGTGCGGTCAGCCACGCGCGAACAGATTGAATCGCTGGGCGCCAAAGCGATTTTTGTCGATCAGGTCGAAGGCATTGAGGGCGAAGGGGCCGGTGGCTATGCGACCGAAATGTCGGACGCTTATAAGGCCGCGCAGGCAGAGCTTGTCTCCAGCCATATCGCCAAGCAAGACATCGTCATCACGACTGCGCTGATCCCGGGGCGGGCCGCCCCGCTCCTGATCAGCGATGCGCAAATTGCCAGCATGAAGCCGGGCAGCGTGATCTTTGATTTGGCCGCGCCGCAAGGCGGCAATGTCGAAGGATCAAAGGTGGACGAGCTGGTGGTGCGTCATGGCGTCAAGATTATCGGCTATGGCAACACACCAGCCCATCTGGCGACAGATGCCTCGGCCCTGTTCGCGCGCAACCTCTATAACTTCCTGTCTGCTTTCTGGGATAAGGATGCGGGCCGACCCGTTCTGCCCGATGAGGATGAAATCACACAGGCCATTCGCCTGACCAAAGATGGCAAGGTCGTGCACGACCGACTCGTCAGCTAAACGGAGCTTGTAAGATGGACTTTATCAGCATCCTTTCAATCTTCGTTTTGGCCTGTTTTGTTGGCTATTATGTGGTCTGGTCGGTCACGCCGGCACTGCATACGCCGCTGATGGCGGTGACCAATGCCATCTCCTCCGTCATCATCGTCGGCGCGCTGATTGCCGCCGCACCTGCGGGTGTTTGGGGAGCGGCCAAATGGTTGGGGCTGATCGCCGTTGCGTTGGCTGCCGTCAATATTTTCGGCGGCTTTGCGGTGACGGAACGGATGCTGGCCATGTATAAGAAAAAAGACCGCTGATCGCGCAGCCTTTTACTGCACGATTTTCAAAAAAGGCTTCGCGCCCCGAATAGCCACCTCACGCGCTTGTCGCAGCGGATAATGGATCAAGTTTTCGGCAAGAACTGCGCCCCGGCTCGGCAGGAACGTATCTTCGCCCGGATCAATGCAGAACCGATCCCCCAGCACTGACCCAGGCCGCTGCCGCCCCTTGATCCGGTTGGTAACATTATCGCCATGGATCACCTGAAGCCAGGCCGGTCCATCTTCAATCTGAACGACCCGAAATGTCTGATCCAACAAGGCGTGCGGCTGTGCCCAAATAGTTCTGAAATCGGCCACATCTTCCACAACCGAGGCGAAAGGATTACTCTCATCTCGCGCGCCGTACACCCAGCCTTTGCGCCAACCAAAGCCATCGGGAAAGTTGAGCGCCGTTCCCGCGCGATGCGCAGCGCCTGCAACCTGCACACGGGCAACGAAATCCCGCGCCAAGGCGTCGTCATTATCCAGCCGCGTCGTCAGCACACGGCCCTTGCCGGTGGGGAGGTGTGCGCTCACATCTCCGCGCACATCGTCCAGCGGAAGCGCATCCCGAAATAAGGCGATGAAGGGATAGCGCATCTGCGCCTTGGCAATACGCGCGCGAAACGGGGCCGGCGTCATGGCGTCAAAATAGATGATCCACGAAAAATCATGCCGCGTCTGTCCGGCGACGGAGGGCAAGCAAAAGCGTTCAAAAAGATCGAAGCGGCGTTCCAGCCAGCCCGTCTTTGCCCGAATATCCGCCTCCCGCCCCGTGGTCGGCACGTTGAAGCGGGTGAGGATGATATGGCGGTGCCAGGGCATAGGCTAAGTCTGCCGCGCAAGTTCAACAGGCGACGGGCCATATCGCCACTGCGCCCGCTGCGCCCACGCCCGCCCCCATTCTCGTGCAGTTGGGCCAAAACGTCTGGGGCGGAGCCCCGCCAAAACCCAATAGGCACAAGCGCGCAGGACCACATGTGCCTGAGTTGCCGTTCGGCCAATCTGTCGCTCAACACCAGACAAGTGCCGATCAATCAAGCCCATGCGCGCGCCCATGACATAGGCGATTTTGGTGGCATGGCTGGCCGCACTCCCCCCGCCATAATGGATGATCCGTGCGTCCGGCGTCATCAGGGGGCGCGCACCCAAAGCGCGGGCGCGGGCACATAAATCTGCCTCTTCCCCATACATGAAGAATTTGGGATCAAACCCGCCCAGCCGCATCCAGAATGCGCGCGGGATCAAGAGAAAGCATCCGGAGACAATATCGACCTGACGAAGGCTGTCGCGCTGCCAATCGCCCAAGCCTTCTGAGTTAAACAGGGCGCTACCCCGGAACAGGCTCCGCAGACCCAGAGCAAAGCACACTGCACTCCACCCCGTTATCCGCCCCCAGACCGAACTGGGGTTGATCTGGCCATCGCCAAACAGCGTCCGCCCGCCCCAGATCAAGGCTTGCGGAAAGGCGCGCGCCGCATCGACCAGCCGATCTATCGCCCCATCCAAAATGAGCGTGTCTGTGTTGAGCAGGAGGAGATATTGACCCCGCGCCTTTTCAGCCGCCATGTTATTGGCGCGGGCAAAGCCATGATTGCGCGTCTCGGCAATCAGGCGCACTTGAGGGAAGGTGCTGGCAATGGCGTCCGCCGATCCATCTTGGGAGCCATTATCGACAAGAATGATTTCAAAGCTTGTCGCCCGGGTCTCAGCATAGATGGACTTTACGCAGGCCAAAGTCATCTCCCGTGTGTTCCAATTGACCATCAGGATTGACAGCTCTGGACCTGGTCCGTTCATGTCTGCTGACAAGAGACGCTACAGCTTTGCCGGAACGGCTGGAGCCGATGGCTTAGAATTGGCCTTGCCAGCAGCTTTGGGCGGCGCAAATCCGGCTTGATAAGTCACCCCGTCACGACGCTTCTTCACCTCGGCCTCTAATTCCGTGGTAGCAGTCGCCATCACGGCGCGACCCTGAAGAATGTTGAGCGCGATGGTCGTCGCCTGATCCGCCGGGACGGGCTGCGCCCGCGCATTGGTGACGATATTGGCCGCAACTGCCCCTTGCGCTGGCACCACAAAGACTTCGCGGGGCGGGAGGGCAAGAATGCGCTTGGCCATGGCAGGGTCCACCTGCAGCGTATCAAGCTGGGCAGGCTGGCGGCGATATTGAATGCCGTTGTCGATCAGCCATTTCTCAACTTCGGCCATGGATTTAATTGGCCCAAGTTCCTGCAGTTTGCGGGGATCCTTGGGCAGGGCGAAGACGATCTGATCCAGCGTGAGGAGCGTGCGCCCGGCAAAGAGGCTGGGGTTGGCGTTCACATAATTTCGGGCCTCAACCTGTGTCGGTTTTCTGGTCTGCCCGGCAATAGTCTGCCGCAAGAGATCGACCAGAACTGTTTCTTCCGCACGCGCCTTCATCAACACAAATTCAGGCGATTGATCGAGCTTTCGTTCGCGGGCGAGCCCCGCCAGAATGCGCCGATCAATAATCCGCTGCAGCGCTTGTTGCTCAACGACCTTGCGCGCATCGCCCGACGGCAATTGCACGCCCTTCAGCTCGGCATTCAGCTCATGAATGGTAACATCCTGCCCATCAACACGGGCGATTGTTTGCCCGGCTGGGATATTGTCTGATCCTTTTGCGTTGCAGGCAACAAGGCCTGTGAGCAGACTTGCCAAGAGAAGGCCGGACATTGGTTTGCGCATGTGAACTCCCCATCAGGGCCGAGGGCGAGACTGCCCGTCGGAATGGCCTAATGGCTATGCCCACCTGCCCATGAGGACAAATGAATTGCGCCTTAAACTCCCGTCATGGAGGCGCGGTCAGAGCGTCCGGAACACATGGGTCGCCACCCCCAACCAAGCAGGATCATCAAAAATCTGCTGCTTGGCCCCAGCCCCCATTGGCAAAATCTGAATGCGACTGCCCTCGCGCCCGATCAGCCGACCAAAAACATAGCGGCCAGCCGGACGGGGAATGAGGACATCGCAATTGAGCGCTGCCGCAAAACCATCCGGCCCGATGCGCCGACACCAAATCTGGTCGCCCGCCCGATACTCCCCCACGCTTGCATCAACGAGAACAGCGACGGCCCCCGCGTCTGGCATGGCCAAGGTCACCACTTGCTCATGGCGCGGAGCATAGGCCCCCTCTCGTCCCAAAAGGGCCGCCACGGGAAGGTCAGCCCGCTCTGGCAGCTGAACCAGGTCGGCCGCCTCCACCCCCAAAGCCTCAGCAATCCGGTTGAGCCAGCCAACCGATACGGTTCGTGTTCCCGTTTCCAACCGGCCAATGGTTTGCGCGGTTGTTGGGGGATGACAGCGTTCCGCAACATCGGCCAGCGTGAACCCCTTAGCCCGACGGACTTCGCGAATACGGGTGATCACGGCCAATCTCCAATCTATTTTTAACCAAATCGGTTTTTCACTTTCCTACATATGATCCGAAATGGCAAGAGCGATTCGTCAATTACAGGAGTTTCAATGCCCCGCCTTCTTGCAGAGCGCACACCGCCCGAGAACTTTACCCCAGGCCAACCTTCTCGTCGAACCGTTACGGTCAACCTTGCTGAGTCCCCTTTGGGCTGGCTGCGCGCCCGTGCGCTCATCTCTGATCGGCATTTTGCCGCAGGAGAGCTGCTCCGGCGGGATTATGAGATGGCGCAGCTTGGGCCGCGCATGACAATGCGTTGGGACGCGGCACCTGCCCAAAAGGGCCGCCGAGGCGCCTCCAATCCGGCCGGTGCCAGTGTCGCTCATCTATCTGCTCGCGACCGATTTGATGCGGCTATGTCCACCGCTGGCAATGGCCTGAGCGATATTTTGTGGCGCGTGGTCTGCGCGTGTGAGGCCATGCCAAATGCAGAACACGCGCTTGGCTGGCCTGCGCGATCTGGGCGCATCATCCTAACGCTGGCGCTCGACCGCATCGCCGATTATTACCGCGTTCCATAGACACGAAGAGGAGACGGCTGATGGCGCAGGCGCTTTGGGTGAAGAAAGATGACCTCACCGTTTCAAAACTGACCGATCTGCCAGACGCACCGCTTGCCGCGGGTGCTGTCCGACTGCGGATTGAAAGCTTTGCCGTCACCGCCAACAATGTCACCTATGCTGTTGCCGGAGACATGATGCGCTATTGGGATTTCTTCCCGGCACCAGAGAGTTGGGGCATTGTCCCGGTTTGGGGGCACGCCTTGGTCGACGCCTCCAACTGCCCGGATATTGCAGTGGGCGAACGCGTTTATGGCTATCTGCCCATGGCGACCCATTTGGATGTTGTGCCCGGCCAAATATCTGCGGGGCAATTCACCGATATGGCCGAACATCGCCAGCCCATGAGCCAATTTTACAATCAATATAGCCGAATTCAGGCCGATCCAGAGCATGACCCTGCGCGCGAAGATGCACGCATGATTTTTGGCCCTTTGTTCAAGACCGGTTTTTTGATTGAGGCCTTTTACCGCCGCAATGACTGGTTTGGTGCCGAGCAAGTGGTGATGACCAGCGCTTCCTCCAAAACTGCCATGGCGCTGGCCCATTGTGTGAAGGACGCATCGCCCACGATCCGCCGGATTGGCCTGACATCCCCCGCGAACATGGATTTTGTGCGGGCAACGGGGCTTTATGATGAGGTTGTCGCTTATGACGCGGCCGCCAACCTTGCCCTTGCGCCAAGTGTATCGGTCGATTTTGCGGGCAATGCCGCCGTGCTGCGGGCCATCCACACTCGCTTAGCCGCGGGACTGCGGTATTCCAGCATTGTCGGCATGACGCATGTGGACGCGCGGGCGGGCAGTGGTGAGCCCTTGCCGGGACCCGCCCCGCTCCTCTTCTTCGCCCCCACAGAAGCCTTGGAAACCATAAAGGCGCTTGGCCCCAAGGGCTTTGCGCTGGCCGTTGGATCTGCCTGGCAAAGCTTTGTCGCGGGGACGGAGGCTGTGACACATGTCGCGCATCTGCCCGGGCTGAGCGCTGCGGATGCGATTTTTCAGAAAACGCTGGCCGGGAAGCAGGATCCGCAGACCGGGATTGTCATCACCTTTTAACGCAGGCTCTCCAGAATCTGCGTATCTTTGGCGATGAGGGGCGCAAAGCTGGGCCGCGCGTGCATGGCGGCGACCCAGGCATAGGTGCGCGGATAGGCGGATCGATCCACCGCGCACCGGGCATAGTCATAGTTCACGAACATGCTGGCAACGGAGATATCCGCGATGCTGAGCGTGTCCCCGACCAGAAAGCCCTCTGGCTCAGGCACGACCGTTTCCAAATAGGTCAGCAGCGGCGGCAAATCTTTCGTTTCCCCTTCAACCGCCAGCGCCTCATTGCCCGGTTGCTTCATAAAGAGCGGCCCGACGACCCGGTTGAAGAAGCATTTGAATACGACGGTCGACATCATGGTGTCGGCAAATTCTTCAAACCAAATCGCCTGTCCGCGCTGCGCCGGATCCGCCGGGATCAGGGCGGGTGTGGGGAATTTGGCATCAAGATAAGTCACAATGGCTGTGGAGTCTGAAACGGTGAAATCGCCATCGGCAAAGGCAGGCATTTTCCCGAAGGGGCTGGCCTTGCGGAAATCCGGATTCTGATCCCCAATCCGGACATTGCGGACGGGCAAATCCAGACCCTTTTCCGCTGCCACGACCATGACCTTGCGCACAAAGGGCGAAAACGAACTTCCGAACAAAATCATGGCAGAGCCTCTTCCTTGATAATCAAGTTCCACTGCTTGTCAGCGCGGGCCGGGCGTTGCAAGAGGGATGCATGCGCCGCATTTGTATTTTGACGCCCGATCCCAGCTATTCTGAAAACTGGGCCCCCATGGCCGATCAGTTTCGCAGGCTGTTCGGCCCGGCATTGGACTTTCGCCCCTGGACAGCCACGGGGGATTTGACGGGCTTTGACCTGATCCTACCGCTGCTCGCCTGGGGGTATCAGCGTGATCCCGCGCTTTGGTATCAAACGCTGGATCAATGGGATGCGGCGGACCTGCCTTTGGCCAATCCTTGCGCGCTGCTGCGCTGGAATACGGATAAGGCCTATTTGTTCGATCTCGCGGCAAAGGGCGTGACGATTGTTCCCACGATCAGCTCTGATGCTCTGTGCGCCGCCGATATTGCCAAAGCCCATAAGCATTTTTCCAGCCCACAGCTGATCATCAAACCCGCCATTTCGGCAGGCGCGGATGGCACCTATGCACTTGGGGAGGGGGATGCGATCCCGTTCGATGTGTTGGAGCGGACCATGTTGATCCAGCCGATGATGCCCGCCATTGCCGAAGAAGGGGAATATTCCCTCTTTTATTTTGGTGGCCGGTTAAGCCACGCCATCTTGAAGAAACCCGCCCAAGGCGATTTTCGAGTGCAGGAGCAATTTGGCGGGCGCGAAGCGGCGGTCCTTGCCCCCGCCCCGGCACAGCGGCTTGCCGAAGTGGCCTTGTCGGCAATACCCGCCCCTGCTGCCTATGCGCGCGTTGATATGGTGCGCGACAATAGCGGCCAATTTTGCCTGATGGAGTTGGAACTGATTGAACCGGCCCTCTTCCTCAGCTTTGCCGAAGATGGCGGTGCCGCCTTTGCGAAAATCGTGGCGCAGTCTCTGCCCGCTTGACCTCAGCCGCCCAGTCGGGGATCGTCCGACAAAAGGACAGGAGAGGGAAGTTTCATGCAAAATCGTATTACCCAGATGCTCGGCGTTCAATATCCCATTGTTCAAGCGCCAATGGGCTGGATCGCACGCGCGCCGTTGGCATCGGCCGTGTCCAATGCAGGCGGCATGGGGATTATCGAAACATCCTCTGGCGCATTGGAGGAAGTGCGGGCTGAAATCACCAAGATGCGCACGCTGACGGATAAGCCCTTTGGCGTGAACATCGCCCAGGCTTTTGTCCGGGATCCCGGCATTGTCGATTTTGTCGTCGATCAGGGAATCAAATTCGTCACCACCTCGGCAGGCGACCCCAATCGTTATTGCGGGCCACTGAAAGAAGCGGGCCTCACCGTCTTCCACGTCGTCCCGACACTGGATGGCGCGTTGAAGGCGATTGCGGCGGGCGTCGATGGACTGGTTGTCGAAGGCGCGGAAGGTGGGGGCTTCAAGAATCCGCGTGATGTTGCGACCATGGTCCTCCTCCCCCTCATTCGATCAAAGGTCGATGTGCCGATCATCGCGGCGGGCGGCATGGTCTGCGGGCGGACGATGGCGGCCGCCTTTGCGCTGGGGGCCGAGGGCATTCAGATGGGCACCCGCATGGTCTCTGCCGCCGAAAGCCCGGTGCACCATAATTGGAAAGACGCCATCATCGCGGCGAAGGAAACTGACACGGTGTTCCTCAATCGCCATGGCCCCGGCCCGGCGCTGCGGGCGCTGCGCACCGAAAAGACGACCGCGCTCGACCTTAACCCACAAGGCGATGTGCGCCCCGAATTCACCACTATCCGTGATCTCTATTTCGGCGGCGATCTGGAGTCTTCCATTGCGCTGACCGGGCAAGTCGCAGGCCGCATAGACTCTGTGAAACCGGTGAAGCAAATCATCGAGGAAATAATTGCCGAGTTTGAAGAGGAAATTGCGCGGCTATGTGTGACCTATAACGCGCGATAAGGTGACCCCATTTCTGGTCCGCGCTGTGACTTGACGTGCACGTTAGTCAAACACAGTGTCGCGCCAGACGGATTACGGATTATGGATTAAAGAGGATTAGACGCTATGAAGACCCGCATCACAGAATTGTTCGGCATCAAGCACCCGATCATGCAAGGGGGCATGCATTATGTGGGCTTTGCCGAAATGGCGGCGGCGGTCTCCAATGCAGGGGGGCTTGGCATCATCACGGGTCTTACCCAAAAAACGGCGGCCGACCTCGCCAATGAAATCGCGCGCTGCAAAGACATGACCGATAAGCCCTTTGGCGTGAACCTCACCTTCCTGCCCGTTGTCGACCAGCCGGATTATCCGGGCATGGTCAAAGCGATTATCGAAGGCGGCGTGAAAGTTGTCGAAACGGCAGGCAATAATCCGCAAAGCGTGCTGCCCTATTTGAAAGATGCGGGCATTAAGGTCATCCACAAATGCACTGCCGTGCGCCACGCCCTCAAGGCGCAGGCCATTGGCTGTGATGCGGTTTCTGTCGATGGCTTTGAATGTGGCGGACATCCCGGCGAAGATGATATTCCCAATTTCATCCTCCTGCCGCGTGCCGCCGATGAGCTCGAGATTCCCTTTGTCGCCTCTGGCGGCATGGCCGATGGGCGCAGCCTTGTGGCCGCCCTCGCGCTGGGGGCCGATGGCATCAACATGGGCACGCGCTTCATCGCAACCAAAGAAGCACCCGTGCATGAGAATGTGAAGCAGGCGCTGATCGCTGCCAGCGAACTCGATACGCGCCTCATCATGCGTCCATTGCGCAACACCGAGCGCGTGCTCACCAATGCGGCTGTTGAGCGGCTGCTGGAAAAAGAGCGCGCGCTGGGCAAAGACATTAAATTTGAAGATATCGCCCCAGAAGTCGCCGGTGTTTATCCGCGCATCTTGGCCCAAGGCGATATGGACGCCGGGGCTTGGAGCTGCGGCATGGTGGCGGGCCTAATCCATGATATTCCAACCTGTCAGGAGCTGATTGACCGGATCATGGCCGAGGCGAATGAGATCATCCACGGTCGTCTTCTCAAACTTGCCGATTGAAACAGATATGCGGCATTGGCGCGACGCAGAGGCAGCGGACATATCGGCGCTCGTCGCGCTGATTGAATCGGCCTATCGCGGCGACGCCAGCCGTGCGGGCTGGACGACCGAAGCCGATCTTCTTGGCGGCAACCGCACCAGCACGGCCATGCTCGCGGAGACGTTTGGTGATCCGAACCAGACTATGCTTGTGTGTGAAGAGGCGGGGGCGATCATCGCCTGCGTCACGCTCGAACGGCGTGACGGCTATGGCTATGTGGGCACGGTCTCTGTGAAGCCCGAGCTTCAAGGTGGTGGGCTGGGCCGAGAGCTTCTCACGCAAGCCGAGACGGTGCTTCAGGCCCGCTGGAGCTTGCCGCTGGCGCGCATGACTGTGATTGCGCAGCGCCCCGAACTCATCGCCTGGTATGAACGGCGCGGCTATCGGCTGACCGATGCAACCGCGCCCTTCCCTTATGGCGACAGCCGCTTTGGCGCGCCCAAGCGGGATGATCTCTATTTCGTCATTCTTGAAAAGGCGCTGGCCGCGTGATCGACGATTTTGGCCCCGATGCGGATGACGCTGCTACCATACTGTCCGATGTCGGGCGGATTGAGGCGATGCTGCAACAGCTCGCCGCAGAAGGCCGGGCCGCCAGCTATTCCGAAATGTTGGGCCATTTGGGCTTTCGCTTTTCACGGCCCAAGATGCGTGCCCTGTGCCGCACCATGGATGAGGTGGACCGCCGCGCCATGATCCGGGGGGAACCTGAATTGGCCGCACTTGTTGTGCGGGAGAGCGATGGATTGCCGGGACAGGTCTGGTGGATTGGGCGCACCGATTATCAGGGGCAATGGGTGGGCGCAGAGGCCCGTGCATTTCTTTCGGCCATTCAGCAGCGCAGCTTTGACCATTGGAGAAACAGGTGAGCCTTAACCCTGACACACTCGTCCGCGCATTAGCCCGTATGGCGGGGGGTGCGAGCCTACCTCTCTCTCACCTGACGCGCCTGTCGGGCGGGGCCAATATGGAAAGCTGGTCCTTTGACTGGGGCGGGACGGGCTATGTGCTGCGCCGCGCGCCCTCTGCCGATATGATGGCCGGTCGGCCCTTTGGCCATGATGTCGAAGCCGCCTTGGTGCGCGCCGCACGGGCGGGTGGCGTGCTGGCGCCGGAGGTGGTCGGGGAGCTGACGGCCGAGGATGATCTGGGCACGGGCTATGTCATGCGCCGCATTGAAGCCGAGGTGAACCCAGCCAAGATTTTGGGCGATCCACCCGCCAGCCTCATTGCTGATCTCGCCCGCGAAATGGCGCGCATCCACGACATCCAACCGCGCGATGACATTGCCCTGCCGCATATGGATACAGCGGCGGCGCTTGCTGATCTCAAAACCCGCTTTGAGGCCTATGGCGGCGATCGACCGATCATCGCGCTGGCCATTAAATGGTGCGAAGACAATCTGCCTAGCCCGGCCGAGCCGCGGCTTGTGCATGGCGATTTGCGCATGGGCAATGTGATGGTCGCGTCCGATGGACTTGCCGCCGTGCTCGATTGGGAATTGGCCCATTGGGGCGATCCGCATGAGGATTTGGCCTATGGCTGTATGACCGTCTGGCGCTTTGGCCATATCGACAAGCCGGCCTTTGGCTGTGCAGACCTTCAGACCTATTTCACGGCTTATGAAGCCGAAAGCGGCCGCAAGGTGGAGGCCGATCGATTCCGCTTCTGGCTGGTCTACCGCACGCTTTGGTGGGCCTTGGGCTGCATCCAAATGGGCGACATTTGGCGCACGGGGGTAGACCGCAGCCTAGAGCGCGCGGTGATTGGCCGCCGGACAAGCGAGAATGAGCTCGACCTCCTCCTTCTGCTGGAGGAGGATGCGCCAGAGGCCGAGCGGGCGGCGGTGACGCTCGACCCGACTGTCCCAGCGCGCCGACAAGGCGAGCCCTCGTCCGTTGAGCTATTGGAGGCCTTGCGCGAATGGATCGATAGCGATGTGAAGGTGCGAGCCGAAGGCCGAGACAAGTTTATGGCCGCCGTTGCGATGAATGCCATCGGCATGCTGATCCGCGAACAGGAAAACCCTGTTGCAGCGCATGATAAGGCGCTGGCCGAAGATCTGCTTGCCGGGCGTCAGACACTGGCCACGCCGGGCCTGCTGGCCCGATTGCGTAAGACAGCGCTCACCAAACTTGCCAATGATGTTCCAAAATATGCAGCGCTCACGGCTGCGCACAAGGCATGGACTGCCCCGACGACATAATAGGAAAAGGACGCCCAAGAGATGCTGTTTGAGATCCCTCAGGACATAACCGACTATCTAACAGAGCTGGACGCGTTCATCGCGCGGGAGATCACGCCGCTGGAACAGGCCGACGATAATATCCGCTTCTTCGACCATCG
>JACCDK011362789.1_pt1 | contig 13389 bp, 9 predicted proteins | sample 7445871 | NCBI WGS metagenome assembly JACCDK01 (sample SAMN15323436, study PRJNA562643) | freshwater metagenome | isolation source: river surface water | place: USA:Blue River Watershed | collected 2017-08-15 | reverse complement strand
GGGTGAAGAAGGTATTAAGGATGAAATTGGAAGAATATCAGAGCAAATGAAAAAAATCAAGCTTTCACCTGATGCCAAGGAAAAAATTGAGGAAGAAATCAAGAAACTTAAATATATGAACCCTATGTCCAGTGAGGTTGGCAATATCAGGAGCTATATAGAGTGTATGATAAATTTGCCATGGTCTGTTTTTAGCCCTTTAAACAAGGATTTAATCAAGGCTGCTCAAATACTTGATGAAGAGCATTATGGTTTGATGAAGATAAAAGAAAGAATATTGGAATATTTAGCGGTGAATATCAGAACATCTGATTTAAAAAGTCCAATCATGTGTTTTATTGGGCCCCCAGGTGTTGGCAAAACATCGTTGGTGAGATTAATTGCAAAAGCCACTGGCAGGGAGTTTGTTAAGATTGCATTGGGTGGTTTAAGAGATGAAGCTGAAATTCGTGGGCACAGAAGGACTTATGTTGGTGCAATGCCTGGGAAAATTATACAATCTATGAAAAAAGTAAAAACTTCTAATCCAGTGATATTGCTTGATGAGATTGATAAGATAGGGCTTGATTATAGGGGTGATCCATCTTCTGCGTTGCTTGAAGTTTTGGATCCAGAACAAAATGCAGCTTTTAATGACCATTATCTTGAAGTGCAATATGATTTATCAAAAGTCATGTTTATAGCCACTGCTAATAGTTATGATGGTATACCTAGGCCTTTATTAGATAGGATGGAGGTGATTTCATTATCTGGATATACTGAAAATGAAAAAATTACTATTTCAAATCAATATCTGCTTCCAAAGCAGCTTAAAGCTCATGGTTCTTCTTTGGATGAGGTAAAGGTGGGTGATGGTGTGTTTGAGGATGTTATTAGGTATTATACAAGAGAGTCAGGTGTGAGAAGTTTGGACAGAACTATTGCTAAACTTGTGAGGAAGTCTGTGTATAAGATTGTTGCAAATGTTGATGACAGCGTCAAGGATGTGAGCATTAATCAAGATAATTTAGCAGATTTTTTGGGGCCAAAGAGATTTTTATTTGGCGCTGCTGAGGAAAAGAACATGATCGGTGTTTCAAATGGTTTAGCTTATTCTGAAGTTGGAGGAGATGTATTGTTAATTGAAACTGTTTTGATGGATGGTAAAGGCGGCGATATAAAAATTACAGGTAAACTTGGTGATGTGATGAAGGAGTCTGCCCAAATAGCGCTTAGCTTTCTTAGATCTAATGCGGTAGAGTATGGCATTAATATTGATCTTTTAAAGACTAAAGACATACATATACACGTTCCAGAAGGTGCGACCCCAAAGGATGGGCCATCTGCTGGCATTGCTATTGCAACCTCTTTAATTTCAGCACTTACATCTATTGCAGCATATAATAATGTTGCAATGACAGGTGAAATCACATTGCGTGGGCGTGTGCTTGGTATAGGTGGTTTGAAAGAAAAGTTGCTTTCAGCTCTTCGTGGTGGTGTGACAAAAGTTTTAATACCGCATGAGAATCTAAAAGACTTAATAGATATGCCAAAAGAAGTGCTTGATGGTTTGGAAATTATCGGTGTAAATCATGTTAATGAAGTATTTCCTCACACTTTGACGAAGAAGCTAATCCCTTTTGCAAAAATAGAAGATTTAGGCAAAACTATAGATTCTAATGTGTTTACACCAATTGTATCTTAACTATATGGAGGATAAAAAAGTTTTATTATGCATCTTAGATGGTTGGGGTGAAAATATAATAAGTGATAAATATAATGCGATAAAAGCAGCAAACACTCCATATTATGACATATTAAAGCATCATCATCCCTTTAGTGTGTTAAAAGCATCTGGTAAGCATGTAGGCCTTCCTGATGAGCAAGTTGGTAATTCTGAAGTTGGGCATATGACCATAGGAGCAGGCAGGATTTTGCAGCAAGATTTACTCAGAATTAATGAAGGGTTTGAAAATTTAGAATTTTATCAAAATTATCATATCAATAGTCTGACTTCATCATTAAATAAACTTCCTGGCAAACTCGCCACAGATGAGAAATTTGTAGGAGAGTGTCCCAGCAACTCTAATCAAGGTGGTATAGTGCACTTAATTGGCGTAGTTTCTGATGGTGGCGTACATGGTGATATAGAGCATATAATTAAAGTAGCTGAGCATTTTATTGAAAACAAAGTGAAAGTATTATTACACTTTATATCTGATGGTAGAGATGTCAGTCCATATTCTGCCAAGCAATATTTAGCTCAGATACAAAGGAGTAACATAAAGATAGCAACAATTTCTGGCAGATTTTATGCAATGGATAGAGATAATAATATAGAAAGAACAAATTTAGCATTAGATGCTATGGCATTTGGTGGTGGGGTAAAATTTGATGCTGCTGAAGATTATATAGATTTGCAGTATGAATTGGGCAATAAGGATGAGTATATAATTCCCGCTTCAAGTAGTGTGTATGAGGGGTTTTGTGATGGTGATGTTGTATTTTTTCTCAATTATAGAGCAGATAGGATGATTCAGTTAGTAAACAGGGTGATATCATCAAAAATGGGAGTTAAGCTATTGTCTATGACTGAATATCATGATAATTTTGCCAAAGATGTTACTGCTATATATAAAAAGCAGCCATTTAATAATTCTTTATCAGAAATTATTTCCAAAAATGGATTGACTCAAGTAAAAATCGCAGAAACAGAAAAATATGCACATGTTACATATTTTTTTAATCTTGGTTTACATGAGCCTTTTGAGGGGGAGGATAGGGTGATGATACCCTCAAAAGGTGATGTGGATTATAGTAAAAATCCAAAGATGAGCTCGCAGGAGTTAACTGACTGCTGCTGCAACGTTATGGACTCTTTGAAATATAACTTTATCTGCATTAATTATGCAAGTCCAGATATGGTGGGGCATACTGGAAATTTTGATGCGGCTGTAGAGGCTGTTGCGTATGTGGATTTATGTGTCAATAGGTTAATGGGGTGCGCTATGAAAAATGGGTATGAGAGCATCATTATTGCAGATCATGGGAATGTTGATTGTATGTATGATGAGATTGCAAATCAGCCAATGACATCCCACACTAACAGCGATGTACCGTGCATATATGTTGGTAGAAACAAATATCACCTTTTAAACGGTGAGCTTTGTGATGTTGCACCAACTATACTGAAGTTGTTATCAATAGATCAGCCGAGTCAAATGACGGGCAAACCTTTGATATTGGAGGTGTAGGTGGAAAAATTGCTTTTGATTGATGCCTATGGATTTGCCTTTAGAGCTTATCACTCTTTGCCCCCTTTAAAAAGGCCATATGATGGTGCTATTGTTGGGGCTGTATATGGGTTTACCAATATGTTATATAATATTATTGAAAAGCATGATGGCTACACCCATATAGCCGTTGTTTTTGATAGTGGTGGCCCTAATTTTCGCCATAATATATACCCAAAGTATAAAGCAAATAGAAAGGATGTGGATGAAGATTTAAAACGCCAATTTCCCATGCTCAGGGATGCTGTGAGAGCATTTGGTATCATTGGTATAGAGAGCTATGGTTATGAAGCAGATGATATGATAGCAACGTATTGCAGGCTTGGAGTAGAGCGTAATATTGATGTGACAATCGTCACATCAGATAAAGATATGATGCAGCTCGTGAAAAAGGGCGTGACAATTTTTGATCCAATCAAAAATAAATTGATTAGTGACGAGCAGGTTGTCGAAAAGTTTGGGGTAAAGCCGCATTTAGTACGGGATATTTTGGCCTTAATAGGTGATGCATCTGACAATGTGCCTGGGGTTAAAGGGATTGGCATTAAGACAGCGCAGGAGTTATTATACGAGTATGGCACATTAAATGGTTTGTATAATAACGTTGCATATGTGAAGCAAGAAAAAAGGCGCACTACTTTGATGGAAAGCAGAGAGATGGCGTTTTTATCATATGATCTTGTTGGATTGAAAGATGATGTTGATTGTGAAGTTGGAATTGATGATTTACGGTATCAAAAGATAGATTATGAAAAAATAATGGAATTTGTTAATTATTATGGCTTTAAATCGATTGCGCAAAGAATTTTGAAGCATAATCCTAAAAAACCTAGCAATAACTTGATTATTAATTCACATGAAGAATTGCAGAAATTTTTCACTATAATGCCGGCTATGATATCATTTATTCAAAAAGATGATAATTTTGAGATATTTATAAATAATGCAACTTTGCTCGTAAATACACCATTGGATCCTAAAATTCATGCTTTTTTGCAAGAAATTTTTAATTCACCGACAGTAAAAAAGATTGCAATTGATGGCCGTGATCTATATGAATCATATGGATGCGCGCAGAATATAGAAGATGTATTGACGGCTGGATATTTGCTTTTTGGCAATCAGTTTGAGATTAATTTTGAAAATTTATTGCAACAATATGGTTTTGATTTGCAAAATAGTGATGCAGAAGCGTTATTTAATCTTTATCTTAAGATGCGCCAAGATATTGATGCAAATCGCTTAAATGAGCTTTATGAGGGCGTTGATGTTTTTATGCCAAAGATAATGCATGGTATGCATAGATCTGGTATTTTAATTGACCGTGAATATTTGGAGCAATTAGGTGTAGAATTTGAAGAAAAACGGATGGCATTGGAAGAAAAAATATTCTCTATTAGCAACTATAAGTTCAATCTTGCATCACCTAAGCAAGTGGCAAAATTTTTGTTTGATGATTTAAAAATACCATTTAGCGGCAAGTCGCGCTCCACTGATGCGCAGGTTTTGGAGGATATTAGACTTCTTTCGAAACTCGCTTGTGGTAGTAACATGCAAGGAGTATACGGAGCACAGAACCGCAGCGTACTTAATGTACGTGAGGATTCGAGCACCGGAACGACGCTGCAGGTTGCAGCAGAAGTAGAGTGCCCGAAGAAGTATAATGCATCCTATGGTCATGAAGTTGCTGGATTAATATTACAATGGCGTCATTTTTCAAAGCTTTTAACAACATATATATCTGGCATAAAAAGCGCTATAAGTGGGGATAAAAGGGTGCACAGTACTTTTTCAGCCACAACAACATTAACTGGTAGACTTACCTCAACAAAGCCGAATTTGCAAAATATTCCAGCCCATTCAGAAGATGCAAGCAAAATTCGCAAGGTATTTGTGGCAAAAGATGGCTTTTCCATTATTTCTGCTGATTATTCTCAAATAGAGCTTCGGCTATTGGCGCATATGGCGGATGTACCATCATTGATTGAGGATTTTCATAATGGTGTTGATATACACGCTGCAACAGCTCGCAAGATTTTTAATACACACAACATTAGCGATCAAATGCGAAATGATGCGAAAACCATTAATTTCAGTGTGTTATATGGTATTAGTCCGTTTAGCTTGGCGCGAAGATTGAATATTACCAATGAATTGGCTAAAAAATATATTGATGATTATTTTTTGCAATATCCTGAGATAAAAGTGTTTATGGACAAAACATTGGATTTTGCTAAATCTTTTGGATATATCAAAACGATTTACGGGAGAAAATGCTATATACCAAATTTAAACCATAAAAATTTCATGCAACGCTCTTTTGCCCAGAGATCTGCAATTAATGCACCGTTACAAGGTAGTGCAGCTGATATAATTAAGAGGTCTATGGCAAGGCTGAGTGCAAAAGTTCAATATTACATGATTTTGCAAATACATGATGAACTTTTATTTGAAGTGCCGGATGTTGAGGTGGATTCATGCTTAAATCATATTAAGGAAGTGATGGAAAATAGCACTCATATTAGCGTACCTTTATCGATTAATACTTCTGTTTTTAAAAAATGGAGTTAGAAATCGATATATTAGATTCTTTTTAGAAGTCTATTGATGATGTTATGAGGGCCTGACTATATATTATCACTGAAATATGTCAATTATATTTCGTTTTGATGAAGCACATTGGTTTTACATTATTTTTACATAGATGGAAATATAGTATTTTTTTATTAAAACCTTTGTTTTGCATACTTTAATATTTGACATGCCATATCTTTGATGATATAATGTTAATTATCTATGTAATTTTAATTTTAATAAAAACACGAGGAATAGTATGATGACAAATGGTAAGAAGAAGAAGAATGTGAGTTTTAGCTCGGATACTACTCAATCTTTTTCTCCAGCACCTCAGGCAAATAATGGAGGAGAGGCGGCATCTAGTAGTGCGAATCAGATCCAAGTTGAGGGTAAAGAGGAGCTAGAGCCGAAGCAAGAGCAGGAGGCTAAGGAGAAGACAGAAGCGGAGGCTAAGGAGAAGGCGGAAGCAGAGGCTAAGGAGAAGGCGGAAGCAGAGGCTAAGGAGAAGCAAGAGCGGGAGAGGCTAGAGCAGGAGAGGATCGCGAAGGAAGAGAAGGGGAAGGAGAAGGAGAAGGAGAAGGAGAGGATCGCGAAGGCAGAAGCAGAGGCTAAGGCTAAGGCGGCTAAGGAGAAGGCAGAAGCGGAGGCTAAGGAGAAAGCGAAGGTAGATGATGATGATAGAAACAACCAGGTTGTACTTTATAAACCTAGTGCACCCTCAATCTACATAGTTGATGTTAACAAGTGTCTTAATATATCATCATCAACCAAATTGATGTTACCTATACAATCTCTTGATCTAAATGCACAACAAAAGATCGCAGCACTATTATCCGCAATCAAAGAGATGGAAGCAGAGATTAAAGAACTGACACAAGCTAATCAAGAGTTGAAAAACCTGATTGCATCTCACGATAGTAATGCATTATTAGGACTAAATGATGTAGTGAATAAAAAAGGGCTTGAGTTGTCAAAAGAGAATGCACAGTTGAAAAGTCAGTTACAAAATATGACCTCAAAGACAGCCAAAGCTGAAAGAAGTGAACAAGATCTCCAAGGAGACTATGATGCCTTAATAAAAACAGCATCGGAAGCGCAGAAACAAAAAGATGACCAGATTGACATGCTGAAACAAGAGATTAAAAATGCTAATGAGAAAAATCAATGTCTGAACAGAGAAAAAGAGCAACTTAATTCCGTCATAAACTCTATGGATACAGAGCTCAAACGCCATGCTGGCCGCATTCTCGAACAAGCAGAAGAGATTGCGAAACTTAAGAATAGCACTCATGCTAGGGCCACACTGAATAATACTGGCACACCAGGCGCAGTAAGAAAACCTACAAGCGGTTTTGCCATCAGCAAAACAAATGCGGTTCTTTTGCTTCTTGCCGGGGCTTCAATTGGAGCTGCTATGTATGATGTTTGCTGTGTGAAGAATGGTGTGGTGTCTCAGTTGGCAAGGCAATTCATAAGCAGAAGCAGCGATATTGTCACAAATCTTAGTGCTAGTATACCTTCATCTCAATATCTGGATAGTTTTGTCAAAACCTCTACATCCATCCCTTTCAGGGGGTATGCTGAGTCAATGTTAGAAACTTGCAAAACAGGATTTAATATTGCAGCTCAAGGATATCTAAATTTGATGGATAGTGGTTCTCATATTGTCACAAATTGTGTAGGATATTGTGCACAATCTTGTAGCAATATGGTAAACGCCTCTACATCTATCGTTTTCATGATTGCTGAATATGCCAATTCAGCGATATCTAATATGGGCGGTATATTCAGTCAATCTGACATTGCGCAATCTGCTGCATCTATCGGACGTGATGCATAGTTAACAAACTATATCTATTCATAAAAAGGCCATGGTTTAAACTATGGTCTTTTTTTGTTTTTCAAATACGGAGTATTAGCGCAGCCATTTTATCAAGATTTAGCTATATATAGCCAAAGAGCTGATAAAAAGACTACGCTAATCTTTATCTTTCTCATTTTTACCCATTTTTCCCTTGAAATATATCAATATTCCTTCTGGAAAAATAAGTGAAAATTTATGAAAAATACTTGATTTGCATAGTCTTTTTATAAAGATTTGGCTATAATGCAACGTGAGAGGATTTTAGAATATATATATCTTTTTGAGATTTGAGTTTTTGATGATATCAGATTAACCATATCTTTGGTTGATATGTTTTGTTTTAGCATAACATCTATCAAATCATCAATATCGTGCATTTCTTGCGATAGAATGGTCGACTTCTCTATTATTACCACTATTTCTCCTAAAAAGTCGTAGTCTTTGTATAAATTTAAAAATTCTTGGCAGGTAATATTGATGAATTCTTCAAATTTCTTTGTAATTTCTCTGCATATGCAGATTCTTCTATCACCCATAATCCGCATTACAGATTCAATAGTTTTGTATAATCTTGTTGGATTTTCCAAAAAAACTATGGTGCCATCAAAATCTTTCCAATTTATTAGCAAATTCTCTATATACGAACGTTGTTTTGGTAAGAATCCAACAAATGTAAATTGATCAGTTGGCATACCGCTTGCGCTCAGTGATGCGATAATGGAGCATGCACCAGGTATTGGAGTGACAGTGATGTTGTTTTGTCTGCACAAATCAACCAGTTTAAATCCTGGATCTGATATAAGTGGTGTGCCAGCATCTGATATTAGTGCAATATTTTTGCCTGAGAGCAGCATGGAAAGCACTTTATTTGATGCAACATCTCCGCTGTGATCATTATATTTTGTTGTTTTAGTGGTGATTTCATAATTTTTCAATAATTTATGACTGCAGCTTGTATCTTCGCATAATATCAGGTCAACGCTTTTTAATGTCTCAAGAGCCCTGATTGTGATGTCCTTCAGATTGCCAATAGGCGTTGCGATTATAAAGAGTGTGCCAAAATCTTTATTATTGCCTTCGTTATGATAGTGTGATTTCATGATAAATTAAAGATAATGTGTGTTAATAAAATGACATTAAAATTTCTCCAATGCTGTTTTATAGCAATAATGCTGAGTATGCAAACGTTAGTTGCCGCAAGTGCAACAAATGTCTCATTATTACTGCCTATGAGTAATGATGAAAAAGAAAAGTCAGAAAGCATTATTGATGTTGTTGAGAGAGTTTTAAATGATATAAAAGCAGATCATATTAATGTTTCTGTCATTGATATTAACGGAAGTGAAAAAGATGTGTTATCCGATTTGAAATCTTCATCTCCTGATGTTGTAGTTTCATCTTCATTAGAAGGCATGGTTACAGAAGATGGTATTTTGAGATATTTGGAGGCAAATCAAATATGTGCTTTATTTTTTGATAGCAAATTGAGATTGAGCCAAAAAAATGCATGCTTTTTTGCACTTGCACCTATGATAGAAGATAATTTGAAAGCATCTGCAAAATTTGCATCTGATGATGGATATGAAATTAATGTCTTGTTAGAAAAAGACTCAAATATAAACACCAAAATACTTCAAGCTTTAGAAGCGGATCGTAAAATTAATTTGAGCTATGTACAATTTTATGATGCAAGTAAAATTTCAGATGATTGGTATTTGGCTGATTTTTTTGCAGGTATTATGAGCAAAGCTGCAAATAAAAAGCAAGCAATTCTCATTAATGACGACAAAGTAATACAATATCTCAAGGATTTTCAAAGGTATAATAACAATATTTTAATAATATTGCCGCACAATTCACAAATAATTAATGTAGCAAAAGAATATGATCTTGAAAATGTTGTGTTTTCTTCATTGAACAAAGATATAGATATTAAGTCAATAGCTTATGATGGTATATCGATTATTAATTATATAAAAAATCAAGCGAGTAATAAAAAATTGAACAAACAAGATTTCTTACTTCGAAATGGTTTTTGTGGCATTACAGGTGCAATTAGATTTTTACCAGATGGATCAAATCAAAGATTGTTTGAAATCAGTGGATTCAATACAATCATTAGACCCGCCAAAAAAATATTTTAATTTTTTAACATCTAGCCTCTTGACTTTTGAATATTAAAGTGCTATGATAATTAGCGGTGTTATAAACAATGTTTTGGATTGAAAAATGAAAGTAGTAAGGTCTCTCAAATTTGCTAAGAAGCGTCACAAAGACTGTAAATTGGTGAAAAGAAAGGGTAGGGTCTATGTTATAAACAAAAAAGATCCACGTTTTAAAGCAAGGCAGGGATAATTTTTTCGTCATTCAACTCTCTTTTGTGCGAAAAATTATATGTTGTTTAAAAAAAGATCTATCTTAATTACTGGTGGTGCAAAAAGAGTTGGTAAAAAACTGGTTGAGCATTTTGTCTCTGCTGGTCATGCAGTGATTTTTACTTATAAGGAGTCATTAAAAGAGGCGCAAGAGCTTGCCGATTCTTATGATGGCGTTACTGCTATGAGGCTTGATTTAACAGATGAAATGTCTATATATAATTTCTGGAATAAGTTGCCATATCAAGTAGATGTTTTGATTAACAATGCATCTTGTTTTATACCTGATTCTTTATGTACATTGTGGGATGCAAAAATTTTTAACAAGCAGATCTCAGTAAATGTTGCAGCACCTATTTTGATGGTGCAGCATTTTTTAAAGCAAAAACAATGTGATAATAATGGTTTAGATAAAATAGTTGTGAATTTTTTGGATAAATGGGCGTGTGATATGCCGAATAATTTTTTAAGCTACAGTTTGAGCAAAATGTCTTTGCGGGATTTTACTATGCATCTTCATACTAATTATTTAGATATCAAAGTTTTTGGCATTTTAATTGGATTTTTAATGTATAATCCAAGATATTTGCAAGATTTTTTTGATAAAAACAAAGATCTATATCCATCTGATATGTCTGATCTATATGCTGCACTGGATGCTATAATATATGATGAAAAAAGTGATAATATAGAAAATTGCATGATAGATTTGACAAAGCGGTAATTTTATTTATGTCAAATAAGATGTTAGATAAATTAATTAGGTCCTTTGCTAAACTGCCTGGATTGGGTCCAAGATCTGCACGCAGGATAGTGATACATCTTTTTAAGGGAAAAAAAGCGCTTGCTGAAGAATTGCTTAGTAATTTGGGTGATGTGATAGAAAACATTAAATTTTGCAGTGAGTGTGGCAATATGGATGATGTTTCACCATGTCACATATGCTCAGATATATCGCGAGACAACGCCGTGATATGCGTGGTTGAAGATGTTGCAGATTTATGGGCAATTGAGAGAAGTAGAATATTTAGTGGTAAGTATCATGTGATAGGTGGAACATTATCTGCAATTGATGGTAGGACTGCTGAGAAATTAAACATATCTAAGTTGATGGAGAGGTTAAAATGTGGCGGTGTTAATGAAGTGATTATAGCGACAAATTCTACACTTGATGGCCAAACTACAGGCTTTTATATTGCAGACTTGATAGAAGGCATGCAGATCAAAATCAGTAGACTTGCAAATGGCATACCGCTTGGTGCGGAATTAGACTATTTAGATGAAGGTACATTACTTCATGCTATGCAAATGAGAAGGAAGTATTAATGTTAGTTCTTTTTAACATAATATACATTATCATACTTTTGTTCTTTCAACATATGTGCTTCTTTTGCTTGTTCCTGCTTAGCTATTATTATCCTTTTTACATGCTTTTTAGCTTTGATATAGCTATGATAAGTTTGGTATTCGTAAGCTATATCTTCTATATTTTCAGCTGTGAGAATTTTTAACTGTTTTAAGCTACATATCTTATCTGTAAATAGATATATCGAGCCTTCTTTATGATATGCAATTTCAAACGTTATAACTTCAATGATTGTGTTGAGCAATAATTCTTGTTCTAACAAGCTGTCCTTGACATATTCTGTAAGCATTGATATTCTTTTGTCATCGAGTTTGGCTAATAAAGATTCTTCTACTCCGAGCCTAGATAAAATTTGTAAATTTTTGACCATTTTTGTCTTTTTAGATATTAACTTAATTCAACAATAACAAACAATCAATTAATAAAGGATTAATATAATAAATGCTCACAATCAAAAAACTTCAAGCGATAATGATATTAGATAGCAGAGGTATCCCTACTGTTGAAGCTCAAATAACATTATCTGATGGCACATCTGCAAAAGCATCTGCTCCTAGCGGCTCATCTGTAGGTGAAGCTGAGGCCATTGAGCTAAGGGATAATGTAACATCTATGTGGGGTGGCAAGGGTGTCAGCAAGGCACTTTATAATATAAATACCATTATATATGATAAAATCAGAAATATGCCAATTGTGACGTATGATGAGATGGATAACATATTAATTAATATAGATGGGACGCCTCAAAAAAGCTTCATAGGTGCAAATGCGATTTTGCCAGTATCACTTGCGTATGCAAAAGTTTTGGCAAAATTGGAAAATAAACATTTGTATCAGTTTTTAGATTTGGGCTATAATCAAGGTAAAATTCGGCCCCCTACCCCAATGTTTAATATTATAAACGGTGGTGTGCATGCTGATAATAAACTAGATATTCAAGAATTCATGATAGTACCCATTGGGATTGATGCATTTATAGAAAAAATGAGAGCTGGAAGTGAAATTTTTCATACATTAAGAAAGAGGTTAATTAAGGATAATATGGTCATATCTGTTGGTGATGAAGGTGGATTTGCACCTAGAATTAGCCGCGCATCAGAGGCTCTTGATATGATTGTTGATGCTATAGATGATGCTGGTTATAATGGCCTTGTTACAATTGCCCTAGATTTAGCCGCAAGCCAGTTATATTGCGATGGATATTACACTGTTGAAAACAAAAAATTTAATAATCTCCAAATGTCTGATTATATAAAAGATCTGTGTAATCAATACCCTATTTCTTCAATTGAAGATCCGATGCATGAATTTGATTATGAAGGCTGGGTGCATATTACAAATGCATTAGGACGTAGATTGCAAATCGTTGGGGATGATGTGTTTGTCACAAATGTTAATATGCTTAATATTGGTTTAGAACGAGGATTTGCTAATGCAGTGTTGATTAAACCAAATCAAGTTGGCACATTATCAGAAACCATAGAAACAGTGAAAAAAGCTCATGAATCAGGTTATAAAACAGTAATATCGCACAGATCTGGTGAAACAGAGGATGCAACAATAGCGCACCTTGGCCTAGCTTTTGGTTGCCACCAAATCAAGGCTGGCTCTTTATCTAGAAGCGAAAGATTGTGCAAGTATAATGAATTGATCAGAATTTTATCATATAGCTAAAAATACAACAAAAAAGAGAAAAATTTATGATAAAAGGCATTTTTAGATATCTGTTCAGGCACCTGGTTCAAATTAGGCAGATAAGAAGTAATATTGGCTACTATTAAAAGGTTTGCTCTTAAAGAAATAGCGAGAGCAGGGCCATTAAATTCTCGATCGAAAAAACGATCTGAAGGCTTGATAAGTCTAAGGATTGCGCTATTTTATAATTTCAGTAAAAACAAAAAAATAGCGCTATGAAAAATATACTATATTACTTTG
>JACCDK010218628.1_pt1 | contig 13389 bp, 9 predicted proteins | sample 7445871 | NCBI WGS metagenome assembly JACCDK01 (sample SAMN15323436, study PRJNA562643) | freshwater metagenome | isolation source: river surface water | place: USA:Blue River Watershed | collected 2017-08-15 | reverse complement strand
GTGTTATGATGCTGTTGATATAATAGATGAAAAGGTAGTTTCTAAATCGTATCCTAGTTTTTGGACAGATTTAGTTAAATTGGATTTTAATTTGGTACAGAGTAGTGAGTATTGAGTACAGGGTACTTTGTACATTGTACTCTGTACTCGATACTCAAACTAATAAATAAGGTATGGCAGGTAATAGTTTCGGAGAAAAATTTAAGATTAGCACGTTCGGCGAATCGCACGGAGCGGCAATAGGTGTGGTTATTGATGGCTGTCCGGCGGGGCATACGCTCGATTTGTTGCAGATACAACAAGAGCTTGATCGAAGGAAACCAGGTCAATCACACATTACCAGTGCTCGAAAGGAAGCCGACGAGTTTGAAATTCTTTCGGGTGTTTTCGAAGGAAAAACATTGGGAACACCTATCGCCATTATCGTTCGAAATAAAGATGCAAAACCTGCCGACTACGAATATCTAAAGGAAGCTTACCGCCCTTCACATGCCGATTATACCTATGAAAAAAAATATGGTATTCGCGATCATCGTGGTGGCGGTCGTTCCTCGGCGCGTGAAACCATTGCTCGTGTGATTGCCGGTGCCATTGCAAAACAATTGTTAAAGAAAAAAGGAATTGAAATTTTCGCTTTTGTGAAACAAGTTGGCACCATCAAACTAAATAAACACTATAGCGAATTAGATTTAAACAACATCGATAAAAATATTGTGCGTTGCCCTGATGAAGCTACCGCTGCAGAAATGATTAGCGCAATAGAATTAGTGAAAAAAGAAGGCGATACCTTGGGAGGTATAATTCAATGTGTCATCAAAAATGTTCCTGCGGGACTCGGCGAACCTGTGTTCGATAAATTACATGCAGTACTGGCGCATGCCATGTTAAGCATCAATGCGGTGCATGGTTTCGAGTACGGTTCTGGATTTGAGGGTGCTAGTAAAAAGGGTTCCGAAAATAACGACGAATGGACCAACGAGTCGGGTAAGATAAGCACTAAAACAAACAACGCCGGTGGAATACTGGGAGGTATTAGCACCGGCGATGATATCTATTTTAATGTTGCTTTTAAACCGGTGGCAACTATTCTTAAAACACAGCAAAGCATCAATTCAAAAGGCGAACAAATTTCGCTCCAAAACGAAGGCCGTCACGATCCTTGTGTATTGCCAAGAGCTGTACCCATTGTGGAAGCGATGGCAGCTTTAGTAATTGTTAATTGTTAATTGTTTATTAAAAAATTTCATTGACCATTAACAATTAACAATTAACAATTACAAATCCAGTTTCTTCTTCAAACCTGCGGGTACTCCGTCTTTGTGTAAATAGATAGAAGTAGTTTTATATTTTACATAATTTTTAGTAACGTATAAATAACCTTCGTAATCGTTTTTAGTACCCCAAGAGTTTTTAACGATATAGTATTCTTTACCATTCACATCTTTAGCAATACCTGTGATGTGCATGCCATGGTCGTCGGTAGTTTCAAAATTATCAAAGGCTTGTTGACGCATCTCTGGAGTTATGTTTGCTTCTGCTTGAGGTTTTGAAAACATTTCTTTTTTCTCCTCTTCTGTCATTTCTTCAAATTTCTTTGTAGGTACATATGCTACTCCATTTTTCCAACCAAAATATTTTTCAGAAACATCTGTTGCCCAAACAACGGTAAATCCTTTTTTCACTGCATGATCAATCGTTTCAATCATCTCATCTAATGGCACATTCCACGATGGTTTAAAAGTCCAATTATCTGGCACCATCACAATCATGGGTTGGTAGTAAGAGTTATTAGTAAATGAAGTAATCTCAACATAATCGTTCGGGTTAATACCCACTACTTCTTTTGCAAAGCTCATCGGTGTATATTCTTTGCCTTCGTACCTAAAACTGCTTGGAACTTTTCCTAAGTATGAATCAACTACCGAAGTCACTGCATTTTTCCAAACCAATGAAATTGGTTTTTCACTTTTTGCAATAGGTTCAATAATGGCTTTAATAACTGTTTCTACTTCTGCATGATCGTTCTTTACTTGTCCAGGCTGTAAACCCGAATACACTTCTTGTGGTAAGGCTCCATACTTTGCATATAAATCAATCGGGTCGTGTGCTGCACCTCCTTGTCCGTAACTAAAACCACCGTGCAAACGAACATAGGTTTCTGCCTTATCGATGTACATATTTCTTACCGTATACATCTCTGCAATGTCCACTGGTTTTTTACCCATGCGAATCATTTCCGATTCGATGAATGAATTGGCTGAGTAACTCCAACATGTACCCGAAGAACCTTGATTTTTAACAGAGGTAGCTTCTGCACTGGTTACCGTTTTAAAGCCAAATGCTTCTTTACTTGTTAAGGTTTTGTTGTCTTTTATTTTATTAATTAAATCGTCTTGCGCTACTGCCGACGAAATGAGCACTGATGTAAGTGCTAGGGATGAGAAAAGTTTATTGAGCATTGGGTTAATAAGTTATTGAGTTATTGAGTTAATAAGTTATTGGGTTAATAGGTTATTGGGTTGATAAGCATTCGTAATTCGTATCCCGATAGCTATCGGGACGTAATTCGTAATTAATATTTACTAGGATTCGTTTCGTTCATCATTTCATAAATACATTCCACTACATCATCGGCACTTGGTTTCGAGAAGTAGTCGCCATCGGTACCGTAGGCTGGGCGGTGTGCTTTTGCTGTTAAGGTGCGTGGTGCTGCATCTAAATAGTAATATCCATTTTGCACTTCCAATACTTGTTGCATCATGTATGAAGTTGCACCGCCTGGTACATCTTCATCGAAGAACAACACTTTATTTGTCTTTTTAAGAGAGTCGCTAATGATGTGATGAATATCAAATGGTAATAAACTTTGCACATCTATTAACTCTACCGATATTCCCATTTGTTCTAATTCTAGTATTGCTTCTTCCGCAATTCTAATACATGAACCATAGGTTACTAAGGTTATATCATTTCCTTCGCGTAATATTTCTGGTCGACCTAATGGAAGTGTAAATTCTCCTATATTATCTGGCAATGCTTCTTTTAAACGGTAACCATTTAAACATTCAATCACCAACGCTGGTTCATCAGCTTTCAACAAAGTATTATAAAAACCTGCCGCTTGTGTCATGTTACGTGGCACCAACACATGCATGCCTCTAAGTGCATGTAAAATCATACCTATTGGAGAGCCCGAATGCCAAATACCTTCTAAACGGTGACCACGCGTACGAACAATCAGTGGTGCTTTTTGTCCGGCTTTTGTTCTGTACGATAAAGATGCAAGATCATCGCTTAAGGTTTGCAAACCGTACAATAAATAATCTAGGTATTGTATTTCGGCAATAGGTCTTAAGCCTCGCATGGCTAAACCTATACCCTGCCCTATAATGGTTGCTTCACGAATACCTGTATCCGAAATTCTTATCTCTCCATACTTTTCTTGCAAGCCAGCGAAACCTTGGTTTACGTCGCCAATTTTACCAACGTCTTCGCCAAAAGCTACTACACGTGGATCACTTGCAAAGGCTGCATCAAAACATGCTTGCACAATTTCTCTACCGTCGAGCATCTTGGCATCTTCCGAGTATTGTGCTTTTATTTCTGGTATGTTTAATGCTGATGATTCGGTGTCGGTAAATAAGTACGAATTGTAACGATCGTAATTTTCGTTGTTGTACTGATTTAACCAAATCTGTAAATTTCTTCTAGCATCCGAATTTTCATGTCGTGTTAAACGCAATGATTTTCGAACCGCCACTAAAATATCTTTACGTATCGCATCAACGGTACTGCGTAAATTAGTTACTAAGTTTATTATTTCTGCGGATGCTGCCGATGAAGCCGCTAATTGCTCTAACATTACGCTCACCTCTGCAATCTCTTGTTTAATGGGCTGATTGAAGGCTTCCCACACTTCTTTCTGACAAGCACGAACATATTTTTTTGCTTCCTGCTCAATGGCATCTAATTCCGACTCCGTTGCAATTGCCGACTTCAACATCCATTCGCGCATTTGTTTTATACAATCGAATTCTGCTTCCCAATCTAAACGCTCTTTTGATTTATAACGTTCGTGCGAACCAGAAGTTGAGTGACCTTGTGGTTGTGTTAATTCTTGTACGTGAATAAATACAGGAACATGTTCTTCCCTACAAATTTTAATCGCTTTTTCGTAGGTTTCACAAAGTGCTGCATAATCCCAACCTTTCACTCTAAAAATTTCAAACCCATTTCCATGATCATCACGTTGGAAACCTTTTAAAATTTCAGAAATATTTTCTTTGGTGGTTTGATATTTGGCATGTACAGATATACCATAACCATCATCCCAAACACTAATAGCCATAGGAATTTGCAATACACCAGCTGCATTGATGGCTTCGAAGAAATGTCCTTCCGAAGTACTTGCATTACCAATGGTTCCGAAAGCAACCTCATTACCATTAATCGAAAAGTTTTCGAACACCGATAATTCCGCATTGTTACGGTATAATTTTGATGCCTGTGCTAATCCCACTAAACGAGGCATTTGTCCTGCGGTTGGAGAAATATCTGCCGAAGAATTTTTCATGGCGGTTAAATTCTTCCAAGTACCATCATCGTTTAAACTGCGTGTACCAAAATGTCCGTTCATGCTTCGTCCTGCCGAACAAGGTTCTGCTTCTACGTTTGGCAATGCATATAATTGAGCAAAAAATTCTTTCACATTGCTCATGCCTGTTGCAAACATAAAGGTTTGATCGCGGTAATAGCCCGAACGGAAATCGCCATCTCTAAAAACTTTTGCCATCGCAATTTGAGCCACCTCTTTTCCATCACCAAAAATTCCAAACTTAGCCTTACCGGTTAGTACCTCTTTTCTGCCGAGTAAACTCGCTTGGCGACTTTCATTAGCAATGCGATAATCGGTAAGTACAACTTGTTTAAAATCTTCGAAACTTAAATGACCGGTAGATGGAGCTAATTGCTCTTTATTGTTTGATGACATAAGCGAAAAATAAGCTAAGCCACAAAAATAAGGATTCCGTGGCAGACGAGGAAAAATTAATTGTCGGCTAAAATATGTATTTTAGGGCTTCTAAACCAATGTATTCATGTTTAAAAAGCTATTCATTTTACTTATTAGCCTAACTACTACTTCTTTAGTTGCACAGGCAGGCGATACCTTACACGTTCGATCTCATAACGAAACACATTTGAATTGGTATGGTAATTTTTACCAAAAGGCGAAGTTCCCAGAGGCGAACATCAGCATAAAAAATATAAAATTGAAATTAACCATTGGTTGCCCTACCAACGGATGTAGCGATTGGGATTATACCGTAAAAGTTTTTGCTCGAAGACCCATTGGTGTCGACACTGCCAATAATACGGTATACGAATACATTGAATTTGCACGATACATTACTCCGTATTCGGGCGATAGAAATTTCGGATTTTATAGAGATTTTGAAATTGATGTAACTGATTTTCGATCGGTACTTACCGACAGCGTTGAGATTGGGGTGAAGTACGAAGGCTATTCCGATGGATTCACCATCAGCCTAGATTATTATTTTGAAAAAGGCACACCCATTAGAGAGGCGTATAAAGTGGTACCCGTTTATTACGGAGGGTTTCCTTACGGCGACCCTAACAATTCCATCGAAAATTATATTAAACCATTTTCCTTCCAACCCGATGCTACTGCCGACGAAGTTGGAATTCATATCTTACAAACAGGACACGGCTTTGGTGGAAACGAAAATTGTGCAGAGTTTTGTCCGAAATATAATTTTGTAAAAGTAAACGGACAGCAGCGTTACAGTAATTTGGTATGGAAAGACGATTGCGGAAAAAACCCATTACCTGCACAACCGGGCACTTGGTTGTATGATCGAGCGAATTGGTGCCCAGGAGAAATGGTGCGAGCATATTACCACGATTTAACATCGTTTGTACATTTTGATAGTACAAACGTGTTTGACTTAGATATGACTCCCTTTACGAATGTGGGAAACAATTCTTGTTCGTATAACATTGCCGCGAATTTAATTTACTACAGAAACAGAGCAGCGAATACCGATTTGGTGTTAGAAGATATATTAGCGCCGAGTAAAAAATGGGCATACGCACGATTTAATCCGATTTGCGCTAAACCTATTGTAAAGGTTTATAACGATGGTAAAAACCCGATTAACGGAATAAAAGTAAGTTATGGTACACTCTTATCATCGTTTCGAAAAGAATACGTTTGGAACGGAACACTTGCCCCTTATAGAAGCGCAGAGATTGAACTTGAGAGCATCGCTTTAAATAACTCAAGTAATTTTTATGCATTCATATCAGCCCTCGACACGAACATCGTTGAACATAACGATACCAACAATTATAAATCGAATGCTTTTGATTTGGTAAAAATTCTTCCCCCACGATTTGCGATTGAATTTAGAGCTAACGGGGTACCGCAAGAAAATTATTACGAAATTTTAGATGCGACCGGAAATGTGGTACACATGAAAGATAATTTTAAGGCAAACACCATGCATAGAGATACTATTAGCTTTAGCCCTGGATGTTATACTTTTATCTTACACGATTTAGATAAAGATGGACTTTCGTTTTTTGCGAATTCCGATGGCTTAGGATCTATTCGTTTTAGAAACATGGCAGGAACGTATTTCCAAAGTTTCAATGCAAATTTTGGAACAGAAGTTCGCTATCAGTTTATTATTGATCCAACACAGGTGGGTATAAACACGGAAGATGCTACTGAACATTTGAAACTATACCCAAACCCAACAAATGCTAAAATATACATTGAAATGAATGGGCAGGAAGAATTAAAAAGCATTAAAATTTACAGTTTAACTGGACAATTATTACACAGATATGAAAAGCTGACAGATGTATTAGAAAATGGCTTAGTTTTACCAGTATTATATGACGGAATGTATTTCTTTGAAATTGAGAGCAATAACAATGTTTATAGAGAAAAAGTAAAGATTTTGACGCCATAAAAGACATTCTTGGAATGTTATTTGTTAATAAACAGTTAAAGATGTTAAACCGTAATGAATATTTAAAGAACAATTATATTTTTGTAAAATAAACTAAAGAAAAAATGAAAAAATTAGTATTATCGATTTTTGCAATTGCATCGCTTGCAACAGCATCATTAGCACAAAGTACACCAGCAGCGGCACCAGCACCTGCAAACCCAAATGCAGCTGATTTCAAATTTGAGAGAGAAGTACATGATTTTGGAAATATTAAAGAAGGTGTGCAAGCAGAGTACACATTTAAATTTACGAACACAGGTAAAGAGCCATTAGTAATAACAAACGTACAAGCATCTTGCGGATGCACTACACCTAAATGGACTAAAGAGCCCGTTAAACCAGGAGAGTCGGGACAAGTTACTGCTATTTACAATTCAAAAGGAAGACCAGGTAATTTCAACAAAGCAATTACCATTACTTCGAATGCAAAAACTGCGCAAAAAGTGTTATTCATCAAAGGAAATGTTGAAGCGGCAAGCGCAGCAGAAACAGAATCGGCAATGCCAATAAAGAAAGAAGTAGCGACTCCAGCGGCACCTAAACAATAATTTCTTATTGTTATAGATTTTTAAGACTTTTGTCCCGTCTCCTTTTTCAGAAGACGGGACATTTTATTTTATAAAAACATGCCAAAAATTTCAAACAAAGGCGTTAATATGCCTGCATCACCTATCCGCAAATTGGTACCCTTTGCCGACCAAGCAAAGCGTGAAGGGAAAAAAATTTATCATTTAAATATTGGTCAACCCGATATTGAAACACCGGAGGGGATGTTAAATGCAATAAAGAACATCGACTTTAAAGTTTGGGCCTATACACATTCGGAAGGAATACCAAGTTATAGAGAAAAGTTAGCAAGCTACTATCAAAAGGTAGGTTTTAAGATTGATGCAAGCAATATATTAGTTACCACTGGAGGGTCGGAAGCCATTACCATTGCAGTAAATGCTTGTTTAAACCCTGGTGACGAAGTAATTATTCCTGAACCCTTTTATGCGAACTACAATGGATTTACCTGCATGGCAGATGTAGTGATTAAACCCATCGTATCGAGCATCGATAATGGATTTGCCTTGCCAGCTATTGAAGAGTTCGAAAAATTAATTGGACCTAAAACCAAGGCGATCATGATCTGTAATCCGAATAACCCAACCGGTTATTTGTATTCAAGAGCAGAGTTAGAGGCCTTAAAAGTATTGGCCTTGAAGCACGACTTATTTATCTTCTCCGACGAGGCTTATAGAGAGTTTTGTTACGATGGTAGAGAATTTATATCGCCGATGCATTTAGAAGGATTAGATGAGCATGTAATTGTATTAGATACGGTATCGAAACGATACTCAGCTTGTGGGGCACGTTTAGGAGCACTGATAACGAAGAACAAAGAAGTATATGCAGCAGCCTTAAAGTTTGCACAAGCAAGGTTATCGCCTCCGGGAGTAGCACAAATTGCAGGCGAAGCGGCAATTGATACACCCGATTCGTATTTCGAGGCAGTAAACAAAGAATACACAGAGCGCAGAGATCTAGTGGTGAGTGCATTAAATAAAATGGAAGGGGTTTATTGTCCGAATCCGGGTGGAGCCTTTTATGCTGTAGTTCGTTTACCAATCGACGATTCGGATAAGTTTTGTCAATGGATGTTAGAGAAATTCTCTTACGAAGGACAAACAGTAATGATGGCACCAGCTACAGGCTTCTACTCAACACCGGGTGCAGGTAAGAACGAAGTAAGAATTGCCTATGTACTCAAGAAAGAAGATTTAACTGCCGCGATGAAGTGTTTGGAGGTTGCGTTGAAAGAGTATAATAGTTAGTATGCTAGTTTGCTCGTGTGCTAGTTTGCTAGTTTGCTCGTGGGTGTTAAAAATTAAGTATCTTTGTAATTGCAAAATATGGAAGTATGCACACATTTGCTCACGAGCATATTAGCACACTAGCAAACTAGCATATAAACATATGAGCACACGAATCTGGGGCTGCTTGGAATTGACAGGGTGGCAGATTTGAATGTAAGCATGCAGGGTTTTGTTAGGATACCCTTAAAAGAAACTTTCAAACCATAATTGGCGAAAATAACTACGCTTTAGCTGCGTAATTTTAACAGGATGTTAAAATGCTTCGTCCCTATTAGATAGGGAAGCTAAATATCTCACGGAAGCGCTGAACGACCGCGTCCGAGCCTGGGGTACAGAAAAAGTCGGGATGGAGAAAGACAGGTTCCGATATTTCTCGACACTTAGGAACTAAGTTGGGTATAGGTAGATTGCGATCGGTACTCAATCGAAAACTTAAAGCGATCTAAGCATGTAGAAAGCGTTACACATCCCATGTTTGGACGAGGGTTCGACTCCCTCCAGCTCCACCAAAAAAGAAATCCCTTTTGTCTTTAACAAAAGGGATTTCTTTTTTTGAATACTGGACACAAGATATAAGACATCGGAAAATGTCATATGATCGTACTGTCATACTAACTTATCACCAACACCTTCTCCCCTTCCTCTACAAACTTCCCTATAACTGATAACCTTACTCCTTGCTTTTCTGATTCCGTCATAAGTTCATCCACTTGTTCTGATGCTACCGCCAACAACAATCCCCCATTGGTTTGTGGGTCGGGAAATACCGAAAATGAAATTTTAGGATCTACACTTTGTTCAATAAATGTTTTAGGCGAATAAGCATTCCAATTTCTAAAAGTTGCATCCGGAACAATATTTTTATCGATGTAATACTTCGCTTCATCTAAAACAGGAACTAACTTACTTTCGATGGCTACACTTAGGCCTGCACCCTCTGCCATTTCAATGGCATGTCCCATCAATCCGAAACCGGTTACATCGGTCATGGCCTGTATGCTTTTTTGTGAACCAAAAAATTCTCCGATGGTATTCAAGGTACACAATTGATCAATTAATATTTGTTGATGCTGCGGCTCTAGCACTCCACGTTTTTGTGCAGTGGCTAAAATGCCTACGCCTATTGGTTTTGAAAGCAAGAGTACATCTCCAAGTTTGGCCGTACTGTTTCGTTTTATATTTCCGATGGGTGTTAATCCGTTTACCGACAGTCCAAAAAATGGTTCCGCCGAATCGATGGTATGTCCTCCCGATATTACTATGCCTGCCTCTGCACAACTGTGTTTCGCTCCTTCCATCACTTTTGCAGCCAAGCTTGCTGGTAATTTATCGATGGGCCAACCCAACAAAGCAATAGCTGTGATTGGTTTCCCACCCATAGCATACACATCACTTAATGCATTGGCAGCAGCCACTCGTCCGAAGGTATACGCATCATCAACAATGGGCATGAAAAAATCGGCGGTTTGCAAGAGTGCATATCCGTTTTGCAAATCGTATACCGAAGCATCGTCGTTGGAACTGTTAGCTACTAATAAATGGTCTTGCGCCAAATTTTTCTCTTTGCTGTTTATTAAAATTTGTTCAAGTACCGCTGGTGCTATTTTGCAACCACAGCCTGCACTTCGCGCATATTGAGTTAATTTAATTTCTTCGGTTTCCATTTGCAAAATTTAATAATGCAATTGCATTTTGTTCCATGTCAATTTTTTCTAATACTAAAATACTGGGTATTCTATTGGTTCTTGATGATGCTGCTTTATATCCTCGATCATAATACATCAATAATAATTCGAAGGCCTTGTAAATATTGCCAACTTCTAAAAAGCTTATTACATTTTTTGTTTCTAAACCTCCTAATTTTTTTTGTATTCTGATGGTAGCATCTATTAATTCTTCTTTCGTAAATTTCCCGTATTGCTCTACAATTAATTTTAATCGTTCTTCAAAAGGTATTTGCAAAACAACTAATTTGCTACTTAACATTCGTTCAAACAATACCTTTGGTATGTTTACCAATCCGATGCGTTGGCTTTCGTTTTCTATCCATATTTTTTTAGGCTGATGGTAGCCCTGTTCTTCATCAATGCTAAAATAATTCGAAAGTTCTTTGTGTAAATTATTTTCAAATTGCTCCTGACTAGGTTGTATAGGCATTCCTAAAGCTCCAAAACTAGAACCCCGGTGATGTGCAATGCCTTCTAAATCGATCACAGACTCCCCCATCTCCTTCAACTTTTCGAGGATAAATGTTTTAGCACTCCCTGTACTTCCACCCAATACGTTAAACTCAATCGGTAATTGGAAAGAATTTAATACATGGTTACGATAGGCCTTATATCCACCTATGATCAAATAAACATCGTAACCATAAAAATCGAGTACCCACGCCATCGCTTGACTGCGCATTCCACCCCGCCAACAATGCAAAATAATCTCAGAATTAGAGGTTGTATTAGCATGTTCTTCCACAATGTTTATGTAATCGTTTAATTTATGTCCGAAATGTTTTAGACCAATTTTAATGGCATCCTGAACACTGTTTTGTTTATAACTCGTCCCAATTTCGGCTCGTTGTGCATCATCAAAAATAGGCAGGGAGATAGCCCCTGGAATGTGCGCATGCGCATACTCTGAAGGACTGCGCACATCAAATACGGGTAAACTCTTGGCAAGAGTTAAGGCTTGTTCTATATGTATTTTCTGTATGGCCATTTCGGTGCTAATCTAATAAAAAGTATTGAGTACAAGTTGTTGAGCCATCGTTTATAATATTATATATTTGTTAAAAAGAATAATTACATAAGCACTTAAAGGCAAACCAGCTAAAGAACGTATAAACTGTAAAAGATTACAAACATATGAGCACACGAATCTTTGGAATAAAAAACTGTGATACAGTTAAAAAATCATTAGTCTATTTAGAAAAGCATCACATCGCGTATGAGTTTCACGACTATAAAAAATTAGGCATTGAAGCTTCAAAAATAAAAGAGTGGTTAAAGAGTGTAAAGTTAGAACACCTTATTAACACAAAAGGACCCACTTATCGTAATCTATCAGATGAGGAAAAATTAAAATTAACTAAAGTGTCTACTGCTATTCCGGTTATGCAGGCAAATACGAGTATAATTAAGAGACCACTCATAGAGCATATGGGGGAAATAATACTCGGCTTTAATGCAGAAGAATATTCACGATGCTTTAAGCTATAAGAATTTAATTACTATTTAAATACAATAGTTGGTTAAATGTTATACGTTCTTACTTAATAATTTACTCTAATATCAATTATTAGAGGCTAAATATTGGAACAAAATAAAAATTATATTATCCAATATTTATTGAAGTAAGTTTGGGTACATTTAGAAATTAAACGATTAACGTTGGGAGATATCTATAAGGCATTCTAAGCACTAGTCATGGCATATGATAACGCAAACCTATTAATATTCTTCTGCCTTGCATTGGTGCAAATCCATAAGTGGCATCAAAAGTATATTGAAATGGATTGTTCTCATTAATCTGCTTATCAAAAGGATCAAAGGGTCGCATTAATGGGTCGCTTGGTAGAAAATTAAAAAGATTTTTGATTGCAACATAAAAATCAAATTTCTTCGAAGAAGTATTAGTTAGTTGGATTTGATGTAATGCATACCAAGGTGAGTATTCTGGCCTGTAATCATTAGGTAATATAGGCAAGCGCATCGGACTATACCCCAAAACCTGATAATCAATTTTAGTATTTATCTTATGAAATTGATAACTAAAATTATAATTTATATTTACCAAAGAGTTAAACATCAACATCAGCTTTTCAGGACTACTATTTTTACGACGCTCAAAAGCATCTAAAATAGTAATGCCTAACTGACTGTTCCATGATTTTTCGGATTGCAAATCAAAGCGAATATTCAATCCTCTACTTTCTACACTACCATTTAAGTTTCTATAAACAATTAAATTAGGATCTTCATCATAATTTGCCTGAATTCTATTAAAGAAATAACTATAAAAAAAATGTATTTCTGTTTTTAAGGTTACATGCTTTAATAATGAGAAATGATCGATGGAGAAAAAAGTATTGATACTGCTTTCTGGATTTAAAGACTCGGCAATTTTTATCCTACGATCACCACTCAATGCAGCATGATCTTCCGTAAATACATTCACTACCCTAAATCCTCTACCTGCACCCAATCGATATTGCGTTTGTTCATTCCTCTTGTACTGTATAGATAAACGTGGTGAGTGTATTAAACCATGCGCTTCTTGATAATCGGTTCTCCAAGCCAATAAACTTTTCCAACCATCACTCCAATTTATTTGTTGTTGTATAAATAGACCTGGACTTACAATCTCCAAGGCAGATGTTCTAAATGTATCAGTGGAGCTTCTCGTTAACACTGTATTGTCGTCGTAGTGCTGATAATTCAAAGAACTACCAATTTCATATTCTTGGTTATTTCTTCTCATTTGATGCACTG
>JACCDK010105782.1_pt1 | contig 13396 bp, 15 predicted proteins | sample 7445871 | NCBI WGS metagenome assembly JACCDK01 (sample SAMN15323436, study PRJNA562643) | freshwater metagenome | isolation source: river surface water | place: USA:Blue River Watershed | collected 2017-08-15 | reverse complement strand
AGTTTCATCATATTGTAAAACAACACAACTACCTAGTAAATTTTTTTGTTGTAATGAGATAATATATTTAATAATAGCAATTAATATATTAGCACATTCTATTACTTCTTTGGTTTTTGGAATATATTCAATGGTTTTTACAATTTTACCGTTTTCTAGTTTACCAACATCAATTCGTGCATAATTAAATACAAATGATTTATAAAGAAAGTCTAATTTTTTTTGTTCATCTGGGGATATTAACTGTTTTAATCGTGTAAATAAAATAACAAAACTATTACTTATATAATCGCCAGTTATGGTGAATCCATTTTTCTTAATGCTTAACCATTTAATAACTTCATCAAACAATTTACTGTCTTCTTTTAATATATTAGTAAGTGAATAAGGAAAATAGAATCCATAAAATTTTTTATTGTCTTTTGTAATAATTATGTTTGTAAAATCATATTTAATTCTTTCTACATTGCCATTTATATCAATTGTCAAAAATAATTTGTCAATGTAATCATACAATGATTCCGAATTTTGCACACTTGATGAAACACTATTGCTGATATTTTGTTGAGGTTGTGGTTCAGTAGCACCGCCACCAGCAGATGCACTAATATTTTTTGCAGGGTCTGGTTGACCGCCACCACCTGCAGCAGGATTTAATACAGCATTTGATGCAACATTGGCATTTGCATTTACATCAGGTCCAACAATGGTATTTGCATCAGGTCCAACAATGGTATTTACATCAGGTCCAGCGCCAGCAACTATTTGGTTTGCTTCTAATGCCAATTTTTCTTGTTTTTTTATCTTAATAACCTTTTCAATAAATGCACATATTTTGGGTTGTGGGGGTTTAGATGGAGATAAATTTATGCCACCAGAACCTGTGGACCCAGTTACTGTGGATCCGGTTACTGTGGTTCCGGTTACTGTGGATCCGGTTACTGGAGCACTAGCAGGAATGGTTGAACTGGATGGTTCGGCAGATTTTTTAGAAAAAATTTTATTAAAAAACCCAGATGATGTTTTTGCCAGTTCTTTGTCGGGTTCTTTTTGTGTAATTAGAACATTGTTTATAGCATTGAAATTCACAGCAGCAGTTGTGGCAGCAGTTGCATCCAAATATTTCAACACAGGAATATCATTGTGCACATCACACATTAATTCACCTTTTTGATTTTTGGCAGGATTTTTGGTAATTCCTTCCATCAACATTAGTTGTGATGCAGTGTACTCACCAGCAATAGGCGAATTTGGATTTTTATAGAATTCAACCAACGACACAAATGGGATTTTGTTATTTGTGTCAATTTCCTTGACAAAATTCTGTAAAGTTTCGTCTATGTTTGTATCAGACGAAATGGTCGGGACAATTTCGTTGTTAATAACATCTGTTTGACTTTTATTTAATAAATTGTCTGACTCAGCATACTCGAGAGTTATGTAATTTGCATCGTGGATTATTTTTACATTCTTTGGGTCTGAATCATCTTTTTCAATTGTAAATGTTGGAAAATAAGTATACTCATTGGATGATAATTTGTTTTTTTTACAAAGTCCAATGCAATAAACTTTCATTATAATTATACTATACATAAAGAGCATAGCATAATTATGCTAAATTAGCGGCGATTTGTGGTTCGGTGTCTTCGCTTGTTGCTTTTCTTGTTTCGGTGGGTGCGGCGGCGTCTGGCACCTCCGGTAATGGTGGTGGTGCCGGTAGTGGTATTAGCAGCATTAAATGCTTTTTGTATACTTGTAAAATTTATTTTGGCATCAGAAAGTTTTTCATTGGCATCTGCAAGTCTTTGTTGGGCATCTGCAAGTACTGATTCTTCATTCGTAGTATCAGGAGAATTATTAGTCTTAGCAGTATTAAGTGCTTGTTGTGCTGCATCAACTTCTGCTTTTATATCATCAAATACTTTTTGTGCTGCAGCAACTTCTGTTTTTATATCATCAACATCTTTTTGTGTTATGTTGATATTGCCAAGACCACCTTGGTTGCTGTTGCTGTTGCTGTTGCTGATGTTGCTGTTGCTACCACCACTTTTGCCAGAACCAGTTGGATTGGCAACATTGCCACCAGAAGCACTAGGAGCAGCAGGAGCAACAGGAGCAACAGGAGGAGCAGTAACAGTATCTAGACATTTTTGCATAACTGCAGTCACATCATTTAATGCTTTTATTAATTCTTGAGTGTTGTCAGGTACGGTTACAGGTGCACCACCACCACCACCACCACCACCACCACCAGGAGAACTCATCGAAGAACTAGACATTTTAAATAAACAATATAGAATAACTATATAAAATTAGTTACAGCAAACAATAAAAAATAGTCCAATAGAGAAATGAAAAGATATGTATTGGCAAATATCAAGATACCAATAGTAATTAATGAGAATGGTTTATTTGATATGTTAAATGAATACACACAAACCGAAATAACATCTCTAAATGAATTGCCGGAAATAGAGGAAGAGGATAATTTATACAAAAAAATAATGGAATTTTTAGAAAAACCTAGGCAAGACCTTGGTCAAGACCTTGGTCAAGACTCTGGTCAAGACTCTGGACAAAACTTTAGTCAAGACTCTGGTCAAGACTCTGGTCAAGACCTTGGTCAAGACCCTAGTCAAGACCTTGGACAAGAATCCGAATCAGATAATTTAGAAGAAGAATCTACTAAATCAATTAAGGAATTAACACAAACAAAAGACCAAATACTAACCATCTGCAAAAATAATATCAAAATGCGAAAGCATTCTGATAATATGTCATTTAAAAATATCAAAAAAGGGTCCAATTCATACACACGCAAAATTTATACTAAATCCATTTAACGTCTCTGTTTCTTGGAGTTGCGTCTCTGTTTCTTAGAGTTGCGTCTCTGTTTCTTGGAGTTGCGTCTCTGTTTCTTAGAGTTGCGTCTCTGTCTGCGACCGCCAGTGGTCTCAGTAGGGGTGGTCTCAGTGGTCTCACCAGTGGGTTCAGTCACAGATTCAATTTTGGGAATAGTATCGGCATCAGTGTTTTCAGGCATTTATATATATTATTCAAATAAATTATTGCCAAGCAGGTCGTTGGTCTTTATGCAGAACCATCGGTTCAGGTAAATACACATATTTGTCAAACAGATTGAGCGATTTAATATATTTCACATCGGGTTTAGCAGGCACAGATGGATTCACCATATTTGCACTTCCGGTTCCGCGAAGAAGATTCACTATGTCTAAAGTATTATTTGCTAAATCCATATTGCAGACTTTAGCACCAATGAGTCCATTGCCAGGATGATAAGTTGTCAGAGGTTTTCCAAAATAATTCTCAGGATTTCCGTAATATTCTAAATGTCCTAAATTGATTTCCTGTTCTTTCTCATAATCTCCGCGCCACGCCTTTTTTCGTGTATCTGTCATTTGTCTGTTTAAATATACATTGCATAAAGATTTTTGCTTTGCAGAAAAGATTTTTGATTTGCATAAATCGACTCTTACAGAAAGATTTTTGCTTTGCATAAATCGACTCTTACAGAAAGATTTTTGCTTTGCAAAAGACAACCTCTAGGTGCAACGCTTACGCACAAGCAATGTATGTAGGGTTTGTCTTTTTGCAGAAAAATCATCTACATTGGATTCATTAAAAAATTCACACAAAACATCGTAAAATGCTGCCGCATAATCGTAGGCAAACAATACACACACACCGAGTTTGGGGTCTTCCGACAACATAAACCCCGCAGCAGTCACATAACACTGTTTGAAGAATGCATTGTCACTGGTTTTGTCGTATATGTAATCAAATCCAGGTTCAAATGAAAAATCGTCAATCTCTGTTTCAGGTATTTGAAAAATTTGCGAAATGCAATGGCGATATGTGTCATCATCATTATATTTAATTTCTCCTAAAGTGGTATTCAACATAGATAATAAACAACGATTATTATCTATATGCATTTTTCCGCATTTTATTTAGTGTCTGCGACTCTGTCTGTTGCGACGCGATTTGCGGTTTTGGCGCATAGTAGTAGCAGTTCTACTTTTTCGGTTTTGTCTGCTGGTTCGGTTTTGTCTACTTCTTCGGTGTTGTCTTCGTCCGCCGGCAACTTCGACACTTTGTCTCTCTTGTCTCTCTTGTCTGTAATCCATTTTTATATATTATGAAAATAAAAAAAAACACAATTAGAAAGATTTGTCATTGGGCAGATGTTTGGGTTCTGCCGCGCGTGTGGCAGACCCACCCCGAATCCATCCATCAAGTGCTGCCTCCTGAACTAAATATTTGGGATTCGTGATAGTATCCTTAATGCTGTCAATCAGCGGATACATCTGGTTGTTAATAAAAGACTGTTCGGTGATAGTGGAGACACTCTTCTTGTTGCCCACAATATCGCCCTGTCTCAACTGCGATTCAAGAGCAGTATCGGCACTGCCTCTTCCTAAATAAGGAACGGTCAAAAAGGGTCGTTGTTGCAACGACAGTTTCTCTAAAGAACGAGAATTTTCCTGTTTTACAATCAACGCCGAGTCAATATCAACTGTGTTGCCATTTACGCCGTGACTGGACCAACTGGTGCCGTCAAAAATGACGCCGGGTTGCGCCAAAGCAACCTTCTCATAATCGCCTCTGTCATTATCACTAAAGTATGAAGTCAATATGTGTTCGCCAAATTTGTTATTCATTATAGTATGTTGAGTTCGGTCAATAGTTTCACCACGAGCGCGAGTCATATTATTAAATGTGTATGGGTGCAATGATGCCATTTCTTATAATGTCTGCAGAGAATATTCTTTTGCACATTTTATTACAAATGCATCATCTGGATAAACATCAACATTTGACACATTTGTCATCCATTCATATGGAAAAAACACGCGTTTATTTTTGCATTGATTCAAATAACTGCCCCACCACGAGAAAGAACTATTGGCACAAATGCCTCCCTTCGCACACGCTGCCATAAAATACAGTGTATCCAATGTGCTAAAAGATGCATCATCCAATATTGTGAATTCCACTCCTGTGCGACCAAATTCGGGGTGTTTCCTACAGTAATCAATGTCGTTTGTCACAATGTAAAAATGCGACATTTCGGTTTTCGTTATGTAATCAAGTGCTTTCTTCAAATATCCGTCATAATTGATATTGTATAGTGGGTTGCCTACATAATCGCCGCGGCGCACGTGGATGAAATATGATTCGGCAACACGCGGATATTTGGCAGAAATCTCGGCAACGCGTTTGGAATCATAAAAATGGTCAATCATTATCTGTTTGACTTCTTTGAAATATTTTTCATTTTGAAAATATCCATTTAAAAACAAGTGCACGTCTTTGCCCATCAGTGCATTAATTATATCTGTTTGATAAGTGAAACAGGCATTGGGAAGCACACCACTATGCACTTCGGACCAATGAAAGCACTTCGACCTATCTTCAAGCATATGTTTCGAGTGTTCATATGAAATGCAACACACATTTTTAAACACGGTGTTAATATATTCAAACAAGGATGCATTGTGTTGGTAATGCGCGGGGGATTCGGTGAATACTAATACGGGCAACCGATGGGTGGTCATAGCAACTCCGACCGCGGCAGCACATTGGAATAGTTGATTTCCTAGACCACCGTGTATTCTGGCAAATGCATATGGAATGCGAAAAATGTTATTTCTAATGCTAAATGCGAAAAACAGATTTTGTTCATTGGAATATAATGGAACGTGAACTAGTTCATATTTGTGATTGCCGTGGTTTGACAATGCTTGTTTTCCCAAATAATAAATTGGACTGATATCTGATATATTTCCTGCATATTGTATTTTATCTTGGGTTGATACACGGTGTATGAATTGTTTTAATTGATATATATTTGGGAAAATGTTATCATCACAATTGATAATACCATTGTATGATTGTGATGCCAAATCAAATATGTCATTTTTTTTATTTAATATGCGAAAATTGCACACCGTATGGATGGGTTGCTCACCACTATTTTCAAAAAAGATGCAAATTTCTACTGTTTGACCCAACTTGTTTTCAAGGAGGCGATAGAGAAACTCGGCGCGGTCTACATTTTTCCCACAGGAATGTATTGCAAACAATATTTTGGTGGTATTCATATTTGGAATTATATAGTGAAATAATTTCAAGTGGTTTTTGCCCAACTAATAAAGGAAACCTACGGTAAGTTCAACCGAAGGGAACCTTCCCTTTAAGATGACTAAGGTCTCGGAAAAATATTTTATATTGCGTCAAGTGAGGTCCCAAAGGGACCGAACGACGCTAATCGGAGCCGAGGGTGATTCCACCCTCGTTAGTGGAGGTTATACTTGGTAGAATTGTTCTTAGCACACGCAAACACATTGCCTTCTTTGCACGACACCATACTTCCATAACAGAATTGACTGAACGACTCTTGGTCATTGGGAATGGTGGTACTGGCAGTAGAATAAAATGGTCTGAGCGATTGTTCAAACATATATTCATCACCTAAATCTTTGAATAATTTATCAGCAATATCCTGATTGTTGGGATTTGCATCAATCACCAGTTCTTTCGCCTTTTTGACAATATCTGCTGAAACGGATTCATTGTAGGCAGGCGGCGCTGGTTTGCGTTTGGGATTATACAGATAATCTGTGACTAGCACATTGCCCAACGGATTTTTGGATGTGGGCGCCTGAAATACATCATTCACATTTGTATTGTCAGTTCTCACTAAATCTTTTAATACAGGTGAAACATCAATGGGGCGCGAAGCACTTGCATCCATATCATCAAATCCTTCATCTGGTTTTCGGTATTGATGCAACAGAAAAATGAAAAAGATGGACACGGCACCCACAATAAGAATTTGCGTGGTCCGAGTATAGGCAAAAGTGACCAATGTGAGCAGCATAATCATTCGCGTGACGGCATTGAGTTTTTGATTAAATGACATATCCTCTGTGGGAAAAAACTCCATTAAATAGTCTTTGTGCAAAATCACATTGGGATTTTTACTCCAAAACGGAATTGTGTCAGTAGTTTCAAATGTGGAACTTCCGGCAGGATTTTCATTATCATAATGTTGTTTTGATTTTAATGTGTCTAATTCGGGTTCCATTATATAATAGTGCTAAAAATAATACTGGGAAATTATATGTATGTGGATGAGTTCAAATGCGCACTGTGTGATAATGCGTGAAACCGCGATTGTCCTTCGTGTGTATATGTGCTTTTTCCATCCTCTATCGCCAACATTGGGTATATTGCGCGACAGTTGCCTTCTTTGGTGATTGTCCAATCTGAACTAAATGGTGAATACAATTGTGGCGCATCGTCGTGCAAATATTTATACACGACTCGCTTTGCTTGTGCGCGTGTCAACATATACATTTGTGCGCCCCATATGGATTCCATACTATATTTGTAATATCTGCAATCATCGCGACAATATGTATAATTGTCATTTGTCAAAGGATGTGTAACTAAATATCCAAGCAACAAAACATCCAAATTCTGTTTTGCAAAATCGTCAATTACTTGTGTGAGACGACCCACAAAATTGGCATCAATCAATATATCATCTTCGCAAAAGATGCCATATTCTGCATTGCTGGTGTCAATAAAGGACTGAATCATATTAAGATGACCAAACATACAGGAATGACATCGTTTCACATTTTCGTGGTCGGTGGGATTTATTCGCGGGTCAGAGATAGACACGCCAGGATGCATAGTGAAATCACTAATTCCAACTGTGTGAAATCTCTGGGTCATCGATTCTTTTCTTACAGGATTATTGTAGTTGAGACAATGCATTGACCACGATTTTTTGGATTCCATTTTTATAATTATGTGGCAGATTTCTATGTTTTTTTATGCATAAATAATATCTACATTTGATGTAGGGGATTATTTGGTTCCTTCTTGGTCCACAGTTTATCGATAATATTTGCCCGCCCTTCTTGGTCGGCGTGGCATTGGTCACAGTTTATCGATAATATTTGCCCGCCTTGGCAAAAGAGTCCGTAACAAAAATGATGAAAACACCCAAAAAGGAATACAAAATCAGTTCCTCAGTAATATTGCTAGTTTTCTCCATTTGAATATCTTCTAAAATGTGTGTAATATAGTTGAGTTTTTGCATAATAGTGTGGTCAGAACTGCCGTTTGCCTTGTTTGAACTGATTCCCATAGAGGAATAATATGGTTTTCCTAAAATCCCCGATGCATCGTGTTCATAACTTTTGGCATAATTGCTGAGACGTTCTTCTCCAAAATTGTTGGGGGAATAATCCAAATTTGCAGCGCGCTGCAATAGAGAAGATTCAAATCCTTCGGGTTTATTTGTGATGGTGGGCAATAAATTTCCTAAAGTATTTTCCCCTTTAGGAGCAGCAATTGGCACAAAATCGGCAAGACCGTCTCCTGCATCGGTGATTTTATTCAACAATTGATTTACCCTAGAGTTTCTGTTTTCCTGTTTCTCTATTGCCGATTCAAAATTCTCAGAGACAGATGAAGAATCCCAATTATCTTCATCATTTTCAGGGGCGTGATATTTGCTAGTCTTTTTCCGATTCATACTTGGAGTTCGTTTTTTAGTAGTTGAATTACTTGTCCAAGGAGAAGCACCTAAAATAATTGACGACGACATCTTCTTTAATATTAATCTATATTTTGATTACTTATAATATACATGGAATCAAATCACATTAACTCTTTTGTAAAAAACAGTTTTATCTATTTTAAAGATGACAATGTTGTTATGCAATTTATTCCCATTGTTCTTGCACTGTTTTACGGGTTTTACACAAGAGAATTCAGAATTATTGCTCACACTGTTTTAGGAAAATTATTCACCGTCACACTAATATTGTATTACACCAAAATCAATTATCTCTATGGAACCATTGTGTGCGTTTTGGCAATATTTTATTACAGAATGACTGATTCCTCTATTGAAGGGTTTGCCAAAATGGTTGACAACAAGATGTTGTTGCTCGGTGACAAATGTGACAACGGCGTTCTTATGCACAAAGGCATCCCCGTCAATCCCGAAATGACCTCACACATTTATCCCGAAATCCAATTTCCCAATGATAAAGCGTGCAACCCCTGTGATAAAACCTGCGATTTCACCATCATTGAAACGGGCAGAGAACTTGCCGAACCGAAAAACTCCCGCGACTTTATGTCAATCGTCCATAATGCCATTATGGGCGATGAATTCACTTCCGATTTTAAACCACATATGCCCCAAATTATCGGATAAACGCTTGTCCCCCTACATTTTTGTAGAGTGCTTATTGGGTTCAATATCCGTGTTTTTTTCACCCTTTTGGTCCCTGTATTTCTCTATTGTGATGAGTGCCTCTGCATATTGTTTCTCATCAATCTTTTTTTCGTCATCATCCAAACTTTGGTAATATTCTTTCAATTGGTCGGGCAAAATGCATAAACTGCTGTCTTCATTAAAAAGAAAATCAAAAAACAGAATGAATGCAAGCGTCATCGCAGTGGCAATGTAAATGTCGCGCGTGCCCATCCAAGTCATTGCAAACACGAGAATTTGACGACTAAATGTGTATTTCAAATATTTCTCTGTGGTTGGACCGAATTTAAAATTCACAAATTTGGAAGCAACATTTAAAATGACAATCATAATACCCGCAAATATTTTGCTGTTATTCAATACTGTGACGTGGTCGTGCACATTTGCAAATATGGAAGATGCTGTAATTTCCTGTTTTCGGGGCATTAATTACACTATATTACTTTATCATGATATATTAATTAGAGATGCCATCTGCAACAGATGATATTATAAAAATGAAGTCTGGCATACAACCATTGCAAATATTAATTAATACCAATTATTTAGCAAAACCCCAACTGCCGTTGACAAGTGATTTATTTGAATTTCCATTTTTGTCTGAAAAACCGAGTGGTATGGAAAAAATGCCGTTCATTAGCACAAATGTTAAATATAAATCCACAAGGATGAATGAATTAACACATCCTGAACGCGTTCAAATCTTTTTTAGTAAACCAGCAATGATACAATTTCTCAGCAAACTTCCATTAGAAGATGATAAAGAGCGAAACAATGTGTTGTCGCACAATGTGAAAGTAATGTTGGAAAACATTTTTCCAATGTTTTTTCCTGTATTAAAAAATGTCAAACAAGAAAGCAAATTCGACAACACAATGTCCGTGTTTGACGCATTGCCTAAAGAGATTTTTAGTATTAAAGAAAATTCATATTTGAAAGTGGGCGGAATTACTTGCACAGTGGATAGTGTTCGGTTGTTGGATACTGTGAATTCTATTCCGGCATACATAAAGTTGTATGAACTTTCTAAGGATTTTGTGGCAAAACGCGATTCGGCAATTGTGTTGCTGGAAACATTGTTGAAAGAAAAATTTGATAATCTTGCCAAAATACTTAATCCAAAAGAAGGTAAACCCTATATTGAAAAACTACAAACAACTATTTTAAGTGAAATTCAGGTGCTTGGCAAAACAAGCAATGAAGTTAATGTGCTTAACAATGAAATAACACAAATGCAAAAAAAATTAAATTATTTAAATGACATAGAGAATGTCAAAAAAGGGTTGCTTAGTTATAGAGGTACTAATATTGGTTCAATTGACAATTTTTATAACAACATAAGAGATTTTGGAAATAATCTTAATGTCAAAATTGAAACAGATGTGGATAAACTAAAAAACAAAAAATCTGATGAATATATAAATAATTTAATTGAAGATGCAGAAGTAAAAAAAAAAGACGCAGAAACAGCAGCAACATCAGCAGCATCAACAACATCAAAAGCAAGAAAACCTGTACCAGAAATAGAGAAAACTCCTGAAAACTATACAAAACTTATTATTGGATTGAAAAGATTGCTTGAATATAATAAGTTGCTTAAGGGAAAACCACAAGGTTTAAATTTGAATTTAGATACAGATATATCAGAATTAAGGACTGAAATTAAATCAAAAGAAAAAGAACGCGATGACTTAAAAAAGAAAACTGTAATTGATACGAGTTTTTTAAAATCATCAGGAATTCCAATTCAAAACGATGTAAATGAAGCATTAACTGATGCTTCCAAAGTTGCAAAAATAAAAAGTCTTTCACCAAAATTAAATGACTTGACAACAGAATATGAAATTGTCAGAAAAATTAATGATATAACATTGCCGAACCCACTAAATACAACTAATATTGAAGTTTTGAGAAACAGTATAAAATCCGTGTATGACAGTCATAAACCATTTTTCACAAATGGAAATACATCTTTAAAAGATGCCTTTATGAAATTGCGAAAAATTTCTGGTTTTGCATTTTTATTGACAACAACATACCATTATTCCGACAATTTAATGCTTGAAAGAGAATACAACATTAATTATAATATAGATGTTGAATTCAAACGTGCTGAATTTGGATTTCACAGACCAATGATTGAAGCATTGCGCAAATATTATAACCCCGAAAGACAATCAACCAATCCTGAAATTTATGAAATTATGAATGCGAAAGATGGTTCTATAAGAAGGGTGGAAATAGAAAAATTCATTGCCCTATTTGAAGGACCGACAACTATAACAACTGCCGAATTGGTGAATTCAAACAAGAAATTGATTTATGAGACCAATGTGAAAATGAATTTAATTGGCGGAATCATAACAAAAGAAAATGCGGGATTTATAAATTGCACAAAGGAAAATTTCTCTATTGCTTCCGACGGTTTGAAAGAATATTACAAATTGGAAAATTCTTCATTTATTGATTTGCAAAAAGAAATTGCTGAAGTTGAGAAAAAGAATAATATTAAATATGCCAAAACAAAATTCAGTTCTATTAAATCTGGATTGCAAAATACACCAAGTGAAGAATCCACTTTAGGACCAAATGTCAGTGCTCCGGTGTCTGCTGCCACTTCGTCTGCATCTGTGGAAACCATTTCCGATGATGATTTGAATGGTTTTATAAATAGTTACTCCAATCCAGAGTCAACTGAACCTACATCCAATTCCAGCAATTCCAGTACTTTTGAGACTGATGAAGATAATAAATTACTTGTAGATTATATCAATAAAAATTCTGTTGTAAAAAATTATTTTGTTTCTGCATATAAATTTATAAATTACCAAGTAACAGACATAAATGCAAAAATTCCAAATGGTTCTGATACTTATATAGTGGATTATAAAAATAAATATTCGGCAGCAGAATCCGCATTAAAACTTAATAAGTCACAAATTGCAAATGCAGATAAAGAAAATCTGCCACAAGAACAAATAGACAAACAAAACACCAAAAAAGCAACAATTAATAAGTTATTAACTATTATTGAAAATATCAATCGACAAGTTGAGTTAAAGATAAATCCCACTACTGGCGGCAAAAAAAGAAAAACCCGAAAACACACATCGATGAAATTGCGCAAAACACGCAGACGCAGACGCAAGCAACGCCACAACTAATCGTGCGGCAATGTTTTTTCTAGAATTCTGCGTGTTTGTTGTTCTGTCTGATATCCTTTATTCCATCCGTGATAAAAGCAAGTGTTTTCATTGTATTCGCATTCAACTGCAAACGCGACCCTTTGTTCGGTCGTCCCCATAATTTTGTGTAATATTTCGCACGCACTTGTGTAAAAGACATCTTCGTTTCTTTTTCCCACAGAAGGTTTGCGACCTTGTATGCCATACTTTCGCATTTGATTTCCGCGCACATTCTCTATTGTTTCCCACGAAACATATTTCAAACAGTCTAACATTGCAGTGCGCCGGCGCAACGAACAACCGCCATTTACGCCGCCTTCGAAAAATGCCGTGTCGTGTGGACTGAACCAATTTGCCCCTACATAATCGTAGAGCAAATATCTTGCCTCGTCGAACATTTTATACATATAACAGTCTGTTTGAAAAATCAGGATATGCTCGACAGGCATAGCGTTCCAGAAATCGTGGTCTAACAAGATGCGATTGTAACTGTCGATGGTCATATTTGGTTTGTGACCGTCTTCTAAGAATGTGTTGTCAATTGGCATAAATGGAACGCCGGGCAGGTCGGCGCGCACTTTGTCTCTGTGGGAGGCGTGCGAGACTATTAGAAAATTCCATCCGAGAGGATTTAGATACCACATAAAGTTTTTTATCACAGCAAGCATTAAATTGTCGTAACGCGGGTCTATGATGACTGCGAGTTTTTGAGACTGTGCGTGTTTTTTGTATGTGATGTGTTTTGGCAACCAATATGTGCGGAGAACGTGGTCGTAAAATTCTTTCATCTGTGATATTGAAGGATTTCTTTTTTAAACCCTTTAAGGAAGGAAAACCTACGGTTTTCCTTGGACCTTTCCCTTTAAGGGGAACCAAGGTTCCCCTT
>JACCDK010946510.1_pt1 | contig 13397 bp, 13 predicted proteins | sample 7445871 | NCBI WGS metagenome assembly JACCDK01 (sample SAMN15323436, study PRJNA562643) | freshwater metagenome | isolation source: river surface water | place: USA:Blue River Watershed | collected 2017-08-15 | reverse complement strand
GGAGACTTTTTTTCTGTGGTATTAATTATTTTTTTTTAATATTCATCCTCATTCCAAAGATAATCTTCGTCTGTAGGATAATTTGGCCAAATTTCTTCCATTGATTCATATATCTCACCTTCATCTTCAATTGATTGTAGGTTTTCTACTACTTCCAGGGGGGCACCTGCTCTAATAGCGTAGTCTATAAGCTCATCTTTGGTTGCTGGCCACGGCGCATCACTTAAATAAGATGCTAATTCTAATGTCCAATACATCTGCTTTCGATTTTATAATTTATGCAAAAATAATTTTTTAACTGAAAAAGTCAAGTAAAAAATGATTTATTTTTAAATTAAAATTAAGAACGTGTTTTTTTTCTTAGGCATTCAGTAGAAAGCATTTATAAAATGCATACTGATACCGGTGCATTAGAAATTATTTCCTAGGAATCCAAGGCATTTCTTCTGCGTTTAAGTCTAAAGTCAATTTTCGTGCCAACACAAAAAGATAGTCAGAAAGTCGGTTTAGGTACTTAATAACTAGTTCTTCGGTGGGTTCGATGTCATTAAGATACACTGCCAAGCGCTCAGCTCTACGACAAACGCAGCGAGCAATGTGACAATATGACACAGTGGTATGTCCACCCGGAAGAACAAAATGAGTCATAGGGGGCAATGCTTCGTCCATAGCATCTATTTCTTTTTCAAGAAACTCAATATCTGATTCTACTATTCCTAAATTTTTCAATCGGCGTTCCCCGCTTTTAAGTTTTTCATCTTCGGGTGGCGTTGCAAGAATAGCACCAACGGTAAAAAGTCGGTCTTGAACCTCTAGCAATACTTTTCTGTATGAGGGATCCATATCTTGATCGCGAAGCAATCCAATTTGGGAATTTAATTCATCTACGGTGCCGTAACTTTCAATCCGAATGTGGTGCTTAGACACACGAGTGCCTCCGTACAAAGAAGTTGTTCCTGAATCTCCTGTTTTTGTATATATTTTCATTTTGTGGTGCTAAGGTTGTTAGGCGCTAAGGTACTGAGTTTTTTAAAAGATAACAAAAATAAAAGTAGATTACTACCTACCCCTGCTCGAGTGGAAATCCTGTCATTGCGAAAACTCAAATTGAATTAATCAGAAAATTCCCCGCAATGGCAGATTGCAACGGCGGCAGGAAAATGGTTTACCGATAAAGCCTGATGATTTGGTCTTACAAATGACCTTCGTTTTGATTATCGCTTTCTATCATTCCGTCTCGCAAACGAATGATTCTGTGGGCATATTTTGCGATATCTTCTTCGTGGGTAACCAAAATCACGGTATTCCCTGCGGCATGAATATCTCCAAAAAGCTTCATGATTTCTACCGAAGTTTTACTATCTAAATTTCCTGTTGGTTCATCGGCAAGGATGATGGAAGGCTTGTTAACCAAGGCGCGAGCTACAGCCACACGCTGGCGTTGCCCACCCGAAAGTTGGTTTGGTTGGTGATCCATACGATCGTCAAGCCCTACTTGTTTTAGCACTTCGGTTGCGCGGATTGTTCTATCTATTTTAGAATACCCGGCGTAAATCATTGGAAGTGCAACGTTATCGAGTGCCGTAGTTCTTGGTAATAAGTTGAAGGTTTGGAAAACAAATCCAATTTCTTTGTTTCGAATTTCGGCTAAATCGTCGTCGTGCATTTGGGAAACATCGTTCCCGTTAAGAATATAGGTCCCCGAAGTAGGTGTATCCAAGCAACCTAAAAGGTTCATCAAGGTAGATTTACCAGAACCAGAAGGCCCCATTAATGCTACATATTCACCTTTGTTTATTTGCAAATCAATACCCTTAAGTACATTAATGGTTTCGTTTCCGAGTTGGAAATCACGTTTAATATTGGTGATTTGAATTAATGGATTTGCCATTTTGATATTGGAATAAATATTTACAAATACTGATTTTAAAATGTAAAGATAAGTAATCCGAATTCGATTTTTGTTACAAAATACAGGAATTATTTTATACCCGAATTACAAAATGCTCTTTCATTTGTTCGCTTCTAAAGAAAACAATTCCCCATTGAAAGGTATCAATTGTTACGGTAACTTTAGGATGCTTTTTTATCACTTCCCAAGCTTCTTCCATGTCTTTAGACCAATGAATATCATCAAATATCCAAACCGAATCATTGGTTATTGTTGGCAAAAGCAATTCAAAATAGGATAAAGTGGCTTTTTGCGAATGGTTGCCATCGAAGTAAATGAGCTGGAAGTTGGAAGCTGAAAGTTGGGAGTTCTTTAGATAATCTTCAAAATTAGTGTTTACAAAGTCAATGTTTTTTAGATTAGCAAGATGGCTTTGTTTTTTTGCAATTGATATTGTATTTGGGCAACCTTCTAAAGTAATGATTTTGGTATTATTATTTACCTTCGCTTTGTTCGTCTTCGCCTCGAGTCCTAATGCTAATGCTGAAGTGGCTAAACCTAACGAAGTTCCAATTTCTAAAACAGAATCCGGCTGGAAATAGCGCACTAATCTGAATAATAACTCAGCTCGTTTAGAAGAAATTCCGGCATGTTTAGCAATTTGATTTATAGCTCGAGTATTGCTTTTAAAAATTCGAGAACCCGCACCAAAATCGGTTACTTCAATGGTTTCATTATTTTCTAAAAGGGATTTACGATAGGATTTTAAAATAGAATATTCGGGATAATTTGATTTATCATAAAAACATTGCGTGACTAAATTAAATACAAAGGGAGAATGGACTCCGTGTTGATTTTTGGAGTTGTAAATGAATTTAAGGAAGGATTTTATTAAATGTAAAATCATTATTATTCCATTTTTGAACTCAATTCAAACCAGCGTTCTTCTTTTTCTTCCAACTTTTGAATTACCATTTGCAATTCATTTGCTTTGGCTTCAATATCTGAATCGGCAACTTTTCCATCGGAAAATAATTGCTCAATTTGTTTCTTTTGAAATTCAAGATCTTTTATTTCTTTTTCAATTTTATTGAACTCTTTTTGCTCATTAAAATCCAATCCCGATGAAATAGTTTTAGTCTTCCAATTGGTCTTTTCCTTGGTATCATCTTTACTTGCTGGCTCTGAAGAATCTTCATAGGCTCTAAAATCGGAGTAATTTCCAGGGAAATTTTCTACGATTCCATCACCTCGAAAAACAAATAAATCATCCACAATTTTATCCATAAAATACCTGTCGTGCGAAACTACAAGCAAGCATCCAGGATAATCCAACAAGAAGCTTTCTAATACGTTTAAAGTTACAATATCCAAATCATTGGTTGGCTCATCGAGAATCAAAAAATTCGGATTCTGAATTAAAACAGTACACAAATACAAACGTTTTAGCTCTCCCCCACTTAATTTCTCTACATAATCGTATTGTTTTTTGCTATCAAATAAAAAGCGTTCCAACAATTGAGACGCCGAAATTAATTTCCCTTTCATCAACGGAATATATTCTCCGTATTCTTTAATGATATCAATCACGCGCTGGCCTGGCTTTGGGTTGATTCCGCTTTGCGTGTAATACCCAATTTTAATGGTATCTCCGGTAATTACCTTACCTGAATCGGTTGGAATGGTTTGCGTAAGTAAATTTAGGAATGTTGATTTTCCGGTTCCGTTTTTACCAATAATTCCAATTCGAGCACCCCGCTGAAAATCAAAACTAAAATTTTCTAATATTTTTTTATCGCCAAATTTTTTAGAAATTTTATGCAGCTCAATAATTTTGCTTCCAAGGCGCTCCATATTAATTTCTAATTCAACTACATTTTCTTTTCTTCTGCTTTCGGCAACTGCTTTAATTTTGTAGAAATCGTCTTGGCGTGATTTTGATTTTGTAGTTCTAGCTTTTGGCTGTCTACGCATCCAGGCTAATTCTTTTACAAAAAGGTTCTGAGCCTTGTCAATACTCGCATTTTCAGAAGCAATTCGTTCTTCTTTTTTTTCTAAATAATAGGAATAATTGCCTTTGTAACTGTATAATTTTCCGTTTTCTAATTCGATGATTTCATTACACACACGCTCTAAAAAGAAACGGTCGTGCGTCACCATAAATAAAGTAATGTTTTCTTTGGCAAAATAACTTTCCAACCATTCAATCATTTCAAGATCAAGGTGATTGGTGGGTTCATCCAAAATCAACAAATCAGGGCGGTTGATTAATATTATAGCCAATGAAAGACGCTTCTTTTGTCCACCCGACATGTTTTTTACCTTCAATTTGAAATCTTCCAATTTCAATTTGAATAAGATTTGCTTGAATTGGGTTTCAAAATCCCAGGCATTAAAACGATCCATGTCGTCAAATGCTTTTTCGTATGTTTCAGTATCTTCAGGGTTTTGAAGTGCTTTTTCGTAGCGTTCTATCACATGAAGAATCTCATTATCACTCGCAAAAATGCTTTCTTCAACCGTTAATTCATCTTGCAATTGGGGCACCTGAGATAAAAATGCCATTTTTATTTCTTTACGAATCACCACTTGACCGGTATCGGGTTCATCTTCTCCGTTAATGATTCGCATGATACTGGTTTTACCCGATCCGTTTTTGGCTATAAATGCAATTTTTTGGTCTTTATTGATGCCAAATGAAATGTCTTTGAACAAAGTTCGTTCGCCAAATGACTTGGATATATTTTCTACAGAAAGGTAATTCACGGGTATTTATTTTTTTTGCAAAAATAGGCTTTTGTTTCAAGAATATAATAGAAACCTTTTAAGTAAAATTATTTTGGCTTTTGCAAAAAAATAAAGCACACTTTCGTGTGCTTTATTTTTGAATTAGATAACTCTATTTATTTAAATACGAATAAATTTCATCCTTTAAATGCAGTAATTTTGCTTTTACTTCGTGCGTGTATTCATCAGTAGCAATTTCATTACCCATATTTATTCGATGAACTTGATGCTCGGTTCTATCATATTCATCAAATAATTCTCTAAAATGATTGTTTTCAATTTTTAATTGATGAATTTTTTCCTGATGTTCTGGAAACTCATGTAATAAATCATGTCTTTGCATAATAATTAAGTTTTGTGTTTGTAGTAATTTAATGACAACTTGCATTTGCTTTTACAAACAAATTAGTGTCGCTTGGTGATATATAGGCAATATCTAAGCCTAGTCCTCTAAATATAAACATAATTCCTATAAAAACCGCCACAATAGGTATTATTTTTTGCAATTTATTTCGAACTGGAATGGATATTAAATTGGATAAATAAACAACGGCGCTCATCATGGGAATGGTCCCTATTCCGTACAAAATCATGTACGAAATACTTAAGGTTAGGTTTTGCATAGCAATAGCTCCAAATAAAGCCGCATAAACCAATCCACAAGGTAAAAAACCATTTAGTAGTCCTATTGTAAACAAGGCATCTGGAGATTTTCTTTTAAATTGATTTCCTAAATGGTTTTTAACTTTTGATAACAAACGATAAACCGGTTTTGAAAAATTGTATTTCATAAATTCCTTTTCAGGAACAACAACAATTACAATCATTAGGATTCCAACTGCTATTGAAAGTTGCTGTTGAATTCCGGCCATATAAAATCCTCTTCCCAACAATCCGAAAATCAATCCTAACGAAGCATAAGCGCTTATTCTTCCTAGGTGATAAATAATAATCTGTAGTACTTTTTGTGTCGGATTACTTCCATTTACGGGAAGCATCATAGCAATAGGACCACACATTCCTATGCAGTGCAGACTACTGATTAATCCGAAAAGTAAAGCAGAAAAGAGCATCTTAATTTATTGCTTAAAGTAAACTTCTTGCTTGTTTAAATAGTTTTTACCTTTATAATTCCAGTCAATAGAAATGTCCCAACGACCGCCAACCAAATTACTTTTAGGTATGAGCAAATGAGTGCTAGATAGCGCAATCGGAACTTCAAAATCTAGCTTTTGGTTTGACGGTCGATACAAGGACACATTTCCTTTTATGGTTTTGAAATCAAAATCTTTCGGAAAATCAATTGCAATACCTTCCGGTATTACATTAATTTGAACTCTATCACTTTTTAAATCATAGGCATTTTGCTCTTTATCTAAATCTTGCTGTGCTAGAAGTTCTTTTTTATAATATTCGTTTACAACAAATTCGTTGTCGTATTTGTTATTGGTTTGCACATTAATAATAAAGAATAAAATAAACCCCATAAAAAGTGCAAAAGCAATTACTATTCCTGTTCCCCAATTAATTTTCATATTTTTTTTGTTTAATCAAAACTTATCGGACCGATGAAATTGGTTGTCTCGGTATCTATAAGTTCTTTATTATTATATACTTCTATTTTAATATTAATTTTGTCCTCATCTAAAAAAACTGGATTTATTTCTACGAATAAAGTTCCTTCGGCTAAATCTTGTTTTTTTACTGTAAAATGATCCGCACCTACTAATTTTATTGTCCCTTTTGGTGAAACCAATTTGAAATAGACATCATCAAAATCGTGTTCGGTTTTATTAACCACTTTGAAGGTGTAAATATTACTTATGTTTTCTCCTTTGTGCTGAAACAATTGCCCCGGAAGGTGTAAAATGGTAGCTTCGACATCGTTTCGCAGAAACAACATTCCAATAAAAACTCCAGTTAATATTACCAATACCGAAGCATAGCCTTTCATTCGGTTGGTAAAGACAAATTTTTCTTTCTTTACAATTTCATCTTCACTTGCATAACGAATCAATCCTTTTGGCATTCCTACACTTTCCATAATGTGATCGCATTCATCAATACAAGCCGTACAGTTGGTGCATTCTAGTTGTGTTCCGTTTCGAATATCTATTCCGGTTGGGCAAACATGAATACACAATTTACAATCGATGCAATCTCCTTTTCCTGTTGCTGCGCGATCTTCATTTTTGTGATATTTTGCTCTACCAGTTTCTTTTTCCCCTCGAACATGATCATAAGCCACAATAATTGATTTGTTATCTAACAAAACCCCTTGCAATCTTCCATAGGGGCAAGCGATAATACATACTTGTTCTCTAAATGAAATGTAAATAAAATAGAAAACATAGGTGAAAATTATTAAGGCAATGAGCGTTTTGGTATTGTGTAAAGGTCCTTCGGTGATGAATTTTAATAATTCATCACTACCAATTAGATAGGCTAAAAACACATTGGCAATGAAAAAAGATATCACATAAAACACAAACCATTTGATGACTCTTTTTCTAATTTTTTCGGCATCCCAAGCTTGTTTAGATAAACGAATCTGCGCTCCGCGATCGCCTTCAATCCAAAATTCAATTCTACGAAATAGCATCTCCATAAAAATAGTTTGAGGACAAAACCAACCACAAAAGATTCTACCAAATGCCACAGTAAATAATGCCAAGCTGACTACCCCAATTATCATGATGATCACGAAAATATGAAAATCTTGAGGCCAAAAAGGAAAACTGAAAATATTGAATTTTCTATCTATTACATTGAATAATAAAAACTGATTCCCATTTATTTTAACGAAGGGAGCAGAAAATAAAAATAGTAACAAAAAATAACTTAGTATTTTTCTTCTCTCGTATAATTTCCCTTTCGGAATTTTTGCGAAAATCCACGATCTTTTTCCTTGCTTATCAATAGTAGCAATGCTATCTCTAAAATTTTCGTCGGGTAAGCTAGACATTTTGAATTTATTTTAATAACCTTCAAGTCCCGATAAATCGGGACTTGAAAAATTAATTATTTTAATGCTACCACTTTGGTAGTATCGGCTACAACTGGTTTAGCACCTTCCTCAACCCATTGTTTTGCTTCAGGTTCTGTTGGTTTTGGATTTACCGGTTTGGTTCCTTGTAAAGAAAGAACATAACTAGATAGTTTTTGAATATCAGATGGTTTAATAGTGGCTTTCCAAGAAATCATACCTTTTCCGTCTCGACCACCTTCCATAATGGTATTGAAAACATTTTTGATTCCGCCACCGTTAATCCACATATCATCGGTTAAGTTGGGACCAATTTGGCCTCCAGCATCCGGACGGTGACAGGCAACACAATTTTTCATAAATAATTCTTTACCAGCCGCAATACTTGAAGCATCAGTAAGTAAGGTAACTTTTTCTTTGTTCATTAAATCTGGTGCCGTTTTATTGTATTCTTCAACTGCAATTTTAGCTTCTGCAACTTCTTTTTCAAATTCTTGAGCTTGGTTATCGCTGCCTAAAATTTCAAATCGCACTAAATAGATTCCTGCAAAAATTATGGTACCATAAAACAAATACACCCACCATGGTGGCAATACATTATCTAACTCTTGGATACCATCATAGTTGTGACTTAACATAACATCTGCCTCTTGATCAATTTCTTTAGAACGAGTCAGTTTTTTAATGATTCCTTTATAGAATTCTCCTTCTGTAAACGGAACTGCTTGCGCTTCTTCTAATTGTTTTTTCTGTTCCTCGGTTAATAAATGATACGTAACATTATCAACCGCACTTACTACTATCTCTATAGCAATCAACAGAAATAAAAACACACCAAGAAATAACATCACCATTGGATATTTGATGAATGCAGGTTGGTTTCCAGAGTCAATAAAATATTCCATTGCACCAAATACCATGGCGAAAATCAACGGAACTCTAACGTAAGATGGAATTAATTTTTTCATATTTTAAATCTTTATACGGATTAATCTTTAATTGGCATTTCGCTTAATTTAGCTATGGTTTCTTTTTTGTAGGTGAAAACCCAGAAAAATAAACCAACAAAAAAACTAAAACAAATCAGTAAGGAAATAATAGGGTATACTGCTACACCAGCAATAGTTTCTAAATTATGTTGTACAAACTTTAACATGGCTATTGTTTTTTTACTTTAATATCAGTTCCTAATCTTTGTAAATAAGCAATCATAGCGACGATTTCTCTATCTTTCATTGGAACAAATTTTTCTCCATTATCCGCTGCTTTTTTCTTACTAGCTTCATAAGATTTTACAAAATCTGGATCATTGGTTAAATTTTTCTCAATTGTTGAAGCTTGCGCCTGAATGCTATTTTGAGCATTTGCAATATCGGCATCGGTATAAGGAACGCCAAGAGTTTGCATGGCTTTCATTTTAGCTTCTGTACCCGAATAATCCATTGGTTGATTATCAAACAACCACGTATAAGCTGGCATGATAGATCCTGGTGAAGTACTTCTTGGATCCCACATGTGATTGAAATGCCAGTTGTCGTTGTATTTTCCACCTTCTCTATGCAAATCGGGACCTGTTCGTTTAGAACCCCATAAGAATGGATGATCGTATACATATTCACCCGCTTTAGAATAATCACCATAACGAGCAACTTCGGAACGGAATGGACGAATCATTTGAGAGTGACATCCCACACAACCCTCACGGATGTACAAATCACGTCCTTGCAATTCTAATGGAGTGTATGGTTTTACTGAAGTAATAGTTGGAATATTTGATTTTACCATTATGGTTGGTACAATTTGAATAATTCCTCCAATTAAAATAGCAACAGTTGCTAATAAAGTTAATTGAATTGGTCTTCTTTCGATCCAACCGTGCCATTTTTCACCTTTTAGTCTACCAACACTTATTTGTTGTAAAGCAGGAGCTTCAGCTAACTCATCTTGAACAGGTGAACCTTGTTTAACTGTTTTGTAAATATTATAAACTAATACAATTACACCAACTAAATATAAAGTTCCTCCAATAGCTCGCATCCAATACATTGGCATAATTTGAGTTACTGTTTCAAGGAAATTACCATATTGTAAAGTCCCGTCTGGCTTAAATTGTTTCCACATAGAAGCTTGAGTAAATCCAGCAACATACATTGGTAAGGCATACATAATGATACCTAAAGTACCAATCCAGAAATGGAAATTTGCTAATTTTTTAGAGAACAACTCAGTTTTTGTCATTCTTGGAATTACCCAGTAAATGATACCAAATGCCATAAATCCGTTCCAAGCTAAAGCTCCAACATGAACGTGAGCAATAATCCAATCGGTAAAATGCGCGATAGCATTTACATTTTTAAGAGACAACATTGGACCTTCAAAAGTAGCCATACCATAACCAGTAATTGCCACCACGAAGAATTTTAACACTGGTTCTTCACGTACTTTATCCCAAACTCCACGTAGAGTTAATAGTCCGTTAATCATACCTCCCCAAGATGGAGCGATCAACATTACTGAGAAAACTACACCAAGGTTTTGAGCCCAATCTGGAAGTGCTGAATACAACAAGTGGTGTGGTCCTGCCCAAATATATAAGAATATTAAAGACCAGAAGTGAATAATTGATAATCTATAAGAATAAACCGGACGATTAGCAGCTTTAGGAACAAAGTAGTACATTAATCCAAGGAAAGGAGTTGTTAAGAAAAATGCTACGGCATTGTGTCCATACCACCATTGTACTAAGGCATCTTGCACACCTGCATATACAGAATAACTTTTTAAAGCAGAAACCGGAATTTCTAAACTATTAAAAATATGAAGCACCGCTACGGTTACGAAAGTAGCAATGTAAAACCAAATTGCTACATAAAGGTGGCGTTCTCTTCTTTTTAATATGGTTCCAATTAAATTAATCCCAAATGCAACCCAAATTAAGGCAATTGCTATATCAATTGGCCATTCTAACTCAGCGTATTCTTTGGAAGTTGTTATTCCTAAAGGTAATGTTACTGCAGCAGCAACAATTATTAATTGCCATCCCCAAAAGTGAAGATTACTTAAAAAATCGCTAAATAATCTTGCTTTAAGTAAACGCTGAAGTGAATAATATACTCCGGCAAACATAGCGTTACCTACAAAAGCAAAGATTACTGCATTAGTATGTAAAGGTCTTAATCTTCCGAAGCTTAAAAACGATACACCGTGAGTTAAGCCTGGGAAAAGAAACAGTACAGCTAAAATTAGCCCTACCAACATCCCTACTATACCAAATATGATACTAGCGTAGAGAAATTTCTTTACAATTTTGTTGTCGTAATAAAATTGTTGCATTTCCATAATTAATTTAGTTTTGGTTCTTCTTTTTGTTTGTGATTAATTTGTTTTTATTTCTAGTTTTGAGTACTAATTCATCATCAAATAACATGCGCACAGAAGGCGTATAATCATCATCATATTGACCACTTCGTACTGCTTTTATAAAAGCATACAAAAAGGCAATTGCAACGAAAATACTTATGGATATTAATAAATAAATGACACTCATACCTATATTAAATGTGTTAACAAAGTTATTTCTATGGGTTTTATTAAAATATGATATTTATCATAAGTAGGATCAAATTAATCCACCTAATTATAATTTACTCTTGAATACAAATTGCTCATAATAGTCACAAAACTCACAATCGTTATAGTGCTTAAAGGCATAATAATTGCAGCAACAATTGGAAGTAAATTTCCAGTAATAGCATAGCTTAATCCAACCAAATTATAAAGTAAGGACAAGCCAAAACTCATGTATATTATTTTCATTGAATTTCTTGAAAACTCCATAAAAAATGCAATTTTCTTAAACTGGGAAGCATCTAATATTCCATCACATGCAGGAGAAAACACATTCACATTTTCAGAAATAGAAATTCCAACATTACTCTGAGCCAATGCACCCGAATCATTTAAACCATCGCCAATCATCATTACATTTTTCCCTTGGGATTGTAACTTTTGAATGTATTCTAATTTTTGTTCGGGCTTCTGATTAAAAACCAGTTCTGCAGAAAGAGGTAACATTTTTTCAAGTATTTTTCTTTCCCCATCATTGTCACCAGAAAGCACCACTAAATTGTATTTTTTTGATAACCGATCAAATAATTGTTCCAATCCTTCACGATATTGATTATTAAATACATAGCTGCCTTTATATACTCCATTAATTTCAACGTGGACTTTGGTTTTCTTGTGGGTATTTTCACTAAGATGCTCCAAGAATTGAGAGGAGCCTAACTTGATAGTTCCTGCTTCAAATTCTGCAAAAATTCCTTTTCCAATTAATTCTTCAAAATGAAGAGGCTCTACTTTTTCTTGTTTCGGAATAAAATCATACAACCTTCTGCTCAACGGATGATTTGAACCTCGTAACGCATTGTTTAATAATTTCAATTCAAAATCATTTAAAGCCACTCCTTCATAGGAAATAGAAGTTTTTTTATTAGTTGTAATCGTTCCGGTTTTATCAAAAACAATGGTATTCACATTTGCCAATTGTTCAATAACGAGAGCATTTTTAAGATAGAATTTTCGGTTACCCATAATTCGCAAAACATTACCTTGTGTAAAAGGAGCTGTTAATGCAAGAGCACAAGGGCAAGCCACAATTAATATGGCCGTTATTACATTAAAAGCGATATCGACACTAAAAAAAATCCAATAGCAAAAAGAAACTAATGCCAAACCCAATAAAGCCGGCGTGAAATACCTACTTATTTTATCGGTTATTGTTTTGTGTTTAACCTCAACTCTTTTTTGAAAAACATCGTTGCTCCATAATTGCGTTAAATAACTTTGTGAAACCGAAAACAATACTTCCATTTCAATCATATTTCCGAGTTGTTTCCCGCCTGCGAATAATTTGTCACCCGATTTTTTCTCTATTGGAACTACCTCTCCGGTAACAAAACTATAATCTATCGAAGCTTTATTGGAAATTAAAATACCATCAACCGGAATTAATTCTTGATTTCTTATGAGTAATCGATCGCCTTTTTGTATATCATAAACCTGAATAGGAATTTCTCTTCCATCAGTTTCTATTTTAGTAATTGCAATAGGAAAATAGGATTTGTAATCACGCTCAAAGGATAGAAAACTATAGGTTTTTTGTTGAAATAACTTCCCTAAAAGCATAAAGAAAATTAGACCGCACATGCTATCAAAAAATCCTTGTCCGTAATCAAAAACTATATCGACTGTGCTTCGGATAAACATGATTACAATACCTAATGCTATTGGAATTTCAATATTTAGCATTCTAGCTTTGATACTTTTCCAAGCAGCTACATAATATCCACTAGCAGAATATAAAAAAGAAGGAAGGGATAAAGCAAAAATCAACCAACGTAAAAAGCCACGATATTGGTTAATCCAAAATTCATTTACCTCAAAATATTCGGGAAATGAAAGCAACATAATGTTTCCGAAGCAAAAGAAAGCAACTCCAATTTTATAAATTAAACTTCGGTCGACAGCTTTCTTCCCTTCGTCAAAATTTTCTAAACTTATGTAGGGCTCATAGCCAATAGAACATAGTAATTCAACAATACTTTTTATAGAAGAAATCTCCGGATTGTAGGTGATTCGGACTTTCTTTTCGGGAAAATTTACTTGGGAAGTACCTATTCCGTTTTGAAGTTTTTGTAAATTTTCCAAAACCCAAATACACGAGCTACAATG
>JACCDK010664940.1_pt1 | contig 13419 bp, 13 predicted proteins | sample 7445871 | NCBI WGS metagenome assembly JACCDK01 (sample SAMN15323436, study PRJNA562643) | freshwater metagenome | isolation source: river surface water | place: USA:Blue River Watershed | collected 2017-08-15 | reverse complement strand
AGTTCAAGCTCGAATGGGCTCTTCCAGATTACGTGGCAAGTCAATGCTTCAAGTTGGCAATAAACTGCTCATCGATCATGTGATCGAGCGGGCGCTAAACTCTAAAGAAGTCGCCCGAGTGTACCTAGCGACAACCAACTTATCGGAAGATGATGTTCTCGCCAGCCACGTATCCGAAAATTACCCCGTGTTGATTCACAGAGGTTCAGACTTGGACGTTAGATCGAGATTTCTAGAAATACTCACAACTGATGAAGCCGAGATAGTAGTTAGGATCACGGCTGATGATCCGTTTAAAGACCCCAATGAAACAGACGTCCTGGTTAGAATGCTAAAGTCTGAAAAACTCGACTATATATGTAATTTTGCCCCCCAGAGCATGCCTGTTGGTTTGGATGTGGAAGTATTCACCAGTTTGGCACTTTTTGACTCAGCGGCTCACTTCATTACACCTCAGGATAAAGAGCACGTAACCTGGAATATGCGAACCCAGCGATACAAATGGAGATCACAAAAAAGTCAAATATTCAGACCTGACATAAGACTAACAGTGGATAACCAGTCAGATCTATACTACTGTTCAGAAATCGCAAATATAATTCACCAAAATATGTTAGGTCAGAGTTTTACTGACACTTGTCGAGCGATTGAGATCAGGGAAGGTCAGGAAAAAAAATGAAAAGACTAAGCAGATTAGAAAAAAAATATGTTCTCCAAGTTCTAAATTCCGAATTCAGATCCTCACACAGTGTAAACATGGTAGGAAGAGCCGAAGAGGCATTCGCAAAAATGATAGATACAAATTATGCAATAGGTTTCACAAATGGCACTGCAACATTACATACAGCTTTAGAAGCACTCGAAATTCAACCCGGTGATGAAGTTATCGTCCCACCACTTACAATGGCTGCAACATGCATGGCGGTTTTGCATGCAAATGCAACCCCAGTATTCGCAGATGTAGACCCAGGAACATGGCAAATTTCTGCAGCTTCCATAAGCGAGAAGATATCTAAAAAAACCAAAGCAATAATTACAGTCGCATTATATGGTGGATCACCAGATTATTACGCTATAAAAAATGTTTGTAAAAATATTCCAATAATTGAAGATAATGCTGAGGCTATTGGGACTACATACGACGGAAAAGGAATTGGAGTTTTTGGGGAATTTTCCAGCTATTCTTTCCAATCCTCTAAGCATCTGACTTCTGGCGAGGGTGGAATGTTGTGTTTAAACTCATCTGAATTGGCACACAAAGTTCGAAAAATACAGTCTCTTGGATATAAGGATCTCTCGGGCGACAAGGGGAAAATTCGAAAATCGGACATTCAAAATCCTGAATATGAAAGGCACGAATCTTTGGGATGGAATTATAGAATGTCAGAATTAACTGCTGCCGTAGTTTTGGGGCAAACTCAAAGAACTCAACAACTTGTTGATGTCCGGATAAAGGCTGCGTCATTAATGCGAGAAATTGTGGCTCAGTGCAACTGGCTCAAACCACAAGAAATCTATAGCAATTCCACCCATGGATACTGGGCGTTTCCTGTAACAATCGAGCGCCCAGATATAACCTGGATAGAGTTTTACAACAAATATCGAGAATTTGGTGGAAAAGGAATCTACTCCGCTTGGAAGTTGAATTACATGGAACCAATGTTTAAGAATTTAAGAATGTTGGGACGACAAAGTTTCATTAGTAATGAAAACATTCGAAGCTATAGGCCCGGGAACTGCTTAATTGCCGAAGATTTGCAACCACGGATACTGGCATTTAGAACAAACGAATGGGATTTAAAGAAGGCAAACATACAGCGAAATGCACTTCTTAAGACGATAGAGTTTTTCGAAAAAAAATGAAACCCGAACTAATGAAAACATTCGGTTTAAACATATTTGTGGAATCTATTTAGTCTCTTTCAGGGAAGTGATGGATTATATGAAAAGAATCTAGCGATTGGAGTCTTCTATGAAAATTACAAATCTAATTCGGAATTGGGCCGCACGGCTTGTTGAAAAAAGCTATGTATCTCTTATGTCGCGTAAAATTTTCGAGCGATTTAACAACAGGATTCTAAATCTCGCACTTCACGCACGCGGATTCTCAAATCATGGGCCATTAGACAAAACTGGAGAGAGGCATCTACTTAAAACCTTAAAACGCTTTGATATTCAAATGGCCCTGGATATTGGCGCCAATAGAGGGAACTACTCTAATTTGCTAATCAATGAACTCAATTGTAAAGTCGTTGCATTCGAACCCATCGAGCATTTTTGTAACGATTTAATCAATATAAAAAGCCGACATCCTGGTAATTTCGAGTTTTTTCCGATAGCACTTTCTGATGAGGATGGGAAAAAACAAATATTTTTTTCTGCAGGAGAAGGAGAAATAGCAACCCTAGAAAATTCCAATCTGGAATTGAGGTTTGTGGCAAATAAGAATACCGAGGAAAAGACGATTCAAACTAGAAAACTGGATAGTGTGGTTACCACTTGTTCAGATTTGTTTAATCGGATAGATTTCATCAAAATTGATGTCGAGGGTCATGAATTTGCAGTGATTAGAGGTGCAAAAGACACAATACGAAGATTCAAGCCGAAGTTTATTCAATTAGAATTCAATATATATAATTTAATGTCAGGAGTGAGCATCCTAAAGATATCTAAGCTTCTGCCGGATTACAAACTGTTCCAACTTTTACCAGGAAATGCGGGATTAGCGGCACGAGATCCTTACGATCCTTTAACAAACCTTTGCTGTTATTCAAACTTTATTTTTATCCGACAGAAATGATTATCAGAATCATGGATTAAGAAGCCACTTGTACTGGCTTTCTCCCTCTCCCACTTTCCTAAAAGTGTCATTAAGCGAGTCAATATCTAAATTAATGAAGATTTCGTCATCGAAATAATTTTTTAAAGCAAGAAAATTTTGCGAAACAAAATGGAAGTAATCTCCAATCCCGTTCGGAAAGTGGTGAGACATATCGCGTGAATCTTGGTAATCAATTCTGTAATGCATTGGACCTTGTATAACTTTAAAGTCCTCATCCAATTTCACATTGTGAAAAAAGGTATTATCCAATCCAATGACAAAAATTTTCTCGTATCCCATAAATCTAGCGATAGCTAATAACTTTAGGGAACCCATGGGTGGATAAGTTCTTAGTTTTAATGGGTTTGTAGTTGATCTAAAGTGGTTTCTGCCCACGTCAATGAAATGAAGACATTCTTGCCTTTTGCAGCTTTTAAAAAAAATGGGCGAATGCCAATTTGATGGAGTAATCAATTTGGCGTTGAAATTGACCGCATTCTTTGAAATCATTTGATCAAATGTTTTTTGCAATGGGAGTTTATCAAGTGGGTCAGACTTAAGAAGAAAATCTAGCCCAGCCATTGTGTCATTATGCAAAAGTATTGAATCGTTAAGACCAAAAATTTCGATTTCACCTTGAGCTTGGGATTCGGCAATTGCGCGCCAGTCGATTTTGTTACAAGAAGGTCCGTTGGCTACCACTAATGCAAACTTTCCACGTTTTACGCCCTCTAAGCTTCTTAGACCCCGTAAATATTCTCGATGCTTCAAAATTTCAACAGTGTAAATGAGATATCCGGAAAGTGATGTCTTGACTATGGCACTCAAATAAGCCATTGGAGTATTTGGGAAATGATGAAAAATCGAATTCTTGCTATCTATTGCTACCAAGTAATTAAACGCTTTCAATAAACTGTTCTTTACTCTGTTCATCTTTTCATTCTCAGCAACTTCTTGGTTGATGAGAAAAGAAGCACATACAACAGCTCTTTGTTCGTGAGTGATCTGAATCGTAATTTAGATTCCTCACTCATTCTGGATTTGAACAATTTCACTAGTATTTCAGAGAATACAAAGTTAGGTTCTATTGGGGGTGTATCGGTCATAACAGACGCAAGGAGCAATCGATCATGACGTCTTTCTCGTGATAATTTTCTATAGGTTATTTCTGGCTTGAACGATGCATTTGAAGTCCGAATACGAGCATAGGTGTCGTCAAAACTTACAGCTGAAGCACTTTGACGGTAATGCCTATGTTCAATGATTAAGTTTTCCATAAAAAAGAGCCGATTCAAGAGTCTTGCATTCTCCGTGCTCCACATATCCCACAAGCTTCCTCGACCGGGTTGTACCCAAGTTCCCAAAGCATCTACCCAATTTCTGTGGAAAAAACCGTGAGTTGCAATTTTCCCAGCATGAGTTCCTAAATCATCACCAAACACTAATCCAATTCCATCTGGGATCAGCCTGAACTTCTCCCTCACAATGTTATCCCAGCCATTGGTTTGAAAAATCATGTCATCACCCGCGCTGAAGATTATCGATCCTTGGGAGTGCACATAAAGATAATTGTGGGCGTTCGAGATCCAAATGTTTGGACCTCGAAATACAGTTACTCCCCTTAATTCCGCAATCTCCTTGGGAAAAGTTGCATCATCATTATCGACATAAAAAAGAATTTCCAAAAGTTCAGGTCTTTTGGCGCTAGTTAGGATTGATTCAACTAATCGTTTTACATTGCTGGGCCGACCTCTTGTCGGACACAATATTGAAATTACGCTATTTTCACTAGTATTCAAGAAGAATGCCCCTTAACAAGTTCACTTATGTAATCCAGTTATAGTGCTTCCTGCGCGGACAGAAGCCAAGACAATAGAGCCTGCGCCTATTGTTGTATCGTCGCCAACATGTACATCCCCAACAATGGTGCTCCCGGCTCCAATTGTTATCCTATTTCCAATTCGAGGATAGATACCCTCGGAACGACCATCGGTGTATTTTTCGCCTAAGGTTACCCCACTTGATAAAGTAACAAAATCGCCAATTACAACACCTTTACCAATAACTATACCTACAGGATGCTCGATCCTAAATGATTTTCCAATTGTGCATCCTGGAACACAGTCAAGTGCGTATTTAGCTAATATACGAAACCTAAGGTAGTTGCTTAATCGGTACCGACCATACTGGTAGCCGATTGCTTGCATCCTCAAAAGCATCAAACATCGAAAACCTGGATTAGAGAGTAAAAAACTAACGACATGTCTCCGAGTCGTTCGGAAGCTAAGGTCTGCACGTACTTGCCTTAACCAGATAAAAATGATCATTGTAAGCGCCCTTTTTACCAATTAGCCGCATTGACGGTGAGTGCATCTCGGAAAAGATTTTCCACTGAACTAATCATAATTGAAAGACTTCTAAGTATGAATCAATCTGATTTTGAATGTCTACCTTGGCTCTAATTTTGCCTAACTTGTCGTCGGTTAAAAGATCTTTAGATGAATCCAGCTTCGAACCAATCTCATAGTTGAGCTTGCTCCAATCCACTTCAACGAAAATACCGGAATCAGCCAAATCTGGCCAAGTGCCCAATCCGCCAGCGCTAACAAATGACTTAACTCCCAAGCAGGCCATCTCTAAACAATTAAGGGAGATGGATTCTATGTACTTGCCATTTCTAGGGTACTCCACCGGATAAATATGAATATCAAATGGATCCGGTTTATACGCAACGATTGTCTTTCCAGAAACAATGGTAGTTCTTGCGTATGCACTTGGCTCCATTAATTCTTGCACGTTACCTAAATTGACCGAAGGAATCATCATTAGGATTTTACATTTAGACAACTCAGGCAATAAAACGCATGAATAGAAATTACTTAAACCTTTCCATGCCGTGACCCTTCCCAGATAGACGACCCTCCTGGGGTAAATTGAATTTGTATCGTCTACTAAGTTCTTTTCCCTTTCGGGAAGCCTGTCCAGAAAAATACCGTTCCTCAGAACGTTTATTTCCTTAGAGAAAATCAAAAACCGCATAAATCCAAAACCTTTTAATCTTGATTCCCAGTCCAATTTAACTGAGATGGAGTAGGCAAATAAATGGTCACAGAATTGCGCATAAAAGAATCTTTTCAATCTTTGCAAAGGTGCAGATAGTGAAGGAAGTTGGTGAATTGTAGTAAGTATTTGGTAATTCCTACGGAAGAGACACTTGATGAGATAAATAAGAACGCTGGCTCTAAGGCTATGTACAATTACAGGTTGCTTTGCGTCTGATTGTTCAATTAGTTTTAAAATTCGAATAAACTGTCTAAATCTACCTCCGCCACAATGTTGAATACTGATTTCGTACTTAGTAATTAAATCGGCTTCAAGCCTTTCTAAGTTATCATCGAAAGGAGTGCTTGCCGTCATACTAATAATTGAAACCGAATATCCCAGTTTGGAGAAACAATATGACTGATCTAATGCTAATCGCTGATATCCACCCAATTGAAGATTTTCGACCACGATGTAGATCTTCATGTGATGAATGTTACCAAGGATGTTATCCAGAATGTGCGATAAAAGATTCACTCACCGCCGGCATATGGACTTTCCTCAGGAATTACCCGGTATTGGGTAGTATTTGAAGATGATGGAAGTTCCAGTTCTCCTTATTGGCTTTAACAGACCGGAACTCTTAATAAGACGAGTTGAAGAAATCATACGCATGAAAGTACCTGTCTTGTTTATTTCTATTGATGGAGGAAATCATGCCCTCCAATCTCTAATGTCAAATGCGGTCGAACAGGTAAAAGCATTTGATGCACACTCAACAAAAATCATTATTAAACATCACGCACAGTCACTTGGATTAGTCGATCATATAACTTCGGCAATCAGTGGAGTACTTGTTGAATATGAAAAGGTGATCGTTGTAGAAGATGACATAAAGCTCACTGATAATTTTTACGTAAACATGATAAGTGGGTTCAATACCTTGGATTCACTTGGAATTAAAGGAACGGTTGGCGCTTTTTCTCCACTACAACCTATCAGCATTCTTGCCCAAAGAAATTCTTGGCGTAAAACAAGATATTTTTCTTGTTGGGGTTGGGGATGCAGTCGAGAAATATGGTTTGATTATCAGGAAAATCTAAACTGCGAGAATTTTGACGCTGATTTAAAGTTTTCAAAAACTTGGAGGACGCTATCTGGCTATCAACGACAACTCTGGACACATAGATTCACAAAGATTTCAAGGACTCCGAAGCACACATGGGATATTCAATTCCAATACCTAAGTTTCAAACATTCTTATGTACAATTGGTACCAGTATTTCGATTCGTTGATAATGAAGGTTTCTCAGATCAGCGTGCGGCACACACATCTGGGAGTAGACCAAAGTGGATGGGGCGAAGTCAAGTTAAAAATTCTAAATTGCCAGAGAAGCACATTTCTCCTTTTTCATCATTAATCCAAAATTTTATTGATTCAAATACAATCGCAGGTGATACCCGAATGATTCAGTTTAAAAACCAGAGATTAAAACCTTCGCCATTTTCGAAATAAAGACCTAATCCCCATCTCCCTTGCTCTTGCGTTAAAATACCCATCTGCAGCCCAGAGATTAGAATCGATCCAGGACCAAAAAATTCTTCTAATTGAGAAACAATTTGATCCAACAAGTTTTTTTGGCTCGTTGGAGCAGAATCCCTCGCCGAAGAGATTCCATGGTCTTTGATGCTTAGTGTGTGTCGAGCGTAAATCAAAGAATCCTTCATTGTCAATCAGTCGTAACTTCGGCAAAAGGCTTTTCTTATCTTTCAGAAACAACATAAATTGAACGTTGTAATCCCAAATACCTCTGTGAAATCTTTTCATCCAGATTCTTTTTTTTCTTTTCGATAAATTCATCCATGTCGAAGAACTTTTGAGAATTCTTTCCAGATTTTCAATCTTTGACAAAGAGATAAAACCCTCCCAAAACTCCGTTGTGGTGCCCCAACCCCAGGCAGAAAAATACGGACTCTTGCGCCAATAGTTGGTTGAAGTTCGAAACAATCCTTTGTAGAATGGTGAGAACCCGCCAACGGTTCCTACTGAGTCATCTGAAGAAATTATCGACAGTCCATCAATCATGGATTTCAAAAATCCATTACCAACAACGACGTCATCCTCGACAACAATGACGGAATTGAAAATCTGTAGAACTTCAGACACGGCAGTGATAATGTGCAAAGAGCAACCTAAGTTTGTGGGACGGCGAATAAACTCGAGAGTAAAAGGAAACTCTTTGGCCAGCGTGGAAAAGTCAAAATCTTCCCAGATTCTAGATTCCTCGTCGCTTCTTGGCCCATCAATCGAAACAAGTACCCGTTCTGGAAGAACTGACGACACACATAATTCGGACAGCCTTCGGAGCATCAGCTCGGGTCGATTAAAACAGATAACCAAAACAGGAGAATTCATTTGTCAATAGTAACTGCAATGCCTAGTGAATTAAGTCTTTGCTATATAATTCCAATCGATGTTTAACAAACGATCTCTTTCAATCGCAAAATACAATCTAAAGAGAATTATCCCGAAAAAAATCTGGACTAAGTCTGCCCGTTTATACGAAACCAAACAAGCCCTAGAGTTCACCGAAAGAGTGATAAAGCCAAACGATTCATTATTTGAAGAATCAATTCTGGTAATTAGGAGAAGGCCTCCAGGAGGCGGACTTTTTTCAAACGTAAATCATGTTCTCCAAGGCTTGGAAAAGGCTAGAAGTGAAGGGTTGATTCCTGTCGTTGACATGGAAAATTACTGGACTAGCTATTGCCAAAAGCAAAAATTTAATGGCACGAGCAATTCTTGGGAGTATTTCTTTAATCCCGTGTCTTCGGTGAAGTTAAAGGATGTTGAACTTTTTCAAAAAGTGACCTTTTCCAGGGGCGACAGGATGAACCCAGACAGTATTCTATCTGACAGAGGACTCAAGTTTGTTTTGAATGACAAATCAATAGACTATTTGCATCAACTGTATATTGATTTCATACAAATGAATAATGAGTGTAGTTCCATACTTCGAAGGGTAAAGGACTTCATAAACTGGGACCCCATTACAGCTGGATTATCTTATCGTGGCACAGACTACGTTGCTCTAAAGCCAACTGGTCACGCAAGACAACCATCTTTACAAGAATTCTTAGCGGCGGTTGAAGATAAGTTGGAGTCAAGCAAGAAGTACAGACTTCTCATTTCAACTGAAGATAATGCGGTTAAGGAAGCCCTTTCAAAACTGTATGGAGATTATTCATATAAGAATTTTCGAAGCCATGAAATATTGAGCAAAATGTTGCCCGCTCGAGAGAAAGCTTCTCCCCAGGTATTGGAAGCTTTAGGATACTTAATTGAAACTTATTTGTTAAGCGAGTCAGAAACGATTGTCTCCACAATCGCCAATGGATCTGCCACGGCAATAATATTAAATGGAAATAGATACTTAAATCCTGTCATCATTGACCAGGGCGTTTATTGATTAGATTGAAAATAATCCAGACTTTGTCATCTCATCTCAAATCAACCTTCTGCAGATCCTTAAGATTAGACAAAATTTTTTCATCGTTCTTTTGGCAAACAAACCCAGTGCCTTTCCGCCGCCCTGTCTCTTGATCAGAAGAAATCCTCGGAACATAAAGACAGAGTCTCTCGCTATCTGGGAGAATCTCTTTACTTATTTCAATCGCTCCGTAGACATCAAATTTGTAACCATCGTCATTTGGAACCTTGAAGTCATCTATGACGGCAATCCAGGACCCACCCCATTTGATTAGCTCATCTATTTCAGAAGTTGTAGGAACCGCGGTGTACCAGTGAGCATCTAAGTAAGCAAGAATCCTCTCTTCGTTGGGGTTAACTGATTTCAAAATATTTGAGATTTCTTTCACCGAGTCACCGACGACTAACTTGATCTTTGAATTCTGGTGGTTCTTTTCAAATCTTTCCCTGGCAAGTTGGGCCGTCTTTTCTTCAATTTCAATGGTGTACATATCTCCGCTGACCATCGACGCCAGGTATGGCGTAGATGATCCGAGAAATGTCCCAGTTTCAATGCCGAGAGTTGGATCGAATTTTCTTGAGATCTCCCAAATAATAGACATTCTTTTCGATTGCCCGTTGAACGGCTGTATCGACCATCTATCAAAGTACAAGTGAGGCTTAATATGATCCAGAAAGAATTCTGATAGTTGTTCTCCAAAGTAGAACCTAGGCATCATGAGGCGAGTCTTTATCAAAAACCTTTTACGAATGTTCATTGCTAAAGTCTAGAGTAGAGTGACGCCATTGTTTAATTCTTCGGAGGCAATAGTGCATTATTTAGTTACTGGTCATACGGGATTCAAGGGCGCTTGGCTAACAGCACTACTGATAGCGAGAGGCCATACTGTATCTGGGCTATCACTGAATCCAGAGCCAGGCTCTATTTTTGAAAAAAGCCAACTATCGGATTTTTTTTCGCACGATTTCAGAATAGATATAAGAAACGCTGCGAAAATGGAAGAAGCTTTCAAAGTCATTGCACCAGATGTAATCATTCACATGGCAGCCCAATCTCAAGTGATTAAATCCTACGAAATTCCAGTGAATACTTTTGAGACAAACGTAACAGGAACACTAAATGTCTTAAATGGAATTAGTAGCATTCCAACCCTGAAAGCTGCTCTTATAGTTACAACTGACAAGGTATACAAGAACGCAGGAACTCTTCATAGATACCAAGAAAATGATGCGCTCGGAGGCTCTGACCCCTACAGCGCATCAAAAGCTATGGCTGATCTTTTGACTCAGTCTTGGCAAAAATCTTTTGAAACCATCCCGATCGGAATTGCGAGAGCGGGTAATGTAATTGGCGGCGGCGATCACTCTCCTAATCGACTGATTCCCAACTTAATGGAAAAATTGATGGTGGGTGAAAATCCAGTAATTCGAAATCCAGCCAGCATTAGACCTTGGCAACACGTTCTCGATTGTTTAAACGGGTACTTGTTTATAGTTGAACACCTTTTAGGCAGAAACGAGAATAGCGTTTGGAATATTGGGCCAAGCGAAGAGGTGTGCAGGACTGTTGAAGATGTCACCAACTTAGTGATTTCAAAAGTAGCGCCAGAAAAGAAGTGGATTCAGAGTTCAGAGCATTTTCCCCTGGAAGAGAAAATGTTGCTAATTGATTCCAGCAAAGCAAGAAATGAGCTCCTTTGGTCTGAAAAATACGATTTTGAGACTAGCGTGAACAAAAGTGTTGAATGGTATTTGAGGAGTTGTGAAGTGGGTACTACTGAATACATCTTTGATGAAGTAAGGAGTTTTCTCGAAATTTAGTAATAATGAATTTTTGTCAGAAAATACTTATTCTCTAACTCTAATTCTAACGCTGGCTGGAGCTCTTTCGGAACTAGTGACATCCCCTTACATTCACCTAGGGACCTAAATAGCACCACCCATATTCCAATCTTTGAATTTGTAGAAATAAAATTATCAAAACTCACCAAATCATGAATAGTTTCCCAGGTTGATTTACTCTTGAAAGTGAAGTCGAAATTACTATTAATTGATTTTAGTTTACTCTCTGCAATCTCTATCGTATCTGAATAAACGGTTACTTCCTTTCTATCCTCACGATCCCTGTGGATGAAATCAAGAGCCTTTGCGATTCTAGACGGGTCGATAAAAGATTTGTTACTTAAAGAAACTAAGTCACCAAGCCTATAGTGCATAGCCGTTACAGAGCTTTTCTCATGTTTGCCGCGAAACGAAACAACTGAACTTTCAAAAAGTGAAAATATATCAATTAAAATCCGCTGCGGAATCGTTCTTTTCGTATAGTGCCCCCGCAGTTGGACTGTCCAGGGCATAACTTTGCTCAGTTCTCCACTAAACACAATGATTCGGAGAAATTCGAGCAGCTTAACAAGCGATACATTGAATAAATTACGCTGACTTCTATAACTACGCCCCTTCCCATCTTTAGTTTTTGGAGAGAAATCGCTCAAACTCTCAACAGTAAACGGCAAATTTAAATGTGAAATCTCCGACTCTCTCAGCGTGACTCCGGAGGAGTGCAATATAAGCCTTATTTCTCTATTCAGTTTCAAATAACTCAATTCATACGCGATGGCTATTGCAAACAATTGTGAGCCAAGCCCACCCCAGCAATGGATGTTCAAGCTAAGTGGATTTCGGAATTGAAAAAAATCCCGAATATTACGCCTTTTCATCTGCGATGCCCGATCAAATTTGCCAGCCCAGTAGGTAGGTCAATTTGGGGGCGCCATCCAGTTTTTAACAGTTTAGCGTCTTGCGACATTACCAAACCCTGAACCTTTGAATCTAAAGAATCACCTATTAAATCGAATTCAATTCCATAAGTTTTCGTCAATAGCTTACATAGATCAAGGTTTGATGTACCAACGCCAGTCCCAACGTCTACGGCGCCTTCAAAGTCATTATCTATCGCGTACATAATTGCATGGGCTATATCTGTGGTATTTATCCAGTCAAAAATGAATCTTGGATGCTTTATTACGGGTTGCATTCCGCGCTCTACACTTGAAATAAGGTAGGGGAGAAAACGGTTACGATCTTGATTTCTACCATAGGGTTGAAAGACTCGGAACCAAACAAATGATGTGGCGGATAACTCAAGCAAAGAGTTGATGCTTTCATAGGTCGATATTTTAGATGAAGAATATTGGTCAGTTTCAACTAAATCTGATGTATCGGCTTGGCAGTTAAAGTTGGTAAACCCATACTCGGCTGCTGAACCTAACGCCACGAACTTAGGGATTTCATATCGCACAGACTGCTTGGATAAATTCAATGTAGCTTCTGCGTACTTTATATTGTTAAGTGAGTTTCGGTAAGTTGTTGAATCAGTATTCCATGCAGTAGAGATAACACAATCGAAGTTGTGATTATGGAATAATTCATCCATCGCCTCATAGTCAAAAAAGCCCCGCCCAGCGGCAAAATTTGAATCAACTCTTACAACTTGGATGTGTTGGCTGTCGAGTAGATTAGCAACCTGGCTTCCGATAAAACCATTACTTCCAACAAGTAAATATTTCATTTTTTGAAATTGATTTTTTCTTGCAAATCTCTGAATGATTCACCTTCAATATCTCGAGATGAGATTTCAGTAATCTCCATAGGTAGGACTATCCCCAAATCTTGATCTTGAATATCCATTACCAACGCATTATCGGCATTGTAAAGACCACTGATTAAGTACAGGACTGTTGTGGAATCTTCAAGTGTTTGGTATCCGTGAGCGAATCCCTCTGGGATAAAGAGTGAATGTGGCAAACTAGAACTCAATCTCACCTCCGTCCAATCACCAAAAGTCTCAGAATTTGTTCTCATATCAACGATAAAGTCAATTATCTCGCCTCTTAAACATGAGACAATTTTCGTTTCGCCGTATGGTTGATTCTGAAAATGCAGACCACGAACAGTGCCTGACGAAGAATTGTTTGAGCAAATGGCAGAGTCAAAAAATTTATCTGGCGGCAATTGGATTTTTTTCAGATCGCCCCGCTCATCACTGAAAGCTAAATTTTCTAGTCGT
>JACCDK011374277.1_pt1 | contig 13420 bp, 13 predicted proteins | sample 7445871 | NCBI WGS metagenome assembly JACCDK01 (sample SAMN15323436, study PRJNA562643) | freshwater metagenome | isolation source: river surface water | place: USA:Blue River Watershed | collected 2017-08-15 | reverse complement strand
TTGGCCGGTTTGTTTTTGTTGACCTTGGCGCTGGCGCAAACCAAAGGCCATTTGAGTGAGGCTGATGAGGCTAAGCACATCAAAGACATGCGTCACTTGCCTGCAGCGTTGCAAGCGGTGCTAGCGTTGGAGCCGCAAATCATGGCGTGGTCGCAAGAATTTGCATCGAAAGAAAACGCCTTGTTCTTGGGGCGCGGCACGCATTACCCGATTGCTTTGGAAGGGGCGTTGAAGCTCAAAGAAATCACCTATATCCATGCTGAAGCGTATGCCGCAGGCGAACTCAAACACGGCCCATTGGCTTTGGTGACCAGTGCGATGCCCGTGGTAACCGTTGCGCCTAATGATGTGCTGCTGGAAAAACTCAAAAGCAATATGCAAGAGGTGCGCGCACGCGGCGGTGTGTTGTATGTGCTGGCCGATGGCGATACCAAAATTCAAAGCAGCGAAGGTGTGAATGTGATTCGCATGCCTGAGCACTACGGTGTGTTGTCGCCCATCTTGCATGTGGTGCCATTGCAGTTGCTGTCGTATCACACGGCTTGTGCGCGGGGGACGGATGTGGATAAGCCGAGGAATTTGGCTAAGTCGGTGACCGTGGAGTAATTTTGCAAGTGAGTATTGATTCAGGAAGTTGCTGAAAAAACGTAAAAGTAAGCGACTTTTAATTTGATTTGATGGGCGAATAGTCGAAATTTGAAGATCAAATCTTCAGTGGTTGACTCGCTTTTTGAAGGTTCATTTTGGCTTTTGCCACTGATTGTTTTGCCTTCATCATCTTGGCTTGCTGATTCATTTGCTTAGCTTGTTGAGCCATCGCTTTAACTTGCTGTTCCTGAGGACTCACAACTTTTACAGTTTCTTCAAGCTCCTTGATTGCTTGTGCATGTTCTTGGATTGAAAAGACGTTTTTGTCACCATAGATGTGAATGAAGATTGATCGTGCATAAGCAAGTGAAGTCGTTTGTGCTGAAGCAACAACCGTTTGTCCATTTGCAAGTCTTACTCTTGCAACATAAATTTTTAATGGGGTAGAAAATTCATAAAGTCTCATGTCTTTATTTATCAATGGTAAGAGACAAAAGCTGAAATACGCACAATGATTTCCAAGTGGAAAGCCTCGAACTAGTCGAGGCAAAAAAGTCGAAAGACTATGAATTATTTCTTGAATCGAGACTTAACTGATTCAGTCATTAGCTGCATCGCGGCATCAAGCTCTCCATTGATAGTCGCTTCATCAAGCTTCTTCAGAACGGTGATTAGTTCATCAGCATTTGAGACTTCAACAGAGTTCTTGTCACCTTTTGGTGTGAGTGGTAGAGCCTTAGAGCCGTACTTCACTTGAATGCAAACTTTATTGTTTGCAGTTGCAAACCACCAAGGCTTTGGTTTCTTTTCGACTTCAATCGTGTTGATGTGCCCGTGTTCGTCTCGGATATTTCTGGGTCGCTTGACAGTGAAAGACTCACCGTTACTATATGCAATCGCCATTGCAATTTGTTCTTTAAGCTTCATGCTAAGTTTGTTTCTGCGAAATTGAACGGGATCAACGGCGCCCTGACGTTTAGCCGCAACTAGTTTGAGTGATGTGAGAATTGCTGACATGTGATGTACTCCTATAAAAAATCACATGTAAATTGTTTTGCCGATGTGAATAAATTCCTAGCCTTCATGAGTTGAGCGGCATTGGTTTGCGTTTAGTTTTATTTGGTTTTATATAAATAAAAAAAAGAACAGAGGTCCAACTAACCAAGACAACAGAGAGCAGGTAACGCATGACAAGTAGCAATGGTTGTTTGTTGCGCTTAGCGCAACATCTGACTTCGCGCATGACTGCGCTCGTCAGATTTTTTTCAAGGGATCTCATGGGTTCATTAGTTCATGAGATCAATTACTATTAGTTAGTTAGGTCCCATGATTTCCAAGGAGTACGTGACGTGATCAGACTTGAGCTAGTTGATGAGGTTTATGAAACGCTCAAGCGGAAGCAGCCGTCATTAACTAATCAAATTCCAGAGATGATGGCAAAGTACATTGCCAATCTCGAAGATGAACTGAACACGGCTATAGCCAGGGGTAGAAGCGTAGAGGGGTGGTTGTTCGATGCCTACGACATCTCACTCACAAACGTGGGTAATGGAGGTGGACGAGTCTGGCGAAAAGGCAATGTCAGGGTCCATAAGTGGCTAGTTGATAACGGGATCATTCTTTTTAAGAAGCTTGAACAGCTAAGGCAAGCCAACAATTTCACAAAAGAAATATCTCTAATTTCATTCACAGACCTTGTACGTGTTGTCGACCAAGAGAACTTGACTGCACTCAGAAAGTTGACGCCAACAGCGCTCAATCACTTTCTTGACAACGTCCCAATTGCTGATCAAAAGAAATTTCAGCCAATGCTTCAAAAGATCAATGCGTTGCCTCAGGTCGCAAGACAAAATAAATACCATGAGACCCCTATCGATATCGAATCTTTGAAGGGGTACATCAAAAAGTTATTGGAAAATACAGTCAGTGATTTATCTACAAATCAAGCCGAAACAAATAATCGCTGCGCTATCAAAATCCTTCGGATTGCTCAGCTGAACAATGGAGTGTTGCCTCAGAAAGTCAACTCAAGCGAATTCGGTAGAACTTATTACGAGGGGCACAGCGTGCAAAGTGTTCATAAGTCACTAAGAGCAGCGATGTTGGGTGACTCGTATGAGTACGACGTTAAGTCAAGTGTCATCAGTTGGAAGATGTCGTTCGCAAAAGATCTAATGAACTCAGAAAATTTGACAGGAGATCCAGACCTTGAGTTTCCTGGCATTAGTTACTACTTGAAAGACAGGCAAGCATTCATGGATGAAGTGATTGATGATGTCTTTAGAGCAGATTGCCCCTGGACGATGAAGAAGAAAGAAGAAAAGATCAAAGAGGCTGTGACCGCACTTAGCTTTGGTGCCAAACTAGTCGAAGCAAAATGGGTTGATCAAAACGGTGTCGAACAAGAGACATCGATCATGGACATCTTGAGCGATGTCAAAGAGCGTGAAAGATTTCTGAGCCAGCAATACATCACCGCTTTCAAGCAAGATCAAACTCGACTTGATTCCTTCATCGTGATGCGAATGAAGTCAAAGTACCCGCACTTGTCAAAAATTGAGAGACTTCAAACAAAGCGTGGCACAAGCAGCAGTAGATTGCTGTCATGGCTGTATCAGCATGCTGAAACAGAGGTTATGGACTTCGTGCGCGAAAAAATCACGCAAGCTGGCAAGGATGTCATTGCGAACGTGCATGACGCAATAGTTGTGAGACAAAAACTCACCAGTGAAGAGCTTCAGGAAATCATAAAAGAATCTCGGTTGAAATTCCAAATCGAGTTCTTTGCATTGGGTGAGAAGAGGTATCAAAGATGCTGAGTTCAATACTCGCTAGGTAACATGACAACCCAGTACTCGCCATCGAATGAGCAGTAGAGCTTGATTTCACTCAATGGAAAGTCCGTGTACTCAATCATCTGACGTGCGTAAACATTGCCGTTTCCATCATCAATCGTCAGTTCAGCACTTGAGTCGATCACAACTAAATTTGCGACACAGAAGTAGTCAGCAAAGTACTTGGGTAGATGTGAAGCAATAGCATCCATCAGCCAAAAGCACTTTGCTTGTTCGGCTAGGTATTTCGTTCCATCAGTCAGTAAGTGACGACTTGTGATGCGATAGAACTTCTCAGTTCCAATAAATTGACTAAGCTCAGATTGAAAGTTTTGTGTTGAATTCATGCACTCAACTTTGAACCCATCTCCAATACCTTCCTAGTCCTAAATCGCCACACCGTTGTATGAGGAAGACGGTGAAAGCTTCTTAAAGTGGCTGGTGTGGTATGGCGAAAATTAGCTGCGCGCTTTTAATGTGTGCACATCTAGGACTCGTTACAAGACGCCACACAGACGCTATTTCACTCGTATGCGGACCATATACGGCAGGTGTAAAGGGCAGCGTTGTAGCTGGATATCTGGTGAGCGGGAAGGAATGGCGAAATCCAACTTCATGAAGTTTTCGCAAATCGCTCTAAATCGCATCAGATCCAGCATCCTTGCGTCATTTGATGTGTAACTTAACCTAGGTTACTTGGAGTGCAAGGGCTCGGCCTGCTTGGAATTATGAGTTTGGATTTAAAAGGCAAAACTATTGTTTATCCTTTTATGAATTTCTATTTAGAAATACCTTGTTTAAATAATTGAGAGATCAGCTCGACCGCATTAAATCCAATTTTGAGCGTATTTTCTAAAAAGTTGGATGTGTAGCTAGTGCTTCGTTATGGTTTGCTGAAATCCATTTTTCTGGTGAAAACCAAATAGTCCTACGAATAGATTTGGTTATGAGCTAACTCCATGATTTATCTCAGGAAAAATATTTTGGTAAAAAGGATAGGAATTTTTTTCCAAAGGTAAGAAACTAAATACTTGTAAATCATTTGATTTGTAAGGAAGTTTCGAATGTCACAAGCAAAAGTTCTCACAGAAAAAGAAATCAAGAAAGTCATTAAGCTGATTGAGTCAAAGCGTCATGCTGCAAGAAATCGTTGCATGTTTTTGATGACTCACTTGTGTGGTGCGAGGGTCAAGGAGACCTGTAGCATCAGACTCGCAGATGTACTCAATGCAGACGGGAGCATCAAATCAGAGATCCGACTCACGAAAGATCAGACGAAGGGTTCAAAAAGTCGAACGATTTATGTTCCTGAAAAAATGCAAGAAGAAATTGAGCGTTATCTCAAAGCGAGATTCAAACTTCAGAACCTTGCAGCTGTGTCATACACAGACACATCAAGAGCATTGTTCAGCAATCAAAAAAATCCTAATCGTGGCTTCAGCCCATCAACCGCATGCCAGATGATGCATTACTGGTACAAAGAAGCAAAAATTGAAGGGGGCAGTAGCCATAGCGGTCGACGTGGATTCATTACGAACCTCGCAAATAAGGGGGTTTCAGTGCGGATTCTGCAAGAGCTAGCCGGGCACTCCTCGTTAGCTGTCACTCAAAAATACATCGATGTGAACCCAGCGTTGCTTCACACAGCAATTTCCCTGATATGACATTCATTTAAATTTGAGTAACCTTTGGGGCATGGATGCATACATCAAAGCCTTTTCAGATCATGCTTGTACCGTAGAGATTTACTCAGACGCCTATGAGGATGTAGATTTTGTTGACGTCTCATTTGATTCAAATGATGGGGACGACTGGTGGTACCCCTATTTGGACGAGCTTGAACAAAAGCTAGGTGATAAATGGCAGAAAGCAATATTCTATTCAGAGGATTTATCTGAGTACAGAAGGTTTGATAGATCTGTGCATTACTTAAGAAGTACAGATGTTGTAACTCAATCTGTGGTGCCTCGATTACTTTTATTTGGTTATGAAGATCTCAACAGGGCTCTTCCTACCTTCTCTTCTAACATGTTGTTTGACGAGTCCAATAAAAAAATTGATGATGTAAATAGATTCAAGATTGGCTTTGATGACATGCCTATCTACATGGTGAGGATGTTTGCACATTTTCGACAAGAAAAGTTCAGCAAAATCTTCGTTGTACTCGTGCCAGAGGATGCGCACATGGCATTTGCTACGTTAGGACAACAGTATGACCGTGCAATTTATCTTCGCGATTGTGAAGATTGGGAAAAGATGGAGGATTTATTTTTCGAATTTCAGAAATTAAAACGACTAAAAAAAACGATTGAATATATGATCCATCAATTCGAATACCGCGATGCAGTCTCTGTGCGAACTTTAAAAAATTCAGTCAGAAATATTCAGAGGAAATTAGACGGATTTTTTGATTATTTTTGCAAACAATTCCCATTGCGCTGACTAATCAGGGAAATGGCCTTCAGCTACTGATCTAATTATTTGGTCAGCCTTAGTAACGTAACGCTTAACAGTGTTAAGTGCTTGCGCATCATCCGCTCGGCAAACATGTTCAAAGTTTTTTGGGTTTTCTCCGATGCCACAAAGTGTGGAGGGAAGGGGATCCTTGATTATTTTTCCAAGTTTATATTGTTTGTGATAAACACGACGAACAAATTTAAGTAGTTCTATTGCGTTGGAGTTGTCGCTGTGGTGAAGTAAAAATTGATAACAGTCATAACACACTAAGTACGATCTAAGTGATAAGTGCCTTATTTCCGCGCCTGAGCGAATTTCAGGATATTTAACTTGAATTTTTCGTGAGTGATTGTTTTTTAAAAGTAATTTACGAACTAGTTCACCTGCTTCAGTAGCTGTAATATTGTTTGGTATTGCAATATTTATATGTGTATTTTGCTTTATCAAATTCGCGTTGTCTGAGCTAACTATTAATGCAGGAATTCTCTTGCGATCAAGTGTTACTTGTTGACCAATACGCTCCCACCAGTACATGAAGGTTTCTTTCTCTCTTAGGTCCCAAGTCTTGTAGTAACCGCGATTGACCTTTAGTTCCTTGCGAGTAGTTGCACGCCTTAGGTATTCAAACCAGAGGCGATAGCTTTCGACTGAAGTGCGAGAGTTCTTCTGTAGACCACTTAATGTAGCTGCATCGTCTGTTGATATCGGAACAAGTGTCTTGGTCATGGGCACCTCAGTCAATGTTGTTGAAATGCTAGCAAACAAATTCTTGGTAATCAACTTCTTTTGTTGACATTACTAGTTAGATAAATTATTTGGTTTTTTATTAATCTGTAAAAAAGATAATTCACTAACTTATTAAGTCGACACGTTCCAAATGGGAATTTACAGTTTGAGTCATCACGAATTGAGAACTCGATGCGTGATTCAACCTCAACTTTTTGGAGCGTCAAATTGACACAAACTCAAACTCAAGCAAATGCGGCTTTTAATGCGGCGACCATGACAAATATTCAAATGCCTAACGGTCAATTTGGTATGACTCATGTTAATCACCCAAGTCCGATGATTAATTTCAATATTGTTAACGGCTCAGTTCAAGAGTACGTTAATAAATATCATCTTTTTGCGGCAAAAACAGCAGAAAACATTCTTGGAATGTGCAAGGTTGTACATGATGCAAACGTTCATTTGCAAGAAAAGATGTTCAAACAATTTTGTGAAAAGATTAATTTGAGTGTGAACAGCTCAACGATTTCAAAATTCCTAAAAATTGGCAGCCGTTACGATCAATTCATCAAATATTCCCATTGTTTACCAAATTCATGGACGAGTATTTATTTGATTACGGAAATTCCAGCTGAAGAGTTCGATACATTGATCGCTGAACGCATTACGTTGGCAAACGTCACTGCAAGTGAAGTGAACAAGATCTTGGGTAAGGCTCCAAAACCAAAAGGTTCGTTGAACCTTACGGAGGGTATGGCTGCATCTGTTTATTTCACAAAGGTTCCAACTCCAAGTGAGTGGGAGGTCTTTACCGCCAACCTGTCTCAGTTCACTCAAAACTTTAATGGGTTGCTGAGTGTCGAGTACTCACCCAAGTTTGAGGCTAACTATGAGGTCCAACTTCGCGGAGTTGCAATTGCAAAACTTGAGAAAAGTACAAAAGTTGCTGCTACTCAACAGGCGTCCTACACAATGAATGTTTCTGATGTAAGTCCGTTCAGTGAAGTAGCTTCTTAAGGTGAGGGATCACATGGCCCGTTCATTAACTGCTATTTACATGACTGAGAGCGTTTGGGAGCTTGACTTCGATCTTGATTTGGTTGCGCACTGGTATGTCAAAAATGACACTTTAAGAATTAAGTGGAATGAAGGCGATCATTCATACAAAAAAATTGATCCTACCAGTAGCGGAACTGAAGACGAAGAAATGTTTAAGTATCCCTTAACAACACGATACGAATAGTTGCTTTCAGCTATTTTTGGTGTGAGCTGCTTTACGGCAGCTCACAAACCTATGGTGAATGCTTCATTTGAAATTTTTTTCTTCCATTTGGAAATGAGGCATTTCTGTCCCCAATAATTTTTCGTATGTGATTGAAATTTCCCTATAGGCAATAAAATCATGCGATTCGATTCATTTTCTGACATGACTCAGGACCGTCAAACTCTGCATATTTACACGCGAGTTTCCACGGTTGCACAGGCTGAGCAGGGTACATCCCTCGACTCTCAGCGAGAGATAGGAATTCAAAAAGCAAATCAACTTGGTTTTGAATACAAGATCTGGAACGAGGGTGGACGTAGTTCACACCACGAAGACATTGCACAGCGCCCCGAGCTGAATGCGCTGTACTTGGCAATTAAAGCGGGTGAAGTCAAACATCTGTGGGTGTACGACCAATCACGTCTCTCTCGCAACGATCAGGTTGCCTCCATCTTTCGCTATCAATGCAACAAGAACGGCGTAACGCTCTATACAAAAGATGGTGTCTTTAATCTTTCAAGCCCAACAGACAAGTTGTTTAAGCAAATGTTGGATGGCTTTGCTGAATTTGACAATGCAATGCGAGCTGAACGTTCGCGACTTGGAAAAATCAATCGTGTACGAACCGGAAATTGGCACGGTGGTCCTCCTCCCTTCGGGTATGCAATTGAAAACAAGAAGCTCATTGTTTGCGATTCTGAAGCGAAGTGGGTCCGTAAGATTTTTGATGCAATCGCTGAAGGAAAGACTTGTGTCGAAGTGAAGCAAATGCTTGATGCAAATGCCGTGAGTCCACGCCGAAAACGAGGCACATGGTCCTTGGGGTCCATCAATGCGCTATTGAAAAACACTCACTATAGTGGGTACTATAAATATCACGACAAGAAATCTGATCAAAGCTTTGAGGTTCAATGCCCTGTCATAGTTGAGCCTTCAATATGGGCAGATGTACAGGCCATTCGCTTGCCAGCTTCTTTGCGTCAGGCTCAGAAAAACGCGACAAGCAAGAATTTTTATTTGCTGCGTGACTTGATGTACTGCGCACATTGCGGTCGTCCTTTGGCAGGGCGAATTTTGCGCTCTCGTTATGAGGAGACGTATTACTGCCCTAGTCGTGAGCGTGCATGGAAAAACGAAGCTGGCAGTGGAAAGAAGAAGTGGCAACGGGGTATGGGGTGCGGTTTCGGGCGTGCAATGAACATCCAGCTGACAGATAGTTTGGTTTGGGATTTGGTCAAACAGATTCACAGCAATTCAAGCATCTTGAAGGAGGAGGTGCGTGTCCGCGTTTTTAAAGAAAACGGTGTTTTTATGCGAACTGATGATGAGATTCAGTCATTAAACAAAAAACTGAAAGCTCTACAGCGCAATCACACAGCAATGAGCGAGACACTTGGGGAGTTGGAGGCTAATCGACTTCTGAAGCAGCTCAACGAAACAAGCTACAACACGATGACAGTGCGCGTTCGTGATGAACTCCGAAAAATCGAAAATCAAATGCTTCTAGTTCGTAACGAACTCAAGGGAGCTGGGAATGGTACGAAGTGGAACAGTTGGATTAATGAGTTTGGTACTGAGATTCAATTGTTAGACTCAAAATCTCCAGAGGAAAAGAAGCTCTACATATCTGGTCTGATTAAGCGGATTGATGTTCGATATCGAGAAGATCTCGGTGCACATGAGTTGACCCTCACGACTCACTTGCCGATAGTGGATGACGGCATTAAGTGGCGCGAAAAAAAGGATGTGGTTGGTAAAGGGCGAACAGCAGTTCGATATGACGTTTACCAAGGAGTCGACACGGCTACTTTGCTGATCCAAAAAAAAGGCGAAACTGGAGTGACGAATATGAAGGCCTCGGTTACGTCCTTAGTCGAAAAGCAAATTTCGACGAGGTGAGCGCACTACGGGTGACCATACAGGTCACAACCATTGGACTCTATCGAATGGCTTACTCAAAGGATCAAGAGTTGCTATTCGAAAGAGTCCAGCGGATGCGAGATGAGTTTCTTATGACTTTTGATGCGATTGCTAAAGCTCTCACATCTGAAGGGATCAAATCTCCACGTGGTGTGAAGCTGATGGCTGAGCATGTTTTTTCGATCTATAAAAAGGGGTCTAAACGCCAATTGAGGCTGAGTTCGAGGCCCATTGCAAATGTCATCGATGTGGAATTCATAGGTGATTTCCAAATGGAAAACTTTATCTACTGAGAGCAGCAAGATCGCTAAGACTGCTGTAATCACTTATTGCAATACAACGCTAGATCTTTCAGTGGTTGAGTAGCATTCGATTTCGTGCCTAAGCTGAACTTTCAAAATCGCAATGCATTCAGTCAGCTTCAAATAAAAGTCTGGAAGGCGGTTGTTCTCAGGTGCAGAACTTTCGTTCTGCCATACATCGCCCCAGTCGACCGCCATATCAAGCAATTCACATTGTTTTTCAATGACGTGTTCTAGACGAGCAACTCGAATTTCATGGTCTAAGTTAATCGGGATAGTCATTTCATCAGAGTTGTTTGATGTCGGCCTCTAGGGACCGACATGTTGATTACCGGCGCGCGCGCCCACGACCTTCGCTTTCTTTTTTGCGCAAGAATGCAGGCATTTCAGACTCTGTCTCGTCCATGCAATACGCCAATTCTTGTTTAGAAGCCAAGCGTCTGGACATTTTCATGGCTGAATAATGAACCTCCTTCATCATCATCATGACGTCTTCTTCGATCATGTTGCGAAGTTGAATGATTTTGGCTTTAAGCCACTCGTTTCTACCAAACTCAGCCTCGAGGTCATCCATTAGCCTACGCGCATCTTCAATGCGCCCCCGCGCTGCAAGCTCTCGTAGGCTGCTCGCTGCTCTGGCGAATCGCACTTCATCTAAACGACGTTGTACCAGCTCATCGATTGGCAATGAAGCGTAATCCACATTGTTTTGTACTGGCAGTTGAAGCAGTGGCGCTGAAATTTCAAGCTGTTCGCCTTCCATTGTCATACCGGTAAGGGTTACAGCCAGTAAATCTTTCATCGTACCTGCGGCGCTTGGTGTTACGTGCAGTCGAATCGCTAGCCAGCTTTCAGCATCCCAAGCCAAGTCAGTCATGCGGTATGAACCATCCAATTGTTGGGGGGCGGTATTCAGCATTTCCACAATGACACCTGGGGCGGGAATGAACTTTACGGACAGCTTGCGCATATACATTGCCTGAAGGAGGGAAAGTTCCTCATCAAAGCTGTCAAAGAGGTCTTCCGCGCGTTGGCCATAGTAGTTTTGGCCGCCACCCGCTTGAGCCATGCCGACCATCAGGTCTTCGTTAAAGTTGCGCCCCAGCCCCACGGTTGTTGTGGATACCCCCCGAGCGAGCCAGTTGCCACATTGGGTCTGGATTTCTGAGTGTGAGCGAATTCCACAGTTGACTTGGCCGTCAGACAGCAAGATGACCCTGGAAATTGACTTCTCAGAGCCCCCCTCAAGCTGCTCTGCACCCTCCAGCCAACCGCCGTGTAAATTGGTGGACCCACCGCTGCGAACTTGGCTGACGGCAGTTTGAACGGCCTCCTGCGAGACCATTGGCCCAATTGGCATGATCACATTCACCTCGTTGTCGTAGACCACTAGGCTCAGGTCGTCCTGTGGGGTAAGGTGTTTGGCAATGTGAACAACGCATTTGAGAGCCTCTTCCAAGGGTTCGCCACTCATGCTGCCTGAGCGGTCAACCACTAGGGAGAGTCGCTTGGGGGTGTGTTTTATGGCTAGATTGGCTGGGCGATCGGGGGCTTGGACGCGAAAAAGTAAATCAACTACACCACCTTGGGCGGGGACGGCATTGCGAAGTGGAGAGAAAACGAGGGTTGGCTTGTGCATTTGGGGCTCCTTGCGTTACTGGGCAAATAATGATGAAGGAGGAAAGGCTCATAACGTGAGCCATAGATTGGGTAAAGTAGCCATGTTCGTTGTTTGTAAACCGGAGTCGCAAAGAAGCTGAAAGCGATAACTGGCCGAGTTGTTTTGTAATAAATTTAAATTAATGACCTTAACCCCTCATCAAGCGAAATACATAGCTCACGATCTAACCCTGCAGCATGCAGGCGGGGGCATTGATCGACTGAGCCAAGCGTTGTTCAATGCCAGTGTTGACTTGAACCCGCATCAAATTGAAGCGGCGGTATTCGCTCTGCGCTCGCCCTTGTCAAAGGGCGTTTTGCTCTCAGACGAGGTGGGCCTTGGTAAGACTATTGAAGCAGGCATTGTTCTTTGCCAGTACTGGGCTGAACGCAAGCGACAGTTGCTTGTCATTTGCCCAGCCTCATTGCGCAAGCAATGGTCGTTAGAGCTCGAAGAGAAGTTCAACTTGCCAGCTGTGGTTTTGGATTCCAAAACTTGGCGCGAGGCCCAACGACAGGGTTTGGCGCCGTTGAGACAAAAAGCTGTGGTCATCGTTTCATACGCCTACGCGACCCGCATCAAAGAAGAAGTGCGGTCTATGGCTTGGGACTTGGTGGTGATTGACGAAGCTCACAAGCTGAGAAACGCACACCGTGAGAAAAACAAAATTGGTCAAGCCATCCGTTGGGCGACGGGTGATAGTCGCAAGCTGCTTCTCACCGCAACGCCACTCCAAAATTCAATCGTGGAGTTGTACGGACTCTCTACACTGATTGATGAACGTATTTTTGGCGACATCAATGCATTCAAAAGTCAATACTCAGGTGTCACTGGTGATGTGAGCGGCTTGCGTAACCGCTTGGCTAGTTTTTGCAAGCGTACCCTGCGTAAGGACGTCACTGAATACATCAGTTACACCGATCGCAAACCCCACACCCAAAAATTCAGATCAACTGACGACGAACATCGTTTGTACGAAGCTGTTTCTGCATACTTGCTTCGGGAGAAGAGCTACGCGATTCCTAAGCGGCAAAAGCATTTGACAGAGCTCATTCTGCGAAAATTATTAGCCTCTAGTTCGTTAGCTATTGCGGGCACTTTGCTCGTCATGAAAGAGCGCTTAGAGGCACTTCGTGACGAGAAAATTGAGGCGCAAGATGACTGGGTGGAAACGCTCATCGAAGATGAAGAAATTGAAGACGATCTTCTCGATGAGATATTGAACGATGAAGAAGAAGTGCCCAACACCGATCCTTCTGCAGTCGATAGAAAACTTCTGAACGAAGAGATTGCCGAGCTCGATCAATTGATTGGGTGGGCCCAAGGCATTGGCACTGACACCAAAACGCAAGCTCTATTGCAGGCTTTGCAGGTGGGCTTTACCGCCATGGCTGACACTGGCGCAAAGCGCAAAGCGCTCATCTTCACAGAATCACGACGCACGCAGGAATATCTCAAGCGATTCCTTGAGCAAAACGGACATGCTGGCAAAGTAGTGCTTTTCAGTGGTACCAATAGCAGCCCTGAATCGGCATCGATCTACAACAACTGGATTGCACAGCATCAAGGCTCTGGTCGTATCACCGGCTCACGTGACGTAGATATCCGTGCTGCATTGATAGAGCATTTCCGCGATGAGGCGGACATTCTCATTGCCACCGAAGCC
>JACCDK010900215.1_pt1 | contig 13420 bp, 15 predicted proteins | sample 7445871 | NCBI WGS metagenome assembly JACCDK01 (sample SAMN15323436, study PRJNA562643) | freshwater metagenome | isolation source: river surface water | place: USA:Blue River Watershed | collected 2017-08-15 | reverse complement strand
TTAATTTTCAATTAGACGTACGTAAACCTGAAAATTTAAAAGCATTACAACAGTTAAAAATCAACATTAACGCAACCCCAACATTTTTATTCTTTGATCCTAAAAGCATGAAATTGCTTCAGGCAAAAGCATTTGGTGAAAAAGAAAACACGATCATTAATGTGAACAGCATTGCTCAAAAAGCGGCTAATCCTGCTGAGCAAGCCACTAATTTCGCGAGTCGATTTAAATCCGGCGAACGAGGATTTGCATTCTTACTTAACTACGCCCAAGTAGCGCGATTGACTGCAGATACGATTACTAATATCAAGATGGTCAACGAGCTGGTTAAAGTCATGCCTGCTAACCAATATGTAAGTCAAAGTGCGCTAAATATCATCCAAATGGTCATGATGAATAATAATAATCCGCTTTTTGATTATTATGTTAGTCATTTAACGCAATACAACCGGATAGCAGATCCTTCCCTGGTTAGAATGATATATGAAAATATCTTTCAGATTGTCATGACAAGCTCTCAAGTCAATAGGCTTTCAGCTTCTGAAATTGCAAAACTAAAGGATCAAATGACCAAAGCGGGAATCGACAAGGGATCGATTGTACGTAGAACCTGGATGGCAGAAAGTTTACTTTTATTCAAACAGAAAAAGGCAATGGCAGCCATCAAGGTAATGGAAACACTAATCAATGAATTACCCAGTGCCCCCGGACCAAAGGAGTATCAATACCTATGTGATTTTGTCAAATCAAAGACAAAAGACAAAAATGCCATTAAATTCGCACAAGCAAATTGGTGTAAATACGGACTTCGGTAATTAGCGCAAGAACGCACGGTAAAGCATCACAAGTACACAAAACAAAAACATCACGATTGATATTTTATTAATTGTATGCATCGTTCGGATGTTGAAATTGGTAGGTGCCCCTGGTTTGGGTTTTTGAAACACACGAATGAAATACGTAAATATTTCACCAACCTTAAACTGTTCCTTTAATCTGCTCATAATTAATTTGTTATCTGTGGATCTCTCCAGTTACCATCATCTTTAATTAACTGAATCAATTCATCGACCGCAGCTGCTGCAGGAACTGATTTTTTCACTACTTCTTGACCTCGATACAAGGCAATTTTATCTTTACCAATACCAACATACCCGTAATCCGCATCCGCCATTTCACCTGGGCCGTTGACAATACAGCCCATGATTCCAATTTTAACTCCCTTTAGATGATCTGTCACTTGGCGAATACGGGCCGTAGTTTCTTGTAAATCAAACAACGTTCGGCCACACGAAGGGCATGAAATATATTCTGTTTTTGATATACGCATGCGACTTGCTTGCAAAACACCAAAGGCCGTAGCATTTAAAATAGCTTGTTTATCCGTTACATAAGGCATAGATAGCATAATACCATCTCCCAAACCATCGATAAATAATCCGCCAGCATCTGTAGGCGCAAACAACTGCAATTGATTTACATCAATATTTGCATAGGCTAATTTGATTACAACTGGAATTTTAATCTCTTGTTGTATTAATTCAAAAAACGTCCTGCGTATTTCAGCTAATTGATGCGCATTCTCCGAATGTAAAATCAATACAGCACGCTCCGAAGGTAAGCTCGTAACACGATCGAAATCCAAGCAATCCATTGAAATAAAATTCAATTCTGGATGTTTCGGTAAATTAGACTCGTATTCTTCTAAGGTGAACAAGGGAAAAACATGTTTACCCCCAGACCAGTGTTCTGCATTAACTATTTGCTTTAGCCCATTGGGCAGCATAAAATCAAGGCCCAGATTCCCGGTAAATAAATAATCAGCTCCCAAGTCATTCATCGCCCATTTATCTGGCTCAGGTAAATAAAAATGACCTATTGATTTTAAATCATCTACTTGAATTTGCGCCATCTGCGAAAAATCGGCAATGACGCGTGGAACTTGATGCCCACCCAAATTAAGTACTTCCTTTGTGATCCTTCTTTCGTGCGCAAAGGGATTAATCGGAGAATCTAAACCGTTTATTTTTGACTGAAAAGAGGGAATAGGTGTACTTACTGACGCACGCGATTGATAGCGACGCGCAAGTTCTTGGGCCACAGGAATTTCAAATTCAGGATCTTCTGTTAATGAAACACGGATCGTATCTCCAAGTCCATCTTCTAACAATGTTCCAATGCCTACAGCCGATTTAATGCGGCCATCTTCTCCTTCACCAGCTTCCGTAACACCTAAATGTAACGGATAGGCCTTAAATTGACCATCAGCCAGTTTTTTACTCAGCAGGCGATAGGCTTCTACCATCACTTGCGTATTGGAAGATTTCATCGATAAAACGATGTTGAAATATTTTTCATCCTCACAAATGCGCAAAAATTCTAAGGCAGATTCGACCATTCCGAGTGGGGTATCCCCATACCGACTTAAAATACGATCAGATAAAGAACCATGATTTGTGCCTATGCGCATGGCAGTTCCATATTCTTTACATATATGTACCAAGGGAAGAAACTTATCCCGAATGCGTTCTAATTCTGCCTGATAGGAGGCATCCGTATAGTCAATCGTCTCAAAGCGTTTTTTATCGGCATAGTTGCCTGGATTAATCCGAACTTTCTCAACAATTCGCGCAGCTAACTCCGCCGCGTTAGGAGTAAAATGGATATCGGCAACCAATGGTGTATGATAACCACGCGCACGCAATCCCTTCCTAATATTTTCTAAATTTTGAGCTTCTTTTACGGATGGGGCTGTAATTCGAACAAGCTCGCATCCCGCATCGATCATACGAATGGATTGTTCTATCGAACCTTGGGTATCCATGGTGTCTACCGTTGTCATCGATTGAATTCGAATAGGAAAATCAGATCCTAAATATAAATCACCAATCTGTACAGGAATAGTTTCGCGCCGCAAATAGGCGGTTAACGAACGTGCGTACTGATTGCCATCAGCAATTAAATGTGCATTGGGAGATTCAAGTAATCGAGACATAAAACAAAATTACAAAGAAAAGCCCCAGCTACCAATGGAAAGATGGGGCGATTCTATATTATCTTTCTACTTACCAAGAACTCTTTTTATGGCCAATTGTTGCATAATAAAGAATAAATAAATAGCATGGAATCATAATCGAATAAGCAATTTGCGTATCACCAATTTGATCCGCAATGGAACCGTAGACCAAAGGAACTAAAGCGCCTCCTGAAATCATCATAATAATTAAGGCTGATCCAAGTTTCGTGAACTTACCTAATCCCTGAATGGCTAAAGGCCAAAGCGCCGGCCACATTAAAGCATTGGCTAAACCCAATAAGGCAATACATAAAACAGAATAGTAGTCATCAAGCACCACGGCACCTATTGAAAATAAAATACCCAACAAGGCAGAATAATTCAACGCATTTTGCTGACTCAAGTATTTTGGAATAAACAAAATACCAATGATATACCCTGCCAACATACCGTAAAGTGTGTAACTGGTAAATGATTTGGCAACATCCATACTAATTCCTTTCGAAACACCATAATTGATAATGGTGTCACCTGCCATCACCTCAACACCTACATATAGAAAAAAGGCCACAAGTCCCAAAACCAAATTAGGATATTCCCAAACGCTCCCTTTGCTAGCACTTTTTTCTGCTTCAGTTTCCTCTGCTTCCACCTCAGGCAAAGTAGAAAAACGTACCCAACCAGCCAAAGCAACTAAAATAGCTGTCATAATTCCATAAGGCATTATCACTGTTTCCAGCTTAGCCGATCCAGCTGCAGAAGATAAAAGTAAGCCGCCAAAAATAACTTGACTAAGTATACCAGCAACTTTATTACAAATACCCATAACCGAAATTCGCTGGGCCGCACTTTCAGAAGGTCCCAAAATGGTAACATATGGGTTCGACGCAGTTTGTAATAGTGCCAAACCTGTTCCAATAACAAAGAGTCCTACTAAAAACAAACCATAATTTTCAGCTTTTGCAGCTGGAATAAACAACAAAGTACCTACTGCCATGGCCAATAAACCAAAAGACATCCCGTTTTTAAATCCGGTCTTAGCCAATACCCACGAGGAAGGAATGGCCATCACAAAATAGGAAATAAAGAAGGCAGAGGTAACCAATAAAGATTGAAAATTATTTAACTGAAACGCATCCTTAAAAAAAGCAATTAGGACAGAGTTTACCCAGGTAACGAATCCGAATACAAAAAATAGTATTCCGATCATGATTAATGGGGCATTTGAAGATTTAGAATTTGTCATAGGTTTAGTATTGATCGTTTAATGCAAAGATTGGTTTATTCGTTTTCCATTTTCCACGTGTAAAGTCAGGTATCTGAATAGGAGCGGAGCCCTTGGCAATAGATTCTTCCGAAAGCGGAGAAATAGCGGACCAAGCTGCCGCATCATATACATCGATAGGAGGGGCAACCTTGTTTTTAATGGCTTCAATAAAAGCGCGCAGAACAAAATAATCAATTCCACCATGGCCGGCATTTTCAGCATCGGCCGCATGAGATTTCCAAAGTGGGTGATCGTATTTGTCTTGATATGGCTTAAAATCTTCCCAACGATGTTTTTGGGGAGAAACTCCCTCTAGATAAATAGACTTGTTATCTTCAGTCCAGATTCCTTTTGTTCCTTGTACGCGAAATCCCAAAGAATAAGGTCGTGGTAAATTTGTGTCATGGGTGATCAAAATAGTTTCCCCATTATGGCATTTAATCATCGTTTGGACAACATCACCACATTTGAATTTGACTTTTGCATTCGGATGGTCTTTCCCGCCTTTTTCTTCAATGTACTGATGCAATCCCATTGCAGGTGAGGCCATGGAAGTCAAATATGCAAATTGATTCCCTCGGTTTATATTCAACATCTCTGCTACAGGCCCTAAGCCATGCGTAGGATAAAGGTCTCCATTTCGGTCCACGGAATGTTGTGTTCTCCACTTGGCCTCAGAAAAACCTTTAGCTCCAAACTCCACTCCGCCACCATAGGCTTGCTTCCCATCGTTAAATTTAACTTCACGCAAGTCATGCTGGTACCCACATTGTACATGCGAAAGCGAACCAAACATACCTTGACGCACCATATTAAGCGTAGCCATTACATCACGGCGGTAACATACATTTTCCAAAATCATGCAATGTGACCCCGTCTTCTCGTACATATTGACCAAATCCCACGATTCTTGCAGCGTAACAGTGGCCGAAACCTCAACACCGGCATATTTACCTTGTTTCATAACTTCAAGCGCCATAGGAACATGCCATTCCCACGGGGTCGCAATAACGACACCATCGATATCGGTACGTTTTGCTAAATTTTCAAAATCATGATCTCCTTGCTGATACACAGCGGCAGCCTTGCGACCTTTGGAGGTGATCATTTTTTGTGCCAATTGAATTGCATTAGGATCCACATCACATATAGCTACAATTTCTACATCCTCACGGTAGAGTGCCATTTCAAGATGATTACGGCCACGAAGTCCGACTCCGATAAAACCTAATCGTACTTTTGTTAGTTGTACTGTCTGTGATTGAGCTAAATGTGGCAATATTGCCGCGCCTGAAGTATAGACGAGTGATTTAGCGATAAAATTCCTTCGCTTCATAGGTTAGTATTATAGGTTTTTAGATGTTGGAATTGAAATTTAATCAAATTACTCTTGTAAATTTATACCTTATAAAAAAAAATGAACGACGCTCCTAAAGTAAGTATCTTCCGTAAAGAACATTTTAATGCTGCCCACCGGTTACATAATGCCGCTTGGAGTGACGATAAAAACAAAGAAATTTTTGGTTTGTGTAACAATCCCAACTACCATGGGCATAATTATGAATTAATTATTCAAGTTACGGGAACAATTAATCCAGAAACAGGTTATGTAATCGATACAAAATTTTTATCAGACTTAGTTCAGCGCGAAGTTTGTAAGAAATTTGATCACCGAAACCTAAATTTAGATGTCCCTGAGTTTGCTAATTTAAACCCTACGGCAGAAAATATTGCCTTAGTGATTTATGAAAAGCTTAGACCACTCATTGACACAACCTTAGAATTAAAAATTAAATTATATGAAACAGAAAGAAATTTCGTTGAATTCCCTGCTAATTGATACAGACCGTTTCTTGTTGACAGACGAAGAAATTGGAGACAATCATGTAGCCACCTCGATCGAAACACCGATGAGGGAGGATGCTTTTGTTCTTTCTGATGCAGAAAAAATTGAAAAAATCGAATCTCATTTTCGTGAGATCATGCTCACACTTGGCTTAGACCTTACAGATGATTCACTTCGTGGAACACCGAAACGTGTGGCAAAAATGTATATCGAGGAAATATTTAGTGGACTAAATCCTGCCAATGAGCCCAAGATAGCTTTGTTTGAAAACAAGTTTGGATACAACGAGATGCTAATCGAAAAAAACATTAGTTTTTATTCGAATTGTGAGCACCATTTTGTTCCTATCATGGGAAAAACACACATCGCCTACATTTCATCAGGTCAGGTGATTGGCTTATCTAAGTTGAACCGTATCGTACAGTATTTTGCTAAACGGCCGCAAGTTCAAGAGCGCCTGACAATCCAAATCGCTAAATACCTTCAAAAGGTTCTGAAAACTGACCATGTAGCTGTTTTTATTGACGCAAAACACCTATGTGTTTCTTCTCGTGGAGTAAAAGATGATGCTACATCTACAATTACATCGTTCTACGGTGGAAAATTCCAAGAAGAAAGTACCAAACGCGAATTTTTAGATTCACTTCACAACTAAGTAAATTGGGAACATTTATTATTGTTGGCGCTAGCCACGGAATTGGGGCTAGCACTGCCTCCAAATTAATCCAAGCTGGACATCGGGTCATAAATATAGCCCGTACGAGCGCTGATTCATGCGAAAACTATGTGTGGGACGCATCCTCGGATATGGAATTACCTGCGATAGAAGGTCCCATCTCAGGCATTGTTTACAATCCAGGTAGTATCGTATTAAAACCTTTTCACCGCCTTACTCAAGCTGATTTTCAAGCTGACTTTCAGGTAAATGTTTTAGGAGCCGTTAAAGTTATCCAATACTACCTGCCAAATTTAAAACAGAATGGATCTGGGTCGATCGTTTTGTTTAGTACAGTTGCTGTACAAACGGGGATGGGTTTTCATGCGTCTATTGCTAGTTCAAAGGGTGCAATTGAAGGTCTTACTAGATCGCTAGCTGCTGAATTGTCGAGTCTACAAATTCGTGTAAATGCCATTGCTCCGTCGTTAACAAATACACCACTTGCTGCCGCTTTATTGAATTCGCCAGAAAAAATTGAGGCAAGCGGTAAAAGACATCCGTTAGGCCGAATTGGCGAATCCAAAGACATCGCTAATTTGGCATACTTTTTATTGGATCCGGAAAATTCTTGGATTACGGGTCAAGTAATGGGCGTAGATGGCGGCATGGGCAAATTAAAACCAGCTTAAAGCGCGTAGAAATGCTTCTGGTTTAAAGCCATGTTCGTTGCATTCCAATCTATCTTTTGGTCAAACGGAATTTTACGAATAGGACATTCTGCTATTTCGCAGTGGGAACAACACGCATCTAAACAGGGATCAACATGCACAAAGATTTCAATTTCAGTGGGTAATACCTCACTGATTTTGACTTCAAAATCATGAATTTCATCGTGCACACGATTTAAATCCCAATAACGAGGTAAGGTTAAATGGCAGTCAATATGTAAATCTCCACCATATTGTTGTATACGTAAATTGTGTAAATCTATCCATTCTGTTCGCCTATGTTGTGTTATCCAATCTATAACACGATTAAATACAGCGGGATTTGTCTCATCCATTAAAGCTGCCACAGATTCACGAATAAGTCGAATTCCTTGCCAGGACATCATGCCTGCGAATAAAAGCGAGGCAACGGCATCCACCCAAAGCCATTGCGTAATGTACGTTATCACCAAGGCTAAAACGATAAATAGTCCATTGTACGCATCAAGCTTCAAATGCTTCCCGTCGGCAACTAATGCGGGAGAGTGTGATTTCCGACCCGCTTGTACTAAATAAAAGCCTAAAAATCCATTCATCATGGCAGATCCCAAAGAAACATAGATACTGATATCCAATTGTTTTAGACCAGGATTGGAAATCAAATGCTGGGATGCATGAAAAAATATATAAACAGCCGCTAATAAAATTAAAACACCCTCAAGACCAGATGCAAAAAATTCAATCTTACCATGCCCATAGGGATGATTTAAATCGCGCGGCAAGGACGCCAAATAAATTGAATAATACGCAAATGCGGCGGCTACGACATTGATAATTGATTCAAGGGCATCTGTTAATACTGCCGTAGAACCACTCAGGTAATAGGCATAAAATTTGGCCGACATAATCAGCAAACTCAAGAAAAAGGAAAAAATGATTAGCCTTTGTTTCATGCGTGTAAAATGTGAACAAAGATAGTATTTTTGTTGGATGGAACAGGAATCAAACCCGTGGAAAACGCTAAATGAAGAAATCCGCTACGAAAACAATTGGATTCGCGTAGAACACCATAATGTATTAAAACCAAATGGTGAACCTGGAATCTATGGCAAGGTTCATTTTAAAAATACAGCTATTGCCATTCTGCCAATTGACCAAGATGGATATACCTATTTAGTAGGCCAATACCGATACACGATTAATTCTTATTCCTGGGAATTACCTGAAGGCGGCTGTCTGGATGAGTTACCGCTAGAGGCGGCCAAACGTGAACTAAAAGAGGAAACAGGCTTGATTGCTGAAAAATGGACGTTTTTGGGAGACCACTACCTGTCAAACTCTGTTACGGATGAAAAATCAATGATGTTTTTAGCTGAAAATTTAACGTTACAAGACGCCGAACCCGAAGCAACTGAACTTCTAAAAATCAAAAAAATCCCCATTCAAGAGGCCATTCAAATGGCATTAAACATGGAAATAAAAGATGTTTTATCTGTTACAACCTTATTGACATACGCCCTAAAGGTCCCAAGTTTGCATCTCACGTAACTCATCATAATCAGTTAAATCGTATTTGATAGGTACAATACTTACGTAATTTGCTTCTAAAGCATCCAAATCTGTATTATTCCCTTTATCAAAATGCTCTATATCCCCATCCATCCAATAATATGGCTGACCGTAGGGATCTTTACGCTCAGCAAATCGCTCACGGTATACTGCATCTGCTTGCTTGACAACTTTTATTCCCTTGGGAGCTTCAGCCGATTTCGCTGGAAAATTCACATTTAATGTCAATCCTTTGGGCAAACCATGTGTCAAGACTTGTTGGCTTATCTTAATGATAAAATCATGGCAATGACTAAAATCCGCATCGGATTTAAAGTCACATAATGAGAACCCAATGGCGGGAATTCCTTCCATGGCGGCTTCTATGGCGGCCGACATTGTTCCAGAATACAAAACTGAGATGGAAGCGTTTGACCCGTGATTAATTCCAGATACAACTAAATCAATGGTTCGGTCTTTTAAGATAAGATGCTTACCAATTTTAATACAATCGGCTGGCGTACCAGAACATTTATAGGATTTTACCTCAGGACCAAAATCAAATGTTTCAGTGACACGTAGGGGAGTTCCCATGGTAATCGCATGGCCCATGCCAGATTGATGTGTATCAGGTGCGATAACAACCACTTCACCCATTTCTGCCATAATTTCAGTAAGGACACGAATTCCTTTAGCAGCTATCGAATCATCATTCGCAATTAAAATAAGTGGCTTCATAGATTGTTTATTTGAAAGCAATTTACAAATTTGCCGCACAAAATTCGTGCATGCAGATTCGAAAAGCAGTTATTTCAGATATTCCTACCATCCAACAAATCGCTGAGGAAACCTGGCGTCCTACGTATGGACATATCTTATCCGAAGAGCAGACAGTTTATATGTTGGATTTGATGTATAACGCTGAGGTTTTAAAAAAACAAATAGAAGGGAATATCCACTTTTTCATGGTAGCGGATTCTTCCAATTCACTTGGATATTTTGCGATGGAACAGACAGGTAATACGCATGCCAAACTTCATAAAATTTACCTGAGGCCTCAAAAAAAATCTACAGGTATTGGTACAGCTATTATTCAATTTATAAAAAAATGGGCTACCGAGAGGAACATTGAAACGATTGAATTAAATGTAAACAAATACAACAGTGCCGTTTTATTTTATGAAAAAATGGGATTTGAGTGCATTAAAGAAATTGTACTCGATATCGGCCAAGGCTATGTCATGGATGATTATGTCATGCAATTGCGTGTAGCGTCAACTCAATAAGTTGCTGAATTTGACCTTCGGGATCTTTTGAAAATTCATGCGTTATTCGATTTGCCAAAATTGCATTTATGGAAATCATTTCATGTCCCATCGTTGCCGCGAAGGCATAATAGGCAGCTGTTTCCATTTCAATATTAGTTACCAGATGTCCATCGAAAGAATGCTTTGCCACATCGTTTAAAAAATTTGGTAAAACGGATTGCATTCGAACGGTGCGGCCCTGTGGCGCATAAAATCCTGGAGCCGTTAGCGTGTACCCACGCGAGGAAATAGCTTGGAATTTTGCCATGAGTAATTCACTTGCTCGTGCACCGTAAACAGGTAATGGATAATGAATCGATTTACACCAGTCTGCTAATAGATCTGAGGAGAGCATTTTTTCGGACTCAAATCCATAAAATTGAGCCAAATTATCAAAGCCAATAGCTGCTTCAGAAATCAAAAAAGTATCTATGGGAATGGATGCCTGAATACTTCCCGACGTCCCGATACGAATTAACTTCAAGGATCGTTTAGTCGATTTTGTTTCACGTGTTTCGAAATCAATATTGACTAGAGCATCTAATTCATTCAAAACAATTTCCACATTATCAGCCCCAATACCACTGGAAATAACCCCGATTCGTTCACCAGCTATTTCACCAAAATGGCTCACAAATTCACGTTTATGTATTTTTGTGTCTACACGATCAAAATATTGGGAGACTTTGGGAACACGTTCTGGATCACCAACGAGTATCAGTTGGTCAGGTACTTGATCCGGACGAATCGCTAAATGATAGGAACTTCCATCCGGATTAATAATTAGGTCAGTCGGTGAGAAATAGGTCATCCGCGAAATTATTGATAATTTTCGAAATCTATTTCATTTATATGGTTTGTACGAAGTCAGAAATCCATTCGGTTATTCTCCAACATCTGGAGGAAAGGATGGAGCAGGGGAAAAAAGATTTTCTGCTGGCCAAAGAATCCCGTGATTCCGATACCAAAAGCAGTGCAGGCGATAAATTTGAAACGGGCAGAGAAATGATGCAACGGGAAATGGATAAAATAAGTGCAGCGTTAGACATGCAAAAGAATCAATTAACCCAAATGCAACGTATTAACTTAACTGAAAACAAGACACGAATTGGTATTGGCAGTTTTATCATGACGGATGCCGAAAACTATTACATTTCCGTTGGCCTGGGGAAATTAGTATGCAAAAAAACCTCATTTTATGCCATTTCAGCAGACTCACCCCTGGGCGAATTATTGATGGGCAAACAAGCAAATGACACCTTCGAATTACGTGGAAGAATAATCACCTTAAAATCAATACAATGAAAAATGCACATTATCTCTATTTAGTCCTTTCAATACTCGGCGGGGGTATTACTTTTTATTATGTTTTCGAAGGCATGCAAGCGAATCAAGGTAATTTTGATGTCATTGCATTTGTTCAAAGTACGTGGACTCCCAATGCATACGCCCGAAGTTTAACGTGTGATTTTTGGACAGGAGCCATTGCTGGAACCTTTTTTATGCTCGTGGAGGGAATACGTATTAAATTAAAATACCTTTACCTTTACTTAGCAGCAACTGTTTTGATAGGCTTTGCATTTGCCTTTCCCTTATTTTTGTTTGTAAGACATCGTCAATTAGCCTAATTTATGGAAGAATACATCAATACATTTCCGGAAGCTACCCAGAAAATCTTGCGTGAGGTGAGAGATGCAATCCGATCGGTCGTACCGGAAGGAACGGAGGAAACAATGGCGTATGGAATGCCTACATTCAAATACAAGAAGAACCTAGTACATTTTGCAGCCTGGAACAATCATTTGGGATTTTATCCAACACCGAAACCATTGGTGGTTTTCCAAGAGCGATTAAATGCTTTTGAAGGGTCAAAAGGAGCTGTTAAGTTCCCCTATCATTTGCCCATGCCCTTGGAATTGATTAAAGATATTACACGATTCCGTGTCGAGGAAGTAGATAAATAAAAAATGGCTCATGATTGAGCCATTTTTTTCTTTTCAATTTTTTCATTTCTGCCAAAGGATTTAAATCCAAGTTCGGGCGAATAACCAACCGAATTTTTTGAATAGTAACCCTTTTCATTATAGGGACGCTTTCGTGGATGTTCCTTGCAAGCGGGAGAACACGCGCCCTCCATTTCCTTTAAACAACTAGGACAGATGGCTAAGTGCTCATTGCATTCTGGATTTGCACAATTAACCATATGATCGGATGATACCTGGCACACATGACACTGAGATATAATTTCTGGGTTAATCGAATTAACAGAGGTAGCAACCCGATTATCAAAAACATAACACGACCCATCAAAATCTTCGCCACCTTCTTCTAAACCATATTTAATGATACCTCCGTGCAGTTGGTACACATTTTCAAAACCTTTCTCCAATAAATACGCGGATGCTTTTTCACATTTGATTCCTCCCGTACAGTAGGTTATAACCTTCTTGCCTTTTAGATGATCTATCTCTTGCACATGCTGCGGCAAATCACGCAAATTCTCCATGTCAAACGTGTAGGCACCTTTAAATTTACCTAACTCGTGCTCATAATTAGACCGCATATCTACCAAAACTACATCCGGATCATTTTTGAGCATTTCCTTAAATTGCTTGGGCTTCAAATGTTTTCCGGTTTTTACACGCGGATTAACAGGTAAGTCAGAATGCACAATTTCAGATTTGACACGAACATGTAACTTATTGAAGGTATGCGCTTCATGTGCGTCAACCTTAAAGTCAAAATCAGTTCCTGCAAAAATTGGATCATTTTCAAGCCAACGCATGTACGCGTCACAATCGGCCTTCAGCCCAGATATCGTACCATTTAATCCTTCTGCGGCAACAATTACACGACCGAGTAGATTATTTTCGATACAAAAAAGATGGTGTTTGACGCGATATTCCTCTGGATTGGGAATAGGGGTATAGGTATAGTAAAGTAAGACACTGTAAGGCTTCATCTTCAACATGATTTACAGATTAAACAAAAAATTTCGTGACGATGGGGAGATTCGAACTCCCATACCTAAAGCGGCACTACCACCTCAAAGTAGCGTGTCTACCAATTTC
>JACCDK011332992.1_pt1 | contig 13421 bp, 15 predicted proteins | sample 7445871 | NCBI WGS metagenome assembly JACCDK01 (sample SAMN15323436, study PRJNA562643) | freshwater metagenome | isolation source: river surface water | place: USA:Blue River Watershed | collected 2017-08-15 | reverse complement strand
CTCACTACATTCACCTCTCCTACTGCAGCTGCATTGTATTGACCCTTAACCTTTTCGGTAATATCTCTCAAGGCTCTGGTTGATGATAGGTTTGAAACGGTATTCAATTTATAGTCATTTTCTTTTAAATATTGCTCCGAAGTGTTATTCAAAAGGTAGTCGGCTACGGCCACCAGCGTATATTCTTCACCGAACATATTTCCATCTTCTGAAACAAAGCACAATCGATCAACGTCTGGATCCACAGCAATGCCTAAATCTGCTTTTTTAGAAATAACTTCTGATGATAATGCTGTTAGATTCTCAGGTAAGGGCTCAGGGTTGTGCGGAAACTTACCATCTGGATTACAATAAATTTCGGTAATCTGTTCTACTCCTAATGCCTTCAATAAGGGTGGAAGCGCAATACCGCCAGTTGAATTTACACAATCAATAACCACTTTAAACTTTCGTCCTTTGATAGCACTCACATCAACCCAAGGTAATTCAAGAATTTTATTTATGTGTTTATTGATGTATGTGTGGTCTTGTATGTATGAGCCTAATTGATCAACTTCAGCAAACAGTAATTCATCACTATCAGCTAAATTTAATACCTCTTTTCCGTCAGAATCTGATATAAATTCGCCTCTATGATTAAGTAATTTCAATGCATTCCATTGTTTAGGGTTATGACTTGCCGTTAGGATTATTCCGCCACCAGCTTTTTCAATTGTCACCGCCATCTCTACGGTAGGCGTTGTCGATAATCCCAAATCAATAACATCAATTCCTAATCCTTGGAGCGTACCCACAACAATGTTTCTCATCATCTCACCAGAAATACGTGCATCACGACCTATAACTATTTTTTTATTTCCTGTTGTACGAATAATCCACTGTCCGAAGGCAGCTGTAAATTTAACTACATCTAACGGTGTTAATGCGTCACCTGGAACACCACCAATGGTGCCTCTTATTCCAGAAATCGATTTTATTAATGTCAATTTTTTAAAATTTATATTACAAAAATAAAAAAAATAAGAGATTTGTGATGATATTTAGCCCATGATCAAGGAATAATGAAAAAATGGTACCGAAGTTGGTTTAATTCGCCGTATTATCACATATTGTATTCTAATCGCGATCATCGTGAGGCTGAGCATTTTATTGATAACTTATACAATAAACTTCAATTAAACGATAATTCAAAAATACTTGATGCATGTTGTGGTAAAGGTCGACATTCTATATACTTGAATAAAAAAGGTATGGATGTAGTTGGTATCGACCTTTCACATGATAGCATTAAATACGCTAAACAATTTGAGAATGATAAACTTCATTTTTATGAGCACGATATCAGAAATGAATTTTATACGAATTCTTTCGACTACGTATTTAATTTATTTACAAGTTTTGGATATTTTAAACGTGAAAATGAAAATGTGAAAGCGATTAAGGTTTTTTATAAGTCTCTGAAAACCAATGGATTTTTACTTATCGACTTTTTAAATACTGATAGAATATCAACCTCCATTCAATCCATGGAGGAAAAAACAATTAATGGCATCAAATTTAACATTAAAAAAAATATTGAAAATGGATTAATTGTTAAACGAATTGATTTTAACGATGGAGGTAGTCATTTTGAGTTTAAAGAGGAAGTGAAAGCCCTTAGCTATGTCGACTTCAAAAGATATTGTAAATTAGCTGGGTTCAAGATTATTTCAATATTTGGTGATTATAAGCTTAACACATACGATAGCAAACACTCCGAACGACTAATTATTTTAGCACAAAAGATCTAATGTTTGAAACGCTAAATGCCATCGATCATCAATTATTTCTCTTGATTAACAGGGGGCTTGAAAATCCATACTTTGATTGGATAATGCCTTTACTGAGAAGTAGATTTTTTTGGTCACCATTATATTTATTTCTTATTGTATATATCATCAAAACGAATACTAGCCGCAACGCTATCATAACTATTGGGTTTATTATTATCACATTTGCCTTAACCGATTTTGTAAGTGCAGGTATATTTAAAGAAACATTTCAGCGATTAAGACCTTGTAATGATCCTGATTTCATGATTTATGTTAGAAATATAGTTGGATGTGGGTCGGGCTATAGTTTCGTTTCATCACATGCATCAAATCACTTTGGTTTGGCAATCTTTCTAAGTTTATATTTCTCGGAAAAAAAATGGTTGGGCCGTTTATTTATAATTTGGGCAGCATCTATATCCTTTGCACAGGTTTATGTAGGAGTTCATTTCCCTTTTGATATTTTAGTAGGAATGTTCTTAGGTGTTTGTATTGCGCATCTGACATATTATGTATATCATCGCATTTTGTTAAGTAATGGAAATATTCGATAATCTCATACTTTTTAGTTCCGCACTAATTGGTGGTTCACTTATTTTTTTAATAAAAAATGATTTAAGCAAAAAACTAAAATTACTGTTGTCTTTTTCAGGCGCATATTTATTTTCTATCACAGTACTCCATTTATTACCAGATGTTTATGCCTCTGGAGACACCTATGTTGGTTTATACATTCTACTGGGTTTTAGTTTTCAAATTGTTTTAGAACAGTTCTCTGAAGGAATTGAACACGGTCACATTCATGTACATCACCATAAACACTCGGTAGTTCCTTGGGGAATCATGCTAAGTTTATCCCTGCATGCATTTTTAGAAGGTATGCCACTTGTTGGTAGTGCTGATACTCAACATAATGAACATACTTTACTTTATGGCATTGCATTGCACCACATTCCTGCTGCTTTTGCCCTAACCAGTGTATTATACCAAAATAAATTAAGTAAAATTTCTATTTTTCTTTTCTTGGCTATTTTCGCTATTATGACTCCTCTTGGTAGCCTTTTTTCAACTTTTCTACAGAATAATTCTTACGACTTTATCAGCCGTTATTTTAATTACATTATGGGCATCGTAATTGGCATATTTTTACATATTTCAACTACTATACTTTTTGAGTCAAACGTAGATCATCGATTCAACTTCTATAAAATGATCGCCATTATTATTGGGGCGGGATTAGCCATTTTGAATTTTATATTAAACTAATTATCCCCTAATTTTGTCAAGAATCTCATTTAACACTTTTGCCTCTTTCTCTGTGATATTCTTCATTGGACCTTCTGCATCTACTTGTTTATCAATAAGTTCAAGTAATTCTAATCCTTTTTGAGTGATGATGATATCTACAGAGCGTTTATCCTTCTTGTTTACGCATCGCTCTATTAACTCCTTTTGTTTGAGTCTATCAACCATTCGTGATGCGTCGCAGGATTTATCAAGCATTCTGTCTCTTAATAAATTAATGGATGATGGGTGGGGAAATTGACCTCTTAATATTCGCAGAATATTAAATTGCTGCATTGTGATGTCGTATGGTAAAAAATCTTTACGTGCTAGGTCAGTAGCCCAATAGTAAGTATAAACTAAATTAATCATTGCTTTGTGCAGCTCTGATTTAAAAGTCTTTTGGGAAATCTCTTTCTCTAGTTCCATGTATTATTGTTCTGTTTAGTAATTAAATATAGTTAATATTTATATTTTATTAACATGGTCGTCTTTTTGATCTTGGTTGCCATTCTTTTCTATTTTTTTCTTTGAAAACCTCCATGGGCAGTGGCGACATTCACTTTTACAACAATATCCTCGTTTTAAATGATACTTTTCCGTAAAAACATAAAATCCTTTATCTATATAATAATCTTCATTTTCAAGCATATTATAATGTTTTAAACCTAACATCTGTATTCTTAAAATGTTCAGATAAATATGATGAATCACCATGAATAGCCCAAATTTCTGTAGGATTTACGGCCTCTATGTACTTTTGAAGTTCAATCCAGTCCATATGGTCGCTAATCTTTAGTTGTTGTCCATTGTTTTGTAAATGATCCCATCCGCTAGCAAAAGCAAATTTATATGGATATTTTATTCTATAACTCTGGTAAGTAAGTGGTGGTACCAGGTAAATTCCAGCTAAACCAAGCCTTAAATCTCGTTTTTGCAATTCAGAATAAACAAACTTCAACTGACCAATATTTTCATAAATCTTATGATACGCTAAAATATCGTAATGAATATAAACTGGGGTATTGGGTAGAATGGAGTTAATTAGGTAATTCAATCGTTGTGCTTTTCCTAATATATAAGTCCCAATAATCAAAGGGCTTTTAAGGTCTCCTAGGTTTTTAATTTCTGATGTTGGGTCTGGATGCACATATTGCGGATGAGCAAAAGTGCATTCTGTGATGAGAACGTCGGCCTTAACCAACTTAATCTGTTCTACCGTATGGTCTACTTGTAATTTTATATCACCACTATATAAGTAAGAAATGTTTTTATATCTCATCAAAATTTGAGCACTTCCCAATATATGACCCGCAGGTATAAATATAAACTCAACCCCATTAATATAAATAGATTGATGAAAGTTTAAGGTGAAAAATTGTCGAGCAGCTTTTTGTTTATACCTTAATTTCATAAAAGCTTCAGTAGCTGCGGTGCAATAAACTATATTACTGCCCGCACAAGCATGATCGGCATGTGCATGAGAAACGATAGAAGTATTGACTGGCTTTTGTGGATCTATATATACATCAGCATATTTACAATAAAACCCAATGTTGGTTTTTATAAGAAAATCATCGAGGATCATTGTTAAATAATAAATTATGGTGTATTTGATATACTTGTTGAATGAGGGATTTTTCTTCGTTATTATAAATGATTAAATCTGAGTATTTTCTTCGCTCCTCATCGCTCCATTGTGCATTTATTCTTTTGATTGCCTCTTCTTTAGAACATTTATCGCGACTACATATTCTTTTTATCCGCAATTCAATGGGCGACTCAACAAGAATGTTAAATTGATTGTATATATAAGATCCCGACTCAAACATTAATGCAGCTTCACGTAATAAATATGGATGATGACTATTTGCGTTTGCCCAAAGATTTCCTCGTTGAATTACTTTAGGGTGAACAATTGCATTCAGCCTTTCTAATTTCAACTTATCATTAAAAACAATGGATGCAACATAGGCCTTGTTATATGTACCATCAGGATAATAAGCATCATCACCAAAAAGTTTGATGATGGCTGATTTTACTTCAGCATCATCTACAATAATTTGTTTAGCATTCGTGTCAGCATTATATACTGGTATCCCTAAAGTATTGAATATACTACATACCATCGATTTACCCGTACCAATGCCACCTGTTATACCAATGACGATCATCTTTTAAGAATTATGTATTCAACTGTTTCTGGAGTTAATTGAATGTCTTTCACACTGTTCGGTTTGGAAATAAGTTTTAATTTTAATCGATTACTTAAGTTTCGATCATATTCAGCAATAATTTTAAAGGATTGAGGAATAACCTTATGAAAATTAGATAATGCCACTTTGTAGCTTACTTTACATTTAGAGGGAAAAGTAAGTATTCCTGCACTTTCATTTCTTTGTGAAATTGCTATATCCATCAAGCCCTCGGTGTAATGTTCAACAGGTATGTTAAGCTTTATAGATTTTATGCTAGAGTTGATGTTAGGATATTTATTAAAATCAATGGGTAATTCGATGCTCTTACTCGCGTTTAAATTTTGAAGAATTAATGGAATTGTTTTAATGCTTTTAATACTATTTATGTATTCCAGTGGCCCTGTAATGTAAATGCTATCAGGATACCAATTAACTTTTGAAGAAAGATCATAACCATCAGCAAAACTTAAGTTAAGAATAGCTTCAATAGGTACTTTTTTAATTCTTTTCTTCTCCACTATAATGTCTAACTTAGTTGGGTAAACATTCATTATTTTCATTTTTCGGCTCCACTGGCTTTCAAAGTCTAATAGTAACTTGTTGAGATCTATTTCATCTTTTCCTCTTATAGATCTGTAATCTATAGTCAACGTATCAGAAAATGATAATAATTTTGATCTTAATAAATTCCATCCACTACCTTCAACCGTGAACGATACGGTTCTATTCTCTTTAATGCTTAAAGCTTTATCACCTGGAATATTGGTAAACTGGAGGATCGTGTTCAATTCAAATCGATGAGATTTATTTAAAATGTTCAAAAACCAAAAAACAAGAGCTAAGAAGACACAGCTGATATAGAGCAAAAATCTACGACGATAACGCTTTCGAGATTTCTCTTTAAAAATTTGTTTCCACTGTAGTATACGACGTTTCAAAATAAAAAATGCTAATCAAATTTATAAAAAATATTGATTAGCATTAAGGAATGTATGAAAAAGAATTATTTCGTTTCGTTTAATTTTTTCGAAGCTTCAAGAGATACTGATACTTTATCGATTTTCATTTTTACACCGTTTTCAACCTCCATCACGAAGGTATCGTCATTTACTTCAGCTATTTTACCATGAATACCACCAACAGTAACGATTTTATCGCCTTTTTTTAAGTTGGTAATAAAATTCTTTTGTTCTTTCATTCGCTTCGTTTGAGGGCGAATCATGAAGAAGTAAAAAACAATCGCAATAAGTATTAAAGGTAGAAAACTCATAATAGGATTAGAATTTCCCTGTGGCTGTGCCATTAAAATAGTGTTGAACATGTTCGTTTAATTAAATTTGATTATTTATTAGTTTGTAATTTCTCCTCTTAAATAAAGCACTTTTGTATTCGGAATGGTATTAGCAACTAATGTAATAGTTTTTGTTTGCATTCCCATTTTTCCATTGCTATCAAATACCACATCAATTTTCGACTCTTCCCCAGGTTGGATGGGCTCTTCCGGATAAGAAGGTACTGTACAGCCACAACTTGCACTAGCAGATGAAATAATGAGAGGTGTATTACCTGTGTTTTTGAACTTAAATGAATAGGATACTTTCTCCCCTTGTTTAATTTGCCCGAAATCATAGGTATCATTGATAAAGGTAAATTTTGGTAATTGGGAAGTATCAACCTTTCCATCGTTAGTTAATGGAACCTCAATAGACATTGATTTTTGTTCTTTTTTAGCACATGATACTGCAACGGTTGCAATCATTGCCAATACTATTAGATGTAATTTGTATTTCATCATAAAATTATTCGATTAATCCTCTGCCAATTTTATTAATTTTTCCTTCTTTTTTCAAATCAATTAAGATTTTATCTAAAATCCCATTGATGAATCCCTTACTCTTTGGAGTACTAAACTCCTTGGAAATATCAATATACTCATTCATACTTACTTTAACTGGAATAGAATTAAAATTCATTAATTCTGTTAAAGCCATTTTCATAAGAATCGTATCCACCATAGCAATACGCTCTACATCCCAATTTTGAGTTTTATCTGAAATATATTTTTCCGTTTCATCATTACTTAAAATCGTTTGGTGGTACAATTCTAAAACATATTCTTTATCTTCTTCCCAGTTAGCTGTTATTGGAAGTATGTCAATCGATTCATTTCCTCCGTCTTTATAAGCTCTAATGCTTTTTAATATCATACCATCAACCGAATGTTTATCTACAGGCCAATTGATATAATTTTCTTCAAGAAATTGTTCTAATAATGGATCTTCAAATAGAATAGTTTTAAAAATATGATTCAGGATATCTCTGTCATCTGTAATACCAGGTTTATCGATTTTACCATAATTTTGATATTCGACGTCAGCTTTGATTTTATTATATAATTCTCGTAGTAACACATCTTCCCCTTGCCATGAAACTTTATAATTTTTAATTAACTCTTTGAATGTATTTTCTTTTTCAAGTAGAGCTAAGAAATTGTTTTTTTGTAAAATTGGCTCGGCGTTTAAATCGTCGGTAGATGGTAAGTATTTTGAGGCTCTATCTTGTACATCCCTTAATTCAAAATCTTTAAGTTCCAAAACAAGTTGTAGCAATTGAGCATAACATTTGTGAACGGCATAAATGGAATCAAGTAGACTTTTTTCGAGATGTTTTCTATCTGGATTCTCTGCTTGTTGAAAAGCATAAATTGTTTGAAATGCCTTGATACGTAAATGGCGTCGGTTTAACATAAAGAACGAGTGAGTATTTAATTTAAAATGCAGAGCAAAGTTACTCCGCATTTTTGTTTTAAACAAGTTAATAGCAAGCTTTAATTCTTCGAATGTCTTGAATTCGCTTTTCAGCAATTTTGTTCGCCGCCTCGTAAGTTGGTATATTTTCCAATTGCGATTTTTTCAGGATTTCTAACGTCACTTCATAAATGTGTTCTGTTTTCTCCATCGCACGCTTTGCACTATATCCCATTAATTCTGAGTAAACATTTATCAGCCCCCCTGCATTGATTAAAAAATCAGGTGCGTACAAGATGCCCTTTTCCATTACCATGCGTCCATGTACATTTTCATCTGCTAATTGATTGTTGGCTGCACCAGCTATAATTGCACACTTAAGTTTTGATAGTGTTTCAGAATTTACGGTAGCGCCTAATGCACAAGGTGCATAAATGTCAATGTCTAAATCATATATCGAATTGTTTGCCACCACTTCAGCACCATATTTTTTTGATATTTCGGTTAATCGCTCTTCATTAATATCTGATATATAGACTTTTGCGTTTTCTGACCTCAAGTGTTTAACTAGGTTCTCACCCACATGTCCAACACCTTGAACTGCCACCACTTTTCCCTGAAGACTATCGTTACCCCATAGTTGTTTTGCACATGCCTTCATACCCATATAAACACCGTATGCCGTTACCGGAGAAGGGTCGCCCAAGCCCCCTAATGACTCTGGAATTCCAGCAACGTGATCTGTCTCCATTTTGATGTACTCCATGTCTTTCGGATTGGTTCCAACATCTTCAGCAGTAATGTATTCACCATTTAGGTTTTCTATACATTTGCCATATCTTCTCATCATGGCTTCCGACTTGTCTTTTTTCGAATCACCAATAATAACTGCCTTACCCCCTCCTAAATTAAGTCCAGTAATTGCAGCTTTATAAGTCATGCCGCGCGATAAACGCAATACATCATTTAAGGCTTCTCCTTCGGTTTTGTAATTCCACATTCGTGTACCACCCAAAGCTGGTCCTAACGTAGTATCGTGTATTGCAACTATTGCCTTTAATCCTGTAGCTTTATCATAACAAAAAACAACTTTTTGATGGTCATTTTCAGCCATTGAGTTAAAAACTGAATTTTCTCCTAATATATCAGACATTCGATTTAATATTTTGTTAGTAATTTGTGAGCGAACAAAAGTATGCTTTTTTCTGTATTTATTGAAACTAATGAAAGAACTATTAAGCCTAAACAAATACCTCTATAAATATAGATACCGAATGCTTTTAGGGGTCATTTTCATTGTTTTATCTAATTGGTTTGGGGTATTTCCTGCACAAGTAATTCGTTTAGCATTTGATCTAGTTAAGGAACAAGTATCTATATATCAATACGTTGAAGGATTTAATACTCAAGAATTATTTTACAAAACATTTATCACCATTGTATTACTTTTTGGTTTTATCGTTTTTTTAGTCGCAGTAATCAAAGGAATATTCATGTTTTTTATGCGACAGACCATCATTGTGGTGTCGAGATTAATTGAATATGATTTAAAAAATGAGATTTACGAGCATTATCAGGTATTAAATCTTAGTTTTTACAGAAAAAATAACACTGGAGACCTAATGAACAGAGTTTCGGAAGATGTTGGTCGTGTCAGAATGTATATTGGTCCAGCTATTATGTATACACTCAATTTAGTCGTACTATTTGTATTAGTAATTAGCACGATGATAAGTGTAAATCCTAAATTGACCTTGTTTGCCGTACTTCCAATGCCTTTTCTGTTTTTGAGTATTTATTACGTTCAAAACATAATCAACAAAAAGAGTGAACAGATACAAGAGCAATTATCTACTCTATCGAGCACGATCCAGGAAAGCTTTTCAGGGATACGCGTAATAAAAGCATTTGTTCGTGAAGAAGAAATAAAAGCGAAGTTTAATGTAGAAAGCGAGGAATATCGTATAAAAACGATGGGCTTAGTGAATGTTCAAGCTGTATTTTTCCCAACGGTTTTAACACTAATAGGCATTAGCACCTTATTAACGGTTTATATTGGGGGTAAAGAAGTTATCGATGGAAGAATAACCGCTGGAAATATCGCGGAATTCATTGTATATGTTAATATGCTAACATGGCCTGTAACTTCCGTTGGATGGGTTACTTCATTAGTTCAAAGAGCCAGTGCATCTCAAAAAAGAATCAATGAATTCGTAAAGCTTGAACCGGAAATTAAAAACGATGTAAATCTACCCATCACAGAACTAAAGGGTAACATAGAATTTAAAAATGTTAGCTTTAGATATCCCGATACAGGTATTCAAGCACTCCAGAACATTAATTTTTCTGTAGATGCCGGAAAAACACTGGCCATTGTTGGAAGAACGGGATCAGGTAAATCTACCATTGCGAATTTACTCTTTAGAATGTATGAATGTGACGAAGGGCAAATACTGTTAGATGGTATTGACATCAAAACATTACAACTTAGTTCATTTAGAAAACAATTGTCGATGGTTCCTCAAGAAGTTTTTTTATTTTCCGATACCATTGCAAATAATATTTCTTTTGGTGATGCAAATGCCGATCGTAAACAAATAGAACAAGCAGCAAAATTAGCGTCTGTTTATGATAACATTATGCAATTTGAGCATGGTTTCGACACATTTGTTGGAGAACGTGGTATCACACTTTCAGGAGGCCAAAAGCAACGAGTTTCCATTGCTAGAGCGATTATTAAAGCACCCAAAGCATTAATTTTTGATGACGCTCTTTCGGCTGTTGATACGAAGACAGAGGAAGCCATCCTCAATAACCTTAAAGAGATGATGATGAACAAGACTAACATCCTCATCTCACACCGTATTTCAACGGTAAAACACGCTGATTTAATCATCTATTTGGATTCAGGCAAAATTATTGAAATGGGAACTCACGATGAATTATTAAACATGCAAAATGCTTATAGTGAGCTCTATCACAAGCAATTATTAGAGGAAGAACAGAATATCGTGGATAATTTTGAGGAAAAAATCAATCCTTAAGCGTTTGGAAGTTTGAAATTAAATACTTTTATTTACTGCATATTTAGTTAAAAAACATGGGAGAATTTGACAATAAAGACAGAGAAGAGGTGTACTCAAAGAAAGTTAGAGCTGGAAAGCGCACATATTTCTTTGATGTGAAGTCAACAAGAAGTAATGATTACTACATCACAATCACCGAAAGTAAAAAACGCATGGAAGATGGTGTTTTTGTTAAGCACAAAATATTCTTATACAAAGAGGATTTTGAGAAGTTTATGGAAGGTTTAACAGATACAGTTGAGTACATTAAATCTAACCAAGAGGTTGTTGAACGTAGATACGAAGATTTTAATTCTTCTTCAGCGAGTAGCCCGGATATTGATTTTGAAATATAATTTTAAAAACCCCGTTTATCGGGGTTTTTTTGTGTCCATTCGTAGGGCTTAATTCTATTCATTTTTTATCTTTGCGAAAAATAAATAATGAAAGCACTCGATACAGATCACAACTTTCTTGGGTTAGAAGACAAAGATTTATATTCTTTTGAAAAGGCAAAATACGTAATTCAATCTGTTCCGTATGAGCATACATCTTCCTATTTGGAGGGTTCAGCAAAAGGCCCATCAGCTATCATTGAAGCTTCAAAATACGTAGAATTTTATGATGAAGAGCTAGGGATAGAAACTGTAAAATCGGCACCTATCGCCACCTTAGAAGCATTAAACTTTGATGGTAAGGTAGATAAAGAGGCAGTTGATTTTATTGCAAGCGAAACAGAAAAACTTCTAGCATACAACAAAACAGTAGTTTCCTTTGGAGCAGAGCATACCGTTACTTATGGTTTTGTGCAAGCTTATGCAAAGAAATATGATAATTTAACGGTCTTACAATTTGATGCTCACTCTGATTTAAGAGAATCTTATCATAACAATATATATTCTCATGCATCAGTAATGGCTCGTATCAAAGACATGGGCTTAACTATTTGTCAAGCTGGTATCAGGGCACAATGCATCGAAGAAGCTAATGAAATCAAATCAAATCCCAATATTCACACCTTTTACGCACATGAAATCAGAAATAACCCGAATTGGGTGCAAGAAATTGTGAGTAAAATGACCGATTATGTTTACATTACCATTGATGCTGATGGTTTCGATCCAAGCATAATGCCTGCTGTAGGAACAGCAGAACCCAACGGATTATTTTGGAATGAAACGCTCGACTTATTAAGAGAAACCTGTAAACAAAAAAATGTAGTCGGTTTTGACATCGTTGAATGCGCCCCAATGGAAGGAACAATATTATCAGAGTATACTCTAGCTAAATTGGCCTACAGAATTATTGGTTATATGGAAAAATTCAAAAAATAAACATGTTAACAGACAAAAAATACCAAGTTTATTGGTACAGTATAGGGGCTGTACTTGCCATATTTTTACTTTGGTATTTTAGAATAATTGCGCTGTACTTACTTTTTTCATTATTCTTAACTTTTGTACTTAACCCTTTAGTTAATTTTATAACGAAAGGAAAGTTAATAAAATTAAAAGTACCCAGAGTGTTCTCTACAATCATTGCATTCATTATACTTTTTGGTATAGTGTATTTGTTTTTCGCAACCATTTTCCCTTTAGTAAGCAATGAAGTTGAACACTTAAAATCTGTTGATCCTACAAAATTTACAGCTGTATTTGACCAACAAATATATTACATAGAACATTTACTAATTAAAAATCACTTAACCGAACAAAGCCCAGGATTTCTGAAGCCATTTTTAATTAAAGAATTAAATTCATTCATGAATCAGGAGAATGCTGAAAATTTAATTACCGGTATTTTTAGTGGTTTAACCAACGGCATCATTGCTTTATTTTCAATATTATTTATTAGTTTTTTCTCATTAAAAGATGAAAATCTCTTAAAGAAATCGGTAGCTAATATCATTCCAGGTAAATATTACGCAGACTATATTCATGTTTTTAATAATATTGAAAATCTTTTGTCACGCTACTTTATAGGTTTACTTATTCAAGCTACCATAATTTCCACCATTGTTTCTATTGCGCTAATGATTATTGGTATCAATAATTATATTCTGATAGGCATTCTGGTGGGTATCATCAATGTTATCCCCTACTTAGGTCAGGTGATTTCCGTTGTTATTGCGCTACTCTTAGGGGTCGCTTCCAATATTGATATCATTAGCTCTGAACAATTATTGTTCTTTTTAATAAAAATTACGGCTATTGTAGTTGGAACACAAACACTGGATAGTTTTATTTTTCAGCCCATTATATTCTCTAAAAGTGTAAAAGCACATCCATTAGAAATTTTCTTAATGGTTTTTGTTGG
>JACCDK011328250.1_pt1 | contig 13421 bp, 13 predicted proteins | sample 7445871 | NCBI WGS metagenome assembly JACCDK01 (sample SAMN15323436, study PRJNA562643) | freshwater metagenome | isolation source: river surface water | place: USA:Blue River Watershed | collected 2017-08-15 | reverse complement strand
GGCATTGAGGTTGCAATGGACCTGGCCGTTCAGGCCAGCCCCGACCATCCTTGGGTTCAAACCAACCCGGAGTGGTTCACCACACGCGCCGATGGGTCGATTGCTTATGCCGAGAACCCGCCTAAGAAGTACCAAGACATTTATCCGGTGAATTTCGACAACGACCGCGAGGGCATCTACCAAGAAATTTTGCGAGTGGTCAAACACTGGATTTCGCTCGGTGTAAAGATTTTCAGAGTCGACAACCCGCACACCAAGCCGGTGAACTTTTGGGAATGGCTCATTGCCGAAGTCAACGCCGACCACCCAGATGTAATCTTATTGGCCGAGGCATTCACTCGCCCAGCCATGATGCACACCCTGGGCAAGGTTTGCTTTCAGCAGAGCTACACCTACTTCACCTGGCGAAACACCCCGAGTGACCTGCGCGACTACCTGCTAGAGCTTTCGCGCGAAACAGCGGCCTTCTTTAGGCCAAACTTCTGGGTGAGCACGCCAGACATTCTCACTCAATACCTGCAGTACGGCGGCCGCCCCGGTCATAAGATTCGTGCCGCGCTCGCTGCCATGTCGACACCATCGTGGGGTCTCTACGCCGGCTATGAACTGGTCGAATCGGTTGCCCGCCCGGGAGCCGAAGAGCACATTGATTCAGAGAAGTACGAATACAAAGTGCGCGACTGGGATGCTGCCGAGCAAAGTGGCCGTTCAATCGCGTCATACGTGGCCAAACTCAACCACATTCGCCGAGACCACCCGAGCCTCGGGCAGCTTCGCAACATCGAGTTTCACTACAGCGACGACGGTGCATTCCTGGTTTTCTCAAAGCACATCAGCGCAGAGCACAGCTTCACGGGAGAATCTGACACCATAATCGTGGTGGTCAACACAGACCCTCACGCGGTGCGAGAGACGACCGTGCGCCTTGACCTTACCAAGCTCGGTTTGCCGGCCGAGGCCAACTTCGAGGTTCAAGATTTGATCACCGGAGAGCGTTACCACTGGAGCTCGAACAATTACGTTCGCCTCGACGCATTCGATGAGCCGGCTCACATTCTTCACGTTTTGCGAAAGAAGAAGTAGATGGCCAAGAGCGTGCCTGAATTACCACCGATTGGTGAGTACGAGCGCGACCGCGTTTCGAACGGCAGTCATCACGACCCGCACTCAACCTTAGGTGCGCATCCGGTTGCCGGCGGTGGATGGGTTATTCGCGCTCTACGTCCGATGGCAAAATCGGTGAGCGTGGTTTTCAAAAACGGCAAAGAACTAGAACTTAATCACGTTTGGAACGGCATCTGGGATGGCTTCGTTGATGCGAAATCAGCACCCGACTACCGAATCAAGACCACTTATGCGCAAGACGGCGCGACCACAGAGTGGCTGGCCGACGACCCGTACCGACACCTGCCAACCATCGGCGAACTCGACCTTCACCTGATTGCCGAGGGCCGTCACGAAGAACTCTGGAACGCGCTCGGCTCACACGTACTTTCGATTAAGGGCGACATGGGCGTCAGTCGCGGAACGTCTTTCAAGGTCTGGGCTCCGAACGCGGAGGCCGTGCGAGTGGTTGGTGACTTCGATCACTGGAGTGGTGTTGCTCACTCGATGCGCGTTATGGGCGGCACGGGTGTGTGGGAACTATTCATTCCAGGTATCGAAGCCGGAACCGCATACAAATACGAAATATTGACAAAGCAGGGTCACTGGATCAAGAAGATTGACCCGATGGCGAGAGCCACCCAGGTGCCACCAGACACCGCTTCGATTGTCACCGAGTCGACCCACAGCTGGAAAGACAAAACGTGGATGTCGGCGCGGGCCAAACGCGATGCTTTGAGTTCGCCGATGAGTATTTATGAACTGCACGCCGGTTCTTGGAAGCACGCCATGAACTATCGCGAATTGGCCGATGAGCTGATTCCATACGTACAGAAACTTGGCTTTACTCACGTCGAGTTCATGCCGCTTGCCGAACACCCCTATGGGCCATCATGGGGCTATCAGGTCACGGGATACTACGCACCGACCTCGCGATTCGGTAGTCCAGATGACCTTCGTTATCTGATCGACAAGCTTCACCAGGCCGGCATCGGCGTGATTCTCGATTGGGTTCCGGCTCACTTTCCAAAAGATGACTGGGCTCTGGCCAGATTCGATGGGCAGGCGCTCTACGAACACGCCGACCCAAGGCGAGGCGAGCATCCAGACTGGGGCACCTACATTTTCGATTTCGGTCGCACCGAAGTTCGCAATTTCTTGGTCGCCAACGCCCTCTATTGGCTCGAAGAATTTCACATCGACGGCCTACGAGTCGACGCCGTGGCTTCGATGCTCTACCTCGACTACTCGCGCGAAAACGGTGAATGGTTGCCGAACGAATTCGGCGGGCGTGAAAACCTAGACGCTATTCGCTTCATGCAGGAAACCAACGCAACGGCCTACCGTCGCAACCCCGGCATCATGATGATTGCAGAAGAGTCGACCTCATGGGGCGGAGTCTCGGCACCAACCGATGGCGGTGGGCTCGGCTTTGGCTTCAAGTGGAACATGGGTTGGATGAACGACACCTTAAAGTACATCGAGAAAGACCCTATGTACCGCAAGCACCACCACGGCGAGCTCACCTTCTCGATGCTCTACGCGTACAACGAGAAATTCGTTCTTCCAATCAGTCACGATGAAGTCGTGCACGGTAAGGGCTCTCTACTGGCCAAGATGCCGGGCGACCGTTGGCAGCAAATGGCAAACGTTCGCGCCTACCTGGCCTACATGTGGGCGCATCCGGGCAAACAACTTTTGTTCATGGGTAGCGAATTCGGTCAGCCATCCGAGTGGAATCAAGAGCGTGGTTTGGACTGGTGGATTCTAGAGCAGCCAACCCACCAGGCTCTGCAGTCGATGGTTTCGACCCTGAACCGCGTTTATCGCGAAAACGCTGCCTTCTGGGAACTCGACCACGAACCATCCGGTTTCGTGTGGATCGACGGGGGGAATGCCGACGCAAACCTGCTGAGCTTCTTGAGGGTAGACAAGTCGGGCAACCAGATAGCCTGTGTAATCAACTTCGCCGGGCAGCCGCACCATAACTTCACCCTCGGGCTGCCTAGCTCGGGCAAGTGGAACGAGATTTTGAACACGGATGCCACCGAATTCGGCGGCTCGGGCGTCGGAAACTTTGGGTCGGTTGAGGCCTCAGGCGCCGGCTCACACGGCCAGCCTTACTCTGCCACCATCAGCGTGCCTCCCCTGGCCGCTGTTTGGTTCAAGCCAGCAACCTAGTAAAGCAGCGTAGCCAAACGTCGCCTCGCCGCGGCAAGATCTGCGTTGGCAGGGTCGATCACCGCAAATAATTCGACGATGTGCTTTCTGATCGTCTCGCGGTCGTCGAAGCGCTGCTCAAAAGCATCGAGCAAGGCATCGAAAGCTACCTTGACGTTCGATGTTGAAACTTGGATGTCGGCCCAAGCGAGTAACTCATCGAGACCCGCAGGAGGTTGGTCAGAAACCTTGTCAAAATCAGCGTCAGCAGTGCGCTTGAGAAGCTTCACCTGAGCCAGGCCAGCCATCGCCAAGTCGTCTCGAGGGTTTTCGCGAAGTGCCTGCTCATAAACATCAATCGCGCCATCGTAGTCTTCGACCTCAATAAGCTCAAAGGCCTTTTGATGCAGCGGAGGCAGCTGAACTTCGGTTTCTCTGGGCGAAACTTCAGCCTGCCCGGTTACCCCGTTTTCACTGGCCACTTCGAGAACGCGAGCAAAGATTTGCTCAATCACCTCGGCAGATTGTTCACCTTCAAATAGCGGCACAGGTTGACCCTTAACCACTGCCACCACGGTTGGAGCGCCTTTGATGCCGAAAGCCTGCCCAACCCGCTGTTCGAGTTGCGCATCGATGCGAGCTAGTACGAGACGACCATCCAAGTTTTCGATTGCGGCACGCAGACGAGCGCTGATTTCCATGGTGCGAACCGAGTCGGCGTGAAACTCGAGAATAACCGGCACCGATGCCGATAGGTCGAGCACAGCTTTGAGGGTTTGTTCGGTGCAGTCCTGAACGAGAGCTGCAACCGCAATGCGCGCAGTTGACTGAGCGGATGTCGCAGCCGGAGTGACCCCCGCTTCAGGCCCCTTCTTGAGTGCAGATAGATCGTATGCGCCGCTTAGCGAAGACACTAGAGCCCCTTTACAGCGAGTAGGCCCTGGGTTACTCCGAGCAGGGTGGTTTTCTCATCTGCAGACAGCGGTGGCACATAGAAAATCATCATGTTGCCGTAAGTGCTTCGAACACCCTTGACCGAACCGGCGGTGCCAAGCATGATTTTCTCGTTACCCGAGACCGTTACGCCAGAACCGGCCTTGGTCGGCTTAATCGTGTAATCGTCTTTCATGTAAACCGCAACCAGCGCTCCGCCCGAGGCCGTGGAAAGCGAAAGAACCTTTGAAGAACCGAGATAGTGCTTGAACTTGATTTTGGCTTTGGTGAGCTTTTGAACTTGAGCCTGTTCTAGAGCCGAGACATCGGCATAGTACTTGTCATTCTCAAGGTCGAATAGGCCATAAAACTCACTTAGTGTGCCCTTGTCGATCACGTCGCCATAGGTTGGCGGAAGTTGGCGAGGAACGACCTTTAGGTAGGCGGAGTCAGATGCCACTGGGATGGCGCCTGCCTCAGCGGCGGCAACAGGGGGTAGTGCGGCTCCCGGCACAAGCGAAATAACGTAACTGACTTTGTACTGGGAGCGTGGCGAGCTCTGCGACATAACCAACATCTGCGGCAATTTGTTGTCCACGGCATCGGTGACGACCATCAGAGTTCTCGGCCAGATGGTAGAAGATGCCGGTAGAGACCAAGTGATGCGGTCTTCGATCGGCGGCAATGCCTCGTTCTTGCTCGATTTTGACATCAAGTAGTAATAAGTTGCTCGCATCTGCTGCGCGGCACCCTCGAAGCGTGATTCCAGCATCGTCTTGTCGGTTGCACCATCGGCTTTTTTTGCCCACATGGCAACGTTTGTCACGATTTTCTGAATCTGCGATTCGACCAAGACCGGCGGGTCGGCAATCACATCAGAAGATGGCGAAGGTGTTGGGTCAACAGGCGCGGCTGCGGGTGAGCATCCGGATAGAAGACCCAGCACGAGAAGCCCACTCGTGGCAACCGACACCTTTCGGGCAACGCGCCTGCCACGACGCGGAATCTCTAGGTTTGACTTGCGGCTGCGGGTTTTTGGTCCCTGTGGAGCCTTTGGCACGCGGCGCTGAGGGCGACGGCGACGGCGCTCTTCGGACACCGAGAGCAGGTTGATGATCAACGCTGCGGCGAGCAATACACCCGCGACTATGAGGTTGATGTTTGAAGGAGTTAGGTCGTACGCGATCGGCCATGAGACCGTCACTTGGCCAGGTGCCGGTGAACGGCCGTCAGTGGCAATCAAAACCGCTGCGTCATGCTCGTTCTTTACCGCGAGTTCGGCTTTTTGCTTGCCATTGGCTTCATCTCGCCAAAGATCGCTTCCGCGTGGTGACAGCGACTGGTCTATTCCAAAGTTTGAAACGGGCTCTAGCTCTAGGGTTTCGGCATCTTTGATCTGAATGCTGGTGAACGAAGAGTCGGCAATCCAAGCACGGATGTCTGACTCACGCCCACTGGAAATGAAAGTTTTATCGTCAGCGACGACCGTGACCGTGGGATTGCCGGGATAAGTCGAAAGCGTCTTCTGATCAATAACGGCGAAGTGGTTTTCAGCGTCGTATTTCAGATTTAGAACGTGAGCCGGCGGTGGCGCCCAAACTGTGCGCTGAGCAACGCCAACCAGGGCAAGCGACAGCGACAAGACGAAGAGTCCTATCGCCGCAAATAGTTTCACGCTTATCCAATCGGGCTAGACTTAGGGCTTGAGAATAAGCCCCCTCAAGTCTACCCAAGGGGTCTAGGAGCGAGTATCTTGGCAGCTGAAGACGCCGAATTTGCCACCGTAATGCGCGGGTACGACCGCGATGCGGTTGACGACGCGCTGCGCGATCTGCGACGACAGCTGCTTCAGCTTTCTAACCAAAATGCTCAGCTCGCAACCGAGCTACGAGCAGCAAATGAATCGTCGTCGCGTTTTGAGCGCGAACTCAAAGAAACGGTGGCGCCAACTTATGCATCGGTCGGGGCTAGAGCGGCGCTGATTCTCAGCACTGCCGAAGATCAGGCAAACAGAATTGTTGCCGAGGCAGAGGCCGAGCGCAAAAGGCTTCTTCAAGAAGTAGATGCGGAACTTGAAACACTTCGCGCTGAAGCTCGTGAGTACTACGACTCAGTTGTCGCCGAGGCGAGCAGACGAGCAGAGCGCCTCTCGGCCGCCGCAAAATCCGACTACGACGCACTGGTTGAACAAGCTCGAACCGAGTCGACGCGCATGGTTGAAAACGCCATGCAAGAAGCCGGTGCCACCCGAGGAGCGATTGCAACCGAAGTGGCGAGAATGCGAGCAACCGCAAAACGCGAAATCGAGGCAGCCAGAGCCGCGTTCGATCGCGAACAGAGTGAAAAGAAGCTGATCGCCTCAAAAGCTCAAAACAAAAACCTAAATGCCGAGAGCGCCTGGAGTCTTCTTTCTGAGCAAGCCCGAGTCGACCTAGAGCTTGAGGTGACCGCGCGCCGAGCCGAGGCCGAAGCAGATTATCTGCGCAAGCACCAAGATGCCGTCGCGGCAACTCAGCGCTATCTAGACGAAGCCAACGCCATGCTCGCTCAGGCCAGAACTAGAGCCAATGCAGCCAGGCTCGAGTCTGAAACCCTCGAAACCGCTGCCAGGGCTCACACCAAGCGCACTACAGACGAGGCACGCGAAAAGGCTGAGGCCATCCTTCTGGCCGCTGAAGCAGAAGCGCGCAGCATCCTATCTGAAGCACAGTCACACGCTGCAAAACAGCTCCACAAACTCAAAGCCAAGATCGCGAAGCTGAACGTTGAGCGCGACGCAGTTGCGCAATACCTGCACAACTTGCGAGAAGTTGTTGAAAACGCACAGCAAAATCTAACTAAAGACTAAAGCTCGCACCCAAGGCCTAGGAGACCGAACATGGACAATAAGGGAACTCGAATCAGCAACGCGTTTCAAATTGGGTTGCTCGGTGGCCTAGGTGTTCTGACAGCTATTGCCCTTGGCAATGCGTTAGTGACTTTGGTAAACATTTTCACCTACGTTGCTCTAGCGCTTTTCATTGCACTCGGTCTCGAGCCGATTGTTTCGTTCATCGAAAGCAAGTTTAAATTCAAGCGTGGTTTGGCCATCCTGACGGTCGTCGGCACCCTGCTGATTGTTTTGGGCACTTTGATTTGGTCGATTTTGCCGATGGTGATTGAGCAAACCGGTCACTTCATCGAGAGTGCGCCTGCTCTACTTGGCTCGGTGCAGCAGCTGGACCTCGTTATTAGCCTCGACAAACAGTTTGACGGTTCCGTAAGCAAGGCCATCGGAGACGCTGCCCTATATCTGACCGACAGCAGCAACTGGCCGACCTTGGTCGGTGGCGTGGTGCAGGTGGGCTTGACCGTGTTCAATGGCTTCTTCGGCGCATTGATTGTTCTAACGCTCAGCCTCTACTTCATGTCATCACTTTCGCGCCTGAAGAACTGGATTTATTCGCTGGTTCCAGCCTCAAAGCGCGACACCTTCTCAAACCTCTCAGAGCAAATTGCGGGTTCTGTGGGTCGCTACGTGATGGGCCAAGTCACGATTGCACTCATCAACGCAACACTCGGATTCACAATGATGTCGATTCTTGGCATCGAATTCTCACTTGTGCTCGCCTGCATTACCTTCGGGCTGGCGCTGATTCCACTGGTCGGTAGCATCTCTGGTGCGACCATCGTAGTGATTGTGGCTCTTACGACGAGCCCAAACGTTGCACTAATCGCAGCGATTTACTATCTGATATACATGCAGATCGAGGCTTATGTGTTGTCTCCGCGAATCATGAACCAAGCGGTAGCCGTTCCCGGCGCGGTTGTCGTTGTGGCTGCCCTTGCGGGTGGCGCGCTGTTGGGAATCTTGGGTGCATTGGTTGCAATTCCGGTAGCCGCCTCGATCATGCTGATCATTCGCCAAGTCTGGGTTCCGAGGCAAACCGGTCGGTAGTTTCCCGACTAAACATGAACTAGGCGCGATAGTGCGTTGGCAGCGGGTAAAACTCTGGCGTAACCACACGAACAACCTCATCGATAACCGATTTTGTGGCATTTTCGCCGACCCAGAGATGCTTTGCGCCTTCAATTGCAACAATATGAGCGCCTTGCAGAGGCTCGAAACGCTTCTTGGCCGCCTCTGGTACAAGATAATCGTCAAACTCGGGCACCAAGGCTATTACGGGCTTGTTTGAACCGTTCCAGTTGCGCAGTTCGTCTTCAGACGTGCGATGGAGTGGCGGTGAGAGCAAAATCGCCCCGCGAACGTTCTTGTTGTAGCCATACTTCAAAGCCAACTCGGTGCCGAACGACCAACCTAGCAACCAAATGTTCGGCAAACCCCTCGACTCGAGAAACTCCAGCGCAGCATCCAAGTCGAATCGCTCGGCAACTCCCCCGTCGAACTCGCCCTCACTTGTGCCACGTGGCGAAGCGGTGCCGCGGGTGTTGAAACGAAGAACGGCAACGCCGGTCAGCGCGGGAAGTCGGTTGGCTAGTTTTCGCAAAACGTGCGAATCCATGAAGCCGCCGTGCGTTGGCAGCGGGTGCAGAGTAAGAATTGTGGCGATTGGTGCTTTGCCGACCGGTGACGCGAGCTCTCCGACCAGGGTTAGTCCATCGGCAGTGTGAAGTGTGATTTCTTCACGGATGCTCGGCAGCTCGACGCCCGAGCGAATGTCGATTTCGATCACAGCGGTCCTTGAAACTTTTTCCAACACTCGGTGTGAAAATGGCGACGGGTGTCTGACCCGCGAAGTTCATCCCAGGCGACTATGTGACCCGTGCCTTGGCCAATTCTCAGGCTGCAGAAAGGGCAGACCCAAGTTTTCGACTCTTCGTTGGACGAACCGGAGTGCGTCTGAACCGTGTATTCAACGCCGCGCTTTACTTCGATGCGACGCACGCCGTAGAGAACGCCGCGATTGATTTCTGGTTCTTCGGTCTTGGCTTGTTTTGAACGTTTAGGCCGATTAGATCTAGGCACTAGTACCACCCGAGACGATCGGAGTGGGCAAGTGCTCCACAAGGGGTCGAGTAACGACCTTTGATGTAGCCCAGACCCCAGCGAATTTGAGTTTCGGGGTTGGTCAGCCAGTCACTGCCTTCGCTGGCCATCTTGATGCCCGGTAGTGATTGCGGGATGCCGTAGGCACCTGAACTCTTGTTCATCGCGGTGTGACGCCAGTTTGACTCGCGCTCCCAGAGTTTGACTAGGCAGGAGTACTGGTCGCGACCCCAACCGAGCTTGGTTACCTGCTCGTAGGCGTACGCCTTTGCCGTTCCTGGGTCTGGCACGTCGGCTATGTCGACAAAAAGTTCGACCGCGGCTTGCCCGGTTACGACCTTGAATTTTCCACGCGAGAATGACACCGTTTGGGTGGTCTTCCAGCCGTAAATTTGCTCGTCGGTTTCGCCGTTCTCTGCTGGGTAATACCAGTAAGCGCTGTTCGCTAGAGCCGCGGAATATGGGTCAACAATGGTGACGGCCACTATTGAGGTTGTGAAGAAAAAACCCGCGTAGGCAAAGGATTTCTTTCTATTTTTGATTTTTAGTTCATCAAAATCGACGTGCTCTAACTTAAAACGCTTGACAATCGCTTTTCGAAGTTTGGTTGAGAGTGTCTCAACATCGGCGGCATAGCGGCCCATGAAATCACCTCAGCTTCGTTCGCAGACTCAAAATGCCAGTCTACCAGCGGGCTATTTTGTGGGCAAAGTAGTGGTCGGGCACTTTGCGAGAACCGTGCTCATTGCAGACTTCTCAGCAACTGTCACCCAAACGCTGTATTTCAGCTTCACGGCTACTTGGCGGGCCACATAGGCGCAGCGGTAGGCCTTGTTTGGTGGCAACCAGGTTGCCGTGTCGCCGTCGCCCTTTGAGCCATTGGTTGGGCCATCGACTGCGAGCAGATTTAGCGGGTCGTTGTAGAAGTTGTAGCGCTTCGCGTAACTCCACTTTTGAGCGCCCTTTTGCCATGCATCACTCACTGCTACAACGTGGTCAATTTGCACCTTGATCGATGTAGATCGACCGCGCAGAAAATTAATGGTTTTGCCGGTGTACGGATCGTTCAGAACACCTGACTCAACGATGCAGGTTTCGCCTGCGCGCCAGACGATCTTGCGCAAATCTCGAGCCAAAACATAGTTTCTAGCATCGCAAGAGCCGATTTTTCCCCATCCGTCAGAAAAGAGGTCACGGTCATAACCGGTTTTCGGTGCGCGCCCTTTTACAACGAGCTTGGCTACGGCTTTGGCTGCGTTGGTCGCCGTGATAACTACCGGCGCTTGCTCGACTTGCGTTGTCGCGACAGCTGTGACCCCGCCGGTTGCGGTGAGGCCAACCAGCAACGAAAGGGCAACGAGAGCTCTAGATAACTTTTTCAATTTGAATGAGCTCGACGACTTTATCGATGAATAGATCAACCTGGCTTTCGACATAGCCGCCCCTTTTTGGTGTGAATAATACTTTTCTAACCGCATCTACCGACATTTTCGCGCCGCCATCCAAGTGGGCGTTTACCTGACCCACGAAAAAGTCAACCTCTTTGCGGCTGTAGCCACGATAAACGTACCCGGTGGTGGAGAAACGCTTTCGCGCTGGCCGTTCAACTCGACCAACCAAGAGCACTTTTAGTTCATTCAACCTGTCAAGCAAGTCATCGAGTTTGCCTGCGTCAATAACGCTCTGAAGTTTGCGTGTCACAAAGGTGTCTTCGAGTTTGTCGAGCGCAGCATCCACGGCGCTGACCGAATAGCCGCCTTTTTCGAGAGTGAACTCTTTCTCGCGAATGTTTGGTACTGCATCCATCTGGTTTGAGTTAAACACTTCTCTAGCCTCAGAGATGAATTCATCGACATCGGATGGGCGGTACCCGAGCTTGTTCGGCTTAGCGCGTGGGAAAGGAAACGACATGGATGCTCCGCCTAACTAATCGGAAAGAGCAGTGTCGCGAACAGATACATGACGAGACCCGCGGGAAGCATCGAATCGAGGCGATCCATCATTCCGCCGTGACCAGGCAACCAAGTTGACATGTCTTTTACGCCCAAATCTCGCTTGATGAGCGATTCGGCCAGGTCACCGAAGACGGCGGCGAGAAGAATGACACCAGCGCTGAGCAGACCCCAGAACCAGTCGTGCTGGAGCACGAAAACCATCAGCAGAACTGAAGAAGTGACGCCGGCAAAAATGCTTGCAAAAAGACCTTCGAGAGATTTCTTGGGGCTCACTCCCGGAGCGATTCGAGTCTTACCGAACTTTCTGCCGACCAAATAGCCGAAGGTGTCGATCAGCGCGGTCGGTACTACAAACTGAATCACCCAGGCTGCCCCGTCATCACGGGTGAGAAGCAGAATGGTGAACGAGGCGGTGAGTGGTAGGTAGATCACGACAAAAGCCGAGGCGCTGAAATCCCTAATCGATTTAGTGAAAGACTGCGTGATTGATTCGCGCCTCTCCCAGAGTAGATGAACCGTTCGCCAGAGCACCAGAAAGAAAATCATGGCGGCCGTGATACCCCATTGCCAGACTGCACCGCCAAAAAATGTTGCCGGCATAATCGCCAAAGTACCGAAGATTACCGGAACCCTAGGCACATACCAGCCGGCTTTTCGAAGAGCTGTCGATAGCTCCCAAGCGCCAGCCGCGACCGCTGCCGCGAGCAATACGAACAGCAGTGCTTTTACAAACAAAATCGAGCCCAAAAACGCAAAACCGAGCAAAAGTCCATAAAAAATTGACTTTGAGAGGCTGCGCTCCCCCGGTGCACTCTGAGTTTGTGACATTAGACCTCGAGCAACTCGGCTTCTTTGTGCTTTAGGGCGTTGTCGATTGAGTCCACGAAGTTTTTGGTAAGCGTGTCGAGCTCTTTCTCGGCTCTGGCGATTTCGTCTTCACCAGCCGCGCCGTCTTTCTTCAAGGCTGCTAGATCATCGTTACCCTTGCGGCGGATGTTGCGCACTGAGATACGGTGGTCTTCGGCCTTGGCCTTAGCCAACTTTACGTATTCTTTGCGGCGGTCTTCGGTTAGGTCTGGAAGGGTCACGCGAATCACGGTGCCGTCGTTGTTTGGCTGAGCACCTAGGTTCGGAACATCCCTGATTGCCTTTTCGATGTTCATGAGAGCGCCCTTGTCGTAAGGGGTAATCGCTAGGCTTCGGGCTTCAAGAACTTGGATGCTCGCCAAGTTGCCGAGCGGAGTGCCTGTGCCGTAGTAATCGACGATGATTTTCTGAAACATGGCCGGGTTGGCGCGTCCGGTGCGGATCGTTCCAAAGTCGTCTTTAGCGGCCTCGACAGCCTTTTCCATCTTCTCGGTGGCTTCAGCCAGAACAGTCTGAATCATTTTTATCTCCAATTCCCTTTCGAACCTAAGCGGTTACGAAAGTTCCAATCTTTTTACCTTTGATCGCGTCGGTGATGTTGCCAGTGCCCTGCATGCCGAAGACGCGCATTGGCATCTTGTTGTCCATGCATAGGCTGAACGCGGTTGCGTCGACCACTTTTAGACCTCGAACGAGTGCGTCTTGGTAGGTGATTTCTTTGAGCAGTTTTGCGCTCGAGTCTTTCTTTGGGTCTGCCGAGTAAACCCCGTCTACACCGTTTTTTGCCACTAGAACTTCGATTGCGTGAATCTCGAGCGCACGCTGAGCCGCAACGGTATCGGTCGAGAAGTATGGCAAACCGGCACCGGCACCGAAAATCACTACGCGGCCTTTTTCAAGATGGCGAATGGCTCGCAGCGGAATGTATGGCTCGGTGACTTGCGACATGGTGATTGCAGATTGCACACGTGTGTCTACGCCGGCCTGAATCAAAAAGTCTTGGAGCGCTAGGGCGTTCATTACGGTGCCCAACATGCCCATGTAGTCGGCTCGCGATCGGTCCATACCGCTTTGTGAAAGCTCAGCACCTCTGAAGAAATTTCCGCCTCCGACGACGATTGCGATTTCGGTTGTCTTTGCAGCCTCGGCAATCTCTTTTGCGATTTCTGAAACGACCACTGGATTCACACCTAGGCTGCCACCCCCGAAAGCTTCACCCGATAGCTTCAAAAGCACTCTGCGCTTAGTTGGCATTTGATCCTCCATTCCCTTTCCTATCCTAGCCAAAATAAGGAAAAAGGCTCGGTCATCGACCGAGCCTCATCCGTGATTTTTCGCTAGTTATGCGCCGACGCGGAAGCGCACGAAGGCCGAAACCGTCACGCCTGCCGACTCGAGAACCTTGCCAACGC
>JACCDK011634755.1_pt1 | contig 13425 bp, 11 predicted proteins | sample 7445871 | NCBI WGS metagenome assembly JACCDK01 (sample SAMN15323436, study PRJNA562643) | freshwater metagenome | isolation source: river surface water | place: USA:Blue River Watershed | collected 2017-08-15 | reverse complement strand
ATATTAGCCGAAAAACGATTCAGCAACTCCAGGATCTTTTTCCTGAAGCAGGCTTCGTCCAAGGCGATATTCGTGATACGAATATCGCTGATAATTATTTCGACGCTTATTATTCATGGGGAGTATTCGAACACTTTGAGGCTGGACCCGGGGGATGTATTCGAGAGGCGTTGCGAATTCTTAAGCCTGGGGGCTTACTTTTCATTTCTGTACCCCTTGATAACTTGCGACAAAGTCTAATGGGAAGCCTCTCAATTGCTAGACCCGGTAAGGCAGACGACCGTTTCTACCAATACCGTTTCACTCGTGCGGAATTGGCTCGAGAGTTATCGATGGGTGGGTTTGAACTGATTTCTTTTTATCCAATACATAAGCGTCAAGGTATCCTTAGGTGCTTGCATCACGAATTGGGGTTACCTTATGGATGGCTTTTGACTCGAGGACTGGCACTAATCTTATCTCCTTTGGTGCCTGGGTGGTGGTTTGCACACATGATGTTGGCTGTTGCGAGAAAGCCGAAGAGTGTGACGTGAGTGAATTGAGACAGATATCCGGCGACGGGAAAATGCCGGTTTTGCGACGTGTCGAATATCTCTGGAGAAATGCGGTTCGAAATCTTGGTTATTTCAGAAATCAATTAACGCCAGAATTCTTCTATGCTAATTTTGCAGATGCTAAAAATGTCTCTTCGCCCGGTAGATTGCTTGCAGAATTACATTTACGTCAGTTTTTATCAGCGTCTTTACCGGTGGGAAAAATTAATGTTCTCGATATTGGTTGTGGCAGTGGCAGATTATGCAGAATTCTCTCGGATATGGGTTACTCGGGTAAATATATCGGCTTGGACATTTACGATCGTTTCAGCATTGATAGCGTACCGAGATTCGAGCGCAAGCTTGTACTTGGAGATGCCCACCAGTTCAAAACTGAAGATTTAACTTTCAATCTGATTATATCTATGTCGGCTTTAGAGCACATTCCAAAAGAGCAACTGCTGCTTGATAGGCTCCCGGCGTTACTATCTACGAATGGCATCGAATTACACTATGTTCCATCGGGGTGGGGCTTGCCGATATATCTGTGGCATGGGTTTCGCCAATACCCTCTTGGATATGTGTCCGAAGCCTTTGGCTTCCGGGGCTTAAGAGTAATTGCCCTGGGGGGTCTTTTCAGCTTTATGTTGCACTTTGTTGTGATCACGATTGGGGAGCTGTTGTTGCGTATTCCAGTACGAAAAAAATTGCCGAGGTTTTATAAAGGTCTATTACGCTTAGCACTCAGGTTTGACTGCTACGCAAAACAATGCCCATCAATGTTTGCTGTTATTAGGACGCAAGAACGACACCCCTCGGTGCAAACACCATGAAAAATTTTCAACCTGTTTTATTTGGTTGCCTTATCTTGCAATAAGATGTATCTAATGATGAGAATGAGAAATGTCGTATTTTCGACAAGACAGTTATTAGCAGTTTCCAATGCTATTAAAGCGACGCTGATTATTTGGCCAGGTTGTAGAACAAATTTATATTCTTATAGTTGATATGAGCGGTAATAAGGCTTTAATATTTGGGGTGTCGGGACAAGACGGGGCTTTTCTTGCGCGCTTTTTATTAGAGCAAGGCTATCAAGTGCATGGCACTTCACGAGATGCAGAAATATCGTCATTCTCATCATTAGAGGCCCTTGGCATTCGTAGCAAAGTAACTCTCCATTCTGCTACCTTGACAGACTTTCGCAGCACGCTGCAGGTGATCGATAAAGTTCAGCCAGACGAAATCTATAATCTTTCAGGTCAGAGTTCCGTCGGACTATCCTTTCAACAACCGGTGGAAACGCTTGAGAGTATCGCTACAGCTACGCTAAATGTACTCGAATCGATTCGATTTCTTGGTGGCTCTATCCGCTTCTACAATGCCGGCTCATCCGAATGTTTTGGAGAAACGGGTGGGGTGGCCGCTGATGAGAAGACGCATTTTCGTCCGAAGAGTCCCTATGGGGTCGCTAAATCCGCGGCCTTTTGGGAGGTGGTTAACTACCGGGAGAGCTACTCACTTCATGCCTGTTCCGGAATACTGTTTAATCATGAGTCTCTCTTACGCCCCCCGCGTTTTGTAACTCGTAAGATAGCTATGGCAGCGGCACGAATCGCTCTTGGTAGCAATGAAAAGTTAATCATGGGGGATTTGTCAATTGAACGTGACTGGGGGTGGGCACCGGAATACGTGAAGGCGATGTGGGCAATGCTCCAGCGACACGAAGCAGAGGACTTTGTGATTGCCACGGGTCATCGTAGTACTTTGCAAAGTTTTGTCGAAAATGTTTTTTCGTCTTTAGACTTGGACTGGCAAAAACATGTGCGTCAGAACGAAATGTTGTTTCGTCCGTCAGAGATCCGTAGCGGATACGGCAGGCCTGACAAGGCTGCTGCTCTTTTGGGATGGTCTGCAGTGACTTCGGCGAAGGAGATTGCCACTCGCATGGCTTGGGGAGAATTAAGACGCTTGCAAGGCTTGTCCCTAGAGGGGTTATTAAGTTGAAAAAAGTGATTCGCCAGGCATGTATGAAGGTATCTTGTCTACCATGGCAAATCGCTGAGGCGACTGGTCTTTATCGGGGACCTGTTGCTCCAGTCCAATTCGTTATAGAGAATGCTGACTGGGCAATACGCTGGGTTGGGGAGCATATTCGAGATGAAATTTCCAAATTCTATCCCGGTGCAGTTGAAACAACTGCTTGCCCCCAGAAAGTTGTTGGAAAAGTTATGCATTTTGGTTCTCAATATATGTGGCTTGAGTGGGGGCACTTGCTGTCAAATCGTAATCGGTTTGTGACGAGCTTTTTCCATGGTAAGCCCGAAGACGGGTCCGAAGTTGCTCGCCACATCGATCTATTCCTTGCTAGCATATCCAGGTTAAGCGCTGTTGTTACTGGAGCGGGTATCATTGAAAAGCGCTTACTTGAATGGGGCGTGCCTAGAGAGAAACTAGTACGCATCCCGATCGGGGTCAATACCCGGTTGTTTGTTCCCCCTTCCTTAAGACTGCGTGAGAATACTCGACAACGATTTGGTATTCCTAACGACGTTGTTGTGGTCGGCTCATTTCAGAAAGATGGAGTAGGCTGGGGCGATGGTATGGAGCCTAAATTGATTAAAGGGCCCGATATTTTTGTTGAGGCTATGAGTGCAATGAAGGCGGCCGGCATTAACATCATGGCTTTCCTCACAGGACCGGCACGAGGCTATGTCAAACAGGGCTTAGAGCGGGCTGGCATTCCTTTTGTTCACCACTATGTTAAGCATCATATGGACCTGGTGCCGTGTTACCAGGCACTGGATCTCTATTTCGTATCTTCTCGAGAAGAGGGGGGGCCAATGGGTCTAATGGAGAGCATGGCCAGTGGCGTGCCGGTGGTCTCAACGCGGGTTGGCATGGCGCCGGATTTAATTTTGGATGGTATCACTGGCGGTCTCGTAAATAATTGCAATGGTGATGAAATCGCACGGAAGGCTGCCAGTTTACTGGCCTTAGCACCGACTGAGTTGGCTCGTTTGAAATTGGAGGCACACAAGGCTGTCAGAGTGGCCGATTGGTCGGAGGTTGGACGCTGCCATTGGGAAAAAGTCTATCAGCCCTTGATGCAGCAATGAAAAATTCAACCCAAAAGGAACCATTCGGCAAGGGCTTACTTCGTACTTTTTGGCGAGGTGTTATGCTGATGCACACCATATTCGCATCGTCTCAATCGAAGCCTGCCGCTTTACCACGAGTTTTTTACGGAGGGGTTCGAAGTGGCAATGTGGGCGGGCCACTGGTCAAGGTCAAACGTCTGCAGGCGTATTTCCCACAGCATGTATGGAACTACAACTTAGCATATTTGCTGTCAAATGCACCTTATCTTTCCTCAGTTGCGATGGACTGGCTTCGTTGGAGAGGGGTACCAATTGTGGTTAATCAAAACGGTGTATTTTATCCTGGATGGTTTGGAGGTGAATGGAAGCGGCAAAATGAGATCATGGCGCAAGCTTATCATCGTGCTGACTATGTCTTTTGGCAGTCTGAATTCTGCCGCCGTTCCGCTGATCATTTTCTGGGTAAGAGGATGGGTAAAGGCGAGATCCTTTTCAATGCGGTCAATATCAAACATTTTGCCCCTGCCACAATTTCCTCAGTGCGCCCATTTACATTCCTGTTGACCGGAAAAATTGGCCGCCATCTTGAGTATAGGTTAGAAAGCACTATTGAGGGTCTGGCGCTAGCACGAAAAGCTGGATTGGATGCAAAGCTTATAATTGCGGGATGGATAGAGGATGTAGCCTTTGTCTTTTCGCTTATACAGCGCTACAGACTTGCAGGGCATGTTCTGATACTGGGACCCTACACTCAGGAACAGGCGCCGACGATTTACCAAAATAGCGATGCATATGTAATGACTAAATATTTGGATCCCTGTCCAAACACTGTCATCGAGGCAATGGCCTGTGGGCTGCCAGTTCTATATTCTGATAGTGGTGGCGTATCAGAGCTTGTCGGTGAAATAGCGGGTATTGGTTTGTCAGTGCCAGAGGAATGGAATACGGTTCATGTTCCACATGCCACGTTGATTGCTGAAGGTATGCTCAAAATTGCCGCAAGCCGTGAGGTAATGAGCATAGCAGCAAGACAACGTGCCATTGTCAATTTTGATATCCAAAATTGGATCGAAAGGCATCGTACGATTTTTACCGAGTTATTGGAGAAGCCTCAGTGAAACGTGTTGGCCTCGTTCTTGCAAACCTTTTGGGTTATATTTGGCGATTGATCCCAGGACGCTTACGTTTTGGCTTAGTGACGGGATTACTTGTTCTCGATTCACGAAACAGCGATTTGGAAATCGGTCTAGAAAGGCTTTTCAGAATTCGTGACAAGCTAGATTGGGTAATTAATGAGCGCGCTATGGCTTATGGTAATGGAGAGCATCCCAAGCACCGACTCACCCAATACCATGATTTTTTCATAGAACGGATCTCCAATGGAGAAAGAGTGCTTGATGTCGGTTGTGGTTATGGTGCAGTGGCTAGGAGTATTGCTCGTGCACACCCCTGTAGCGAGGTGGTTGGGATCGACCAAGATCGACCTCGCATATCTCAAGCAATTACATCTGATAATCCGCCCAATCTTCACTTCGTCGAGGGCGATGCAACAAAGTCGATTCCAGGAGGGCCTTGGAGTATTGTTGTGTTATCTAATTTGCTCGAACATATTGAAAACCGCATCGATTTCTTAAAGGCTCTTCAGAAGTCGACCTCCGCATCGCGATACCTGATACGTGTACCACTTTTTGAGCGGGACTGGCAAATGGCCTTGCGTCGAGAGTTGGGTGTTGACTTCCGATCCGATGAAGATCACAAGATTGAGCATACACAGACCGAATTTTTAGCGGAAATAAGTACCGCAGGACTCACAGTATTAGAGATGCAAACCCTATGGGGAGAAATTTGGGCTACTTGCGAAACGGTGCCGATGGATGCAAAATAATAATCATGCTTCGGAATTAGTTTCTGTTGTCATCCCCTGTTTTAACAGTGGCTCAACGATTAGCCAAACCGTTACCTCGGTTCATTTTCAAACATGGCCGAATGTAGAAATTATTGTTATTGATGATGGCTCCACTGACCAAGAGACCATAAAAGTACTGGAAGCACTAAAAGGGGTCTATCTAGTTCGGCAGCATAACGCTGGATTACCGGTTGCTCGAAATGTTGGTTGTAAAGTGGCTTCTGGAAATTACATACTTCCGCTCGATGCTGATGACTGGCTCGAGCCGGCCGCGATCAAGCGATTGATGGAGTGTCTTCGGGAAAATCCCGCTGCTAGCTTTGCCTATTCATACCTGCAGCTCGAAGGGGAAGCAACGGGTGTATTAGCAAAGTCCTACAATTTTTTTGAACAGTTATTCTTTAACCAGTTACCGTACTGCCTGTTACTCCCCCGATCGGTATGGGAATCGGTCGGAGGCTATGACGAGTCGATGGACAGGGGCTATGAGGACTGGGAGTTTAATATCCGGTTAGGAGCTGCTGGTTACTTTGGCTGTGTCGTTCAAGAACCATTGTTTCATTATCGTGTATCTAGTGGTGGCATGCTTCTGTCAAAGTCAAATCGTCTGCATGGCGCATTATGGGCTGAAATTCAGGGCAAACATATAAACATCTTTAACCTCAGAAGATTAATTATTCTTTGGCGAGAGTGGCGCTCCAGACCGTCTACCTACCCATTACTAATCTATTTTGTCTGGTTTGCTGGTCATCGGCTATTACCTGATTCAATTTTTTCTATATTATTTCGCTGGGTAAGGCGGTACTCTCATTCACAGCGTATTACCGCCCGGGATAGTGGTATTTGAACAGTGTGTAGAATCATCGTAGTTATCAGATTTGGAGCGCCGAAGAAATGCGTTTGGCAATTGTTTCAAACATGACAAATCAACTAATTCATCGCAACCCAGATACTGGTGCGATATGGGTGGACCCTAATAAGAGCAGTGGATTTGGGTTTCCAAGATTTTCTATCACTTAACTTAGTCAAGCAGGCGCACAATCCATGCAAACGACTAGCCAGTCCAACTGGAAAGAGCATCTTTCAGGCCGTCGTAATTGGCAACATTGGTTGTGGAATATCTTAATGTTTCAGGGAAGACGTGGGCGCTGGTCATGAAAGTTTGCCAACTCTGTGCAGTTGATTTTACGCTAAAGCATTTTTTGCTCCCACTCATCGATGGTATGAAATCTCAGGGTTGGTCGGTCACGGCAGTCTGCTCCGATGGCCCTTATGTAGCAAGCCTTCGCAAACAAGGTTATTACATCCAGACTCTAGAAATTAGTCGCAGTATGAATCCTTTGTTGGCTTTGCGCTCTCTGCTTGGCCTGATTCGTTTTTTTCGTCGAGAGAATTTCGACATTCTACATGTGCATACACCCGTAGCGGCACTCCTCGGGCGCATTGCTGCACGTTTTGCGGGAATTCCTTTGGTGATCTATACGGCACATGGATTCTATTTTCATGAAGAAATGCCGTACTGGAAACATTCTTTATTTGTTGCGTTGGAGCGTTTTGGAGGTTATTTCACTGATTTATTGTATTCCCAGAGCTCAGAGGATGCAGAATACATTGTAATTAAAAGAATCGTTCCAGCATCCAAGGTGCTTGCAATTGGTAATGGTGTAGATTCGAGACAGTTTGATCCAGCAATCGTTGGTGATGGGAAGAAGTTCCGTAATGAGTTAGGAATTCCTGAGGATGGCTTCGTGATTGGTTTTATTGGTCGGCTAGTCATGGAGAAAGGTGTTGTTGAATTTCTTATGGCGGCAAAAACTGTTGCCATACAGAATCCAAAGGTATGGTTTATGCTTATTGGTGAACGTCTTGCCTCTGATCATGCGACTCCTATTGATCAAGAGTTAGCGGTCTCTCGAGCTACTCTTGGCAATAGGCTCCTGACCCTAGGTCTCAGAGAGGATATTCCTGAGTGCCTTGCTGCTATGGATTTGTTTTGCCTACCCTCTTGGCGTGAAGGTATGCCGCGTACCATTATTGAAGCGATGATGATGGCAAAACCTGTGCTCGCAACAAATATTCGCGGAGCGCGGGAAGAGGTAATTTCTGAGGCTACCGGGGTATTAGTACCCGTCCGCTCAATTGACAAATTATCCAAGGCAATGCTTCGCTTCAGCAAAGATCCTATGTGGGCAAATAAACTCGGAACTGCTGGAAGGCGTCGAGCCCTCACTCTTTATGAGGAGCGCAAGGTGGTCGAATTGCAGATCGATCGTATCAAGAAGGAGGTAACTAACCGTGGGCTATGTAATAGTAAAGCGTCTTTTTGATATTCTTTTAAGTACCGTGGCCTTAGTTTTTCTTTTGTTTCCAATGGCTGTAATTGTGATCATGGTCAAAGTTAGCTCACCTGGCCCCTCTTTTCATTGGTCCAATCGCGTGGGGCAGAAGAATCAATGTTTTAGAATGCCGAAGTTTCGCACTATGTGGATCGATACCCCTCTGATTGCGACGCATCAGTTACCTAACCCAGACGAATGGCTGACCCCAATTGGGTCATTTTTACGTAAAACAAGCATTGATGAACTACCTCAGTTATGGAGTATCCTCAAAGGCGACATGAGTTTTGTCGGTCCTCGGCCTGCGCTTTTCAACCAAGATGATTTGGTTATCTTGCGAACTGAAGCAGGTATTCACGAGTTGGTGCCTGGTCTTACTGGTTGGGCGCAGGTAAACGGTAGGGATGACTTATCTATTACCGATAAGGTTAAGTTTGACATTGAATATCTTCGAAGACGTTCATTTAAGTTTGATCTCGAGATTCTCTGGCTGACTTTATTAAAAGTACCCCATCGGAGTGGGATTTCGCACTAACAAAATGAATAAATTGGAGTAAGAATGTTTCCGAAAAAATTTGTAAAATCAATACTGGCATTACCACGCTGGGCCAAACGAACAATCGTATTAATTTTTGACGCTTTTCTTTGCGTACTAACTGTCTGGTTAGCCTTTTATCTTCGTTTGGGGGAATTCTTTAGTTTATCCCAAAACATGTTACTGGTTATGGTCACTTCGATTGGTTTTGCTTTGCCAATTTTTATTTCAGCAGGACTTTATAGAGCCATATTTCGTTATAGTGGTTGGCCTGCCTTGCTAGCGGTGGCGAGGGCAATAAGCATTTATGGTTTGGTTTATGTATTTGTGTTCACAGCAATTGGGATTCAAGGTATTCCGCGTACCATTGGCATTATCCAACCAATACTGCTCTTACTATTTGTCGGTGGATCTCGAGCATTGGCACGCATTTGGCTTGGGGACGAATACCAAAATATTCTCAAGCATGCCTCTAGACCCAAGGTGCTGGTTTACGGTGCGGGATATGCTGGTCGCCAGCTAGTTACTGCTATGGCTAATAGTCCTGAAATGCAGGTTGTTGGCTTTCTGGACGATGACGAGCGCTTGCATGGTCATGTGTTGAATGGACAAACTATTTTCAATCCTTTAGATCTAGCCAATCTTGTTTCAACCTTGAATATTAGAAATGTGCTACTAGCAATGCCACGTATTAGTCGCAAGCGTCGTAATGAAATCCTAACTCAAATTCGAATGGCTCATGTGGCTGTGCGAACTTTGCCGAGTGTCACGGATCTGGCCCAAGGTAAAGTTAGCATCTCAGATTTAAGAGATTTGGACATTGATGATCTTCTAGGTCGTGAGCCTGTAATGCCTAATCATATCTTATTGGCAATGAACATTCGCAATAAAGTGATTATGGTAACAGGTGCAGGTGGCTCAATTGGCGGCGAACTTTGTCGTCAGATTCTTTCGGTCGATCCAAGTAAATTGCTATTAATTGAACAAAGTGAATTTTCCCTCTATACAATTCAACAACAACTTCAAGAGAAGATTAAAGGACGTGATACAGCGTTGGTACCACTTTTGGCTTCAGTTCAAGACATCGAGCGAATGCGTGAGATTATGACCACTTGGCGTCCTGATGCGGTTTATCATGCCGCTGCATACAAGCATGTGCCCCTCGTTGAGCATAATCCAGCAGAAGGTATCAAGAATAATGTGCTAGGAACGCTAAATATTGCTCAATTAGCCTTAGAAAATAGCGTATCAGACTTTGTAATGATAAGCACCGATAAGGCAGTACGCCCCACTAATATCATGGGGGCTAGTAAGCGACTTGCGGAAATAATCCTACAGGCATTAGCTGCGATAAGTCCAACCACAAAATTTTGTATGGTACGGTTTGGTAATGTTCTCGGTTCTTCTGGTTCCGTGGTACCAAAATTCCGACAACAGATACGTGATGGTGGTCCGATCACATTGACTCATCCTGAAATCACTCGCTTTTTTATGACCATCTCTGAGGCCGCCCAGCTTGTGATTCAGGCAGGTGCCATGGCTAAGGGAGGAGATATTTTCGTGCTTGACATGGGGCAGCCAGTTAAGATTTTAGATTTGGCACGTCGAATGGTTGAGTTGTCCGGTCTGACCATTAAGGATGAGCTTAACCCTAATGGAGATATTGAAATTGAAATTAGTGGATTGCGTCCTGCTGAGAAACTCTATGAAGAATTATTAATTGGCGACAATCCAGAGTCCACCATCCATCCAAGAATAATGAAAGCTTATGAGAAGTTCACTCTGTGGGAAGATCTTCAGGATCAGATTAAGACTCTGGAGCTAGCACTTAGAGTAAATGATATTGGTGCTATTCGTTCAATAATGAAGAGGCTTGTAGCTGAATACGAACCGAGTGAAGAAATCGTCGATTGGGTATTTATACAGCAACAATCAGAAATACCGGTCGCAGGATTTGTTAAATAAATCGGAGAAAATTTGAGTAATTTGTCGTACTTGTTTGTCTGGTACCAGTTCGGGAAAAAGAGGGCTTAATAAGCTTTCAATTTCAATGATTGACCTCTAAGCGAAATCGTAAAGAAAAAAGATGTAGAGCAATAATTAGTCTTGGTTAAGTCGGTCTATCACTTGCTGTTAAATTTATTATCAAGTATCACACGATTAGCCAAAGTTGATGAGAGCGTCGCTGACCCTATTTTCTTCTGCGGTATCAAATAAGGAAAAAAACAGTATGACGATGTATTTACCCTCGCTTGTGATTTTAAGAAAATTGGTTTTTGGTAATTCCACTTCTGCAGTACCCATTGATCATAGTAGCGGAGATGGTACCGTGGTGTCTAAATAAAAAGTTGTAATTATTCGTAAGAAGCCCGTTTCGTCAATGGTTGCGGTGTGCGGCCGTTCCTCCTTAATAAGTTATTTCAGATAATTTGTTTTATTTTCGAGCCGCGTTATGCATGCTCACAAAATATTAAACCTCATAACCGAGATTTTCGTATCAGCGATATTCGATATCCGCTCGCAGACATTTCCAAGGATCGATTATTGTAGGGAAGCAATTCAAGTTACCACGTTAGTGAGAGTTAAGCTAAAGTGATTTTTTAGTATATAGTTATTTTTGAATTTACACAACAACAGAGATTGGGCTAGTCAATGTGTGGAATAGCGGGATTTGTATTAAGTAGCCGCATTGGCGGATTTAATATTAATTCAATGCTTGATCAAATGACAGATACGCTCACACATCGTGGCCCCGATTCTCGAGGCACCTGGTCAGATGAGAGTGTTGGAATCGGCCTCGGTCATCGACGTTTAGCAATACGCGATCTTTCACCGACAGGTCATCAACCAATGATTTCATCTTGTCAGAGATATGTTATTGTCTATAACGGTGAAGTGTATTCCCACTTAGAAATTGCTGCAGATCTAAAAAAAGTTGGACGTAATCTTAGGGGTAGTTCAGATACTGAGGTCATCCTTGAGGCTTGCGCTCATTGGGGTGTTGAGTCGACCGTCAACCGTCTTATTGGTATGTTCGCTTTTGCCCTGTTTGATCGAGAGACAAGAGGGCTGACGCTTGTAAGAGATCGTATGGGTATCAAACCCCTCTATTGGGGTAAGTTTGAAAACCTATTTTTTTTTGGTTCCGAACTTAAGGCGCTCCGTGCCGCCCCAGGCTGGCAGCCAACAATAGACCGTAATGCGCTATCAGCTTTTATGCGACACAACTACATTCCTGCCCCTTATTCTATTTATAAGGGGATATTCAAATTAGAGCCCGGAACCTACCTAACACTGGGTCAAGATCACGCGCCAGTCATTTCTCGGTACTGGAACTTACGATCCATTGTCGAGCAAGGTACTCACTTCCCATTGCAGCAAACCGATACTGAAACCCTTGCCCAGTTAGATCACCTGCTTTGCGACGCAGTTAAGCGCCGTATGGTCGCCGATGTACCTTTAGGCGTACTTCTTTCCGGGGGAATCGACTCTTCGCTGGTGGCTGCGTTAATGGCGGAACAAAGCGAACGTCCAATCAATACTTTTTCTATTGGATTTAAAGAAAAAGAATTTAATGAAGCTCCTTTTGCACAGGAAGTCGCTAAGCATCTTGGTACCCGCCATACTGAACTTTATGCCGAGCCTCGACACGCTCTAGAGATGGTTGAAAGACTCCCTTACTGGTACGACGAGCCATTTGCTGACTCATCTCAGATTCCTACCGCACTCGTTTGTGAATTGACTAGGCAGCATGTCACGGTGGTTCTCTCGGGCGATGGTGGTGATGAGCTGTTTGCTGGTTACAATCGATACGCACTTGGTCTGGACGCTTGGAGAAAGGCTAATGTTGCCCCCTTTGTTGTGCGCAAAGTCCTAGCCAAATCCATACTGGCGCAGCCAGAATCCCGACTTGATATATTGGCAGGACTCTTACCTACACGTTGGCGACCTAACCAATTCGGTAACAAGCTACACAAGTTTGCTAACGCCATTTTGCTGGATGATCCCGATGCGATGTATCGGCGCATGCTAAGTCACTGGAATGAGCCAGACGGTATTGTTCTTGGCGGTAATGAACCCAAGGGCATCCTTTGGGATCCTGGCGTTGCCAAAGCTATTCCAAATTTTTTGGATCGAATGCAATTTCTTGATGCGATGACTTATTTGCCTGATGATATTCTTACTAAAGTCGACCGCGCCAGTATGAGCGTGGCATTGGAAGCCCGAGTTCCCTTGCTGGATCACCGTGTCGTCGAAATGGCATGGCGCATGCCACGACATATGAAAATCCGGGATGGGCAGAGTAAATGGGCGCTTCGCCAAATTTTGTTCAAGCGGGTTCCACGCCAACTCATCGAGCGGCCAAAGATGGGCTTCGGAGTGCCTTTTGACCAATGGTTGCGCGGCCCCTTGAGAGATTGGGCCGAGGCACTGCTTGATCCTTCGCGCTTGCAAAACCAAGGTCTATTCAAACCAGAGCTCATAGTTGAACGTTGGAAGGCGCACCTCGAAGGCCAAAATTGGGGCTACCCCTTGTGGAATGTGCTGATGGCTCAGGCGTGGATCGACACCCAACCTGAGTTAGTGCTATGAGTGGCTTAGTGGTCGTTTGGCGAGCGTTTTATAACCGCCGAGAATTGATTGGAGAACTAGTAAAAAGGGAGCTTCTAGATCGTCACGCCGGGCAAGCGCTAGGTGCTGTGTGGGCTTATGGACACACTCTATTTTTGATGGTGACGTATACGCTGTTATTCGCGTATGTGTTTCCAACACGTTTTACCAATGGCCAGACTAGTATTGATTTCTCGGTCAACGTACTGGCAGGAATACTCTCTTGGCTGGCATTTCAAGACATACTGGCGCGTTCCTCCTCTATTCTCCTGGCGCACTCTAATCTAGTCAAGCAGATTGTATTTCCTACCGAGGTTCTGCCGATTAAGTCCACACTTGCGAGCATACTGCCATATTCAGCAGGGCTAATCTTTGCGCTTGCTTATGCGGAGTGGAAAGATACCCT
>JACCDK010757287.1_pt1 | contig 13427 bp, 9 predicted proteins | sample 7445871 | NCBI WGS metagenome assembly JACCDK01 (sample SAMN15323436, study PRJNA562643) | freshwater metagenome | isolation source: river surface water | place: USA:Blue River Watershed | collected 2017-08-15 | reverse complement strand
GGCGCATCATGTTTGTGGTATGATTTCACATTTAGGTCCACAATTAGCAATTGCTGATGGGGTTGCATTAGCATACCAACAAAGAGGGCAATCAAAAGTTTCGGTAGCATTTACAGGTGATGGAGGAACAAGTGAAGGAGATTTTCACGAGGCACTAAATGTGGCAGCAGTATGGAATTTGCCGGTAATTTTTATCATTGAAAATAATGGATATGGATTAAGTACACCTACGAATGAGCAATACAAATGTGCACACTTGGTTGATCGTGCAGTTGGTTATGGTATTGAGGGAATTCGTATTGATGGCAATAATATTTTAGAAGTTTATAATACCGTAAAAGGCGTTAGAGAATATTGTATTAAAAATCAAAGACCTTATTTAATTGAATGTGATACTTTTAGAATGCGTGGGCATGAAGAGGCTAGCGGTGTTAAGTATGTTCCAAAGGAGTTATTTGAATTGTGGGAACAAAAAGATCCTATTAAAAATTTCGAACATTACTTAATCTCAACAAATATTTTGAAAGAAGAGGATGTTATTCAAATTCGTGCAGTCATCAAAGATAATATCGAACAAGATTTAAAACAGGTTTTGGAAACGACCGAGTTTACGCCGAGTATTGAAAATGAATTAGCTGATTTATTTACCCCTGTGGAATCAAATGATATCCCTACAATTAACGAATTAGTACAACCTGTATTGCAACATAAACGATTTATAGAATCAATCAGCGATGCCATGCGCGCTGCAATGCAACGTTATCCGGAAATGATTATCATGGGACAGGACATTGCTGAGTATGGAGGCGCATTTAAAATGACGGAAGGTTTTGTAAATGAGTTTGGAAAAAACAGAATACGCAATACACCCATTTGTGAAAGCGCCATTGTTGGGGCAGCATTAGGTTTGAGCTTGGAAGGAATAAAATCGGTTATGGAAATGCAGTTTGCTGATTTTGTATCCGTTGGGTTTAATCAAATTGTAAATAACTTAGCCAAAATACATTATAGGTGGGGGCAAAATGCCGATGTGGTTATAAGAATGCCAACGGGTGCTGGTGTTGGTGCAGGTCCATTTCATTCCCAATCCAATGAAGCCTGGTTTACACATGTACCTGGATTAAAAGTAGTGTATCCTTCTAATCCTGCTGATGCTAAAGGTTTAATGATTGCATCATTAGCAGATCCTAATCCAATTTTATATTTTGAACATAAAGCTATGTATCGAAGTATAGAGGGTGATGTGCCAGATGCCTATTATCAAGTTCCCATTGGTAAAGCAAATTTCATAAGTAAAGGAACCGATGCAACCATCATTACTTATGGAATGGGCGTGCACTGGGCAAAAAAATATCAGGACGACAATGCATCTATTTCATTGACTATTTTAGATTTAAGAAGCTTGGCTCCTTTAGATTATGATGCGATTCAGGAGGCTGTTAGCTCAACTGGCAAAGTATTAATTTTACACGAGGACAATTTAACTGGAGGCATTGGTGGTGAAATTAGTGCGTGGATTAGTGAGCATTGTTTCAAATTACTTGATGCACCCATTATGCGTTGCGCTTCCCTTGACACACCTATTCCCTTTAATATAATTTTAGAAAAACAATATTTAGCGAATAGTAGGTTGCAGGAGACTATGCAAAAACTTTTAGCGTATTAAATAAAAGCCCTCTTAAAAAAATTTAAGAGGGCTTTTATTTTTTTTCAAATGATTTTTCAAGCCTACCCCATAAACGGGTAGGCTTGTTTACTTATACGCAATAATAAAATTTAAGAGGGCTTTTATTTAATTTGGGTTGTTTATTCGATACACTCTCATGAAATTCCCACCCAATACTTTTGCAATATCTGCATCCTTATAACCACGCTTTATTAAAGCCTGTGTGAACACAGGGTAGTCCAATACGGTTTTTAATTGCAAAGGTGCAGAATCAATACCATCAAAGTCTGAGCCTATACCAACATGATCAATGCCAATAAGCTTAACGATATGATCAAAATGCTTCATTAAAATTTCTATATCTGGTTTAATTGCATCAGACTCTTTTTTGTATTTATCAGCTATCATTCCTTGGGCATATTCCATTTGAATACCTGTTGCTAACAATGAATCAAGCTCAGCTTTATGATTATTTCTGAAAGCATTATTTTTTTTACTAAAATTGCTATCAACAAAACCTGAAAAGAAATTTAAATTAATTACGCCGCCATTTTTGCCCACTGCTTTAATTTGATCATCTTTTAAATTTCTTGTTACAGGACAAATAGCATAAGCATTACTATGAGAAGCAATTACGGGTTTTGTAGTTGTTTTTATAGCATCCCAAAAAGTAGCTTCCCCTACATGTGAGATATCTACAATAATTCCCAACTTGTTCATACGTGCTATGATTTCTTTCCCAAAAGTTGTCAAGCCTTTTTGTCCAGTATATTTTGGATTTTTTTCGTCTGCATGCGAACTTGCCCAACTAGGTGAATTATTCCATGTTAGGGTCATGTACCTTGCACCTCTTTTGTAAAATGTGTCCAATTTATTAATATCATCTTCAATCATATGTCCACCCTCAACTCCATACTGAGCGACTAATTTTCCTTGTTTTAGGGCAGTTTCTATTTGCTTCCAAGTTTTCGCCACCACTATTTTATTAGGATTTCTTGCTGCTACGGCATCAATGGTATCCATTTCGCGCATGGCCCATGCATATGGATTTTTTTTATTCCCATCACACCAAATTGAAAATAATTGATAATCAACGCCCCCTTGTTTAAATCTTTTTAAGTCGGAGTGATTAACCCCAGTTAAGTCCTGGTCTAAACTTACATTTTTCTCAATACAGGCTGTTACAGCGTCGTTATGTGTGTCCACCAATACCGATTTAAAATGGATGGCTTGACCCTGTACACCTATTGAAAAGGCAAGGAATATAGGTACTAGGTATTTCATGTGTTGGGAATGTTTTAATTGACAACTAAAATAACTATTTTTGCGCACAGAAAAACGACTATGTTAGATAAATTAGAAGCCATAAAAGCCAGATTTGACCAAGTAGGGGTGGCTTTGACCAATCCGGAAATTATTAATAACCAAACCGAGTTTGGTAAAATGAGTAAGGAATATCGCTCCTTAGAAAAAATTGTACAACCTTATTTAAGGTATGTGAAGGTATTGGACGAGCATAAATTTGCTAAAGAATCCCTAAATGGTGACGATCCTGATATGCGTGAGTTGGCTAAAATGGAATTACCTGCATTAGAGGAAGAAAAAGAAACTTTAGAAAAAGAGTTGACTAAATTATTAATTCCAAAAGATCCACAGGACGATAAAAATGCAATTATTGAATTACGTGCTGGAACAGGTGGTGATGAAGCTAGTTTATTTGTGGGTGATTTATTAGGTATGTATACTAGATATTGCCAAAAGAAAGGTTGGAAGGTTGCCATTGCAAGTGAGAGTGAAGGTTCAGTTGGTGGATACAAGGAAGTTATTTTAGAAGTTACTGGTGAGGATGTATATGGTACTATGAAATTTGAAAGTGGCGTTCATCGTGTTCAACGTGTGCCTAGTACTGAAACACAAGGCCGTGTGCATACTTCAGCAGCAACGGTTGCCGTTATGCCTGAAGCGGAAGAAGTAGATTTTGTTTTGAATCCTGCCGATGTGAAAATGGAAACAGCACGAAGTGGAGGTGCGGGAGGACAAAACGTAAATAAAGTAGAGACAAAAGTAATGTTAACGCATATCCCCACTGGAACGGTGATTATTTGTCAAACAGAACGTTCGCAATTGGGTAACCGTGAAAAAGCGATGGGTATGTTGCGTACAAAATTATTTGAAGAACAAGTTCGTAAGCAAGAAGATGAAATTTCAAGACATCGTAAAACATTGGTAAGTACTGGAGACAGGAGTGCGAAAATTAGAACCTACAACTGGCCACAGGGACGCGTTACGGACCACCGAGTGAATGTTACTTCTTATAATTTAGACGCTGTTGTAAATGGAGATATAGAAGAATTTATCGAAGCATTACAAATGGCAGAGAACGCCGAAAAAATGTTGGTACAAAATTAAAGTGTATTATTTTATAAAAAGAAGGGCTCGATTTTTCGAGCCCTTCTTTTTATAAGTTATTTGACCAAGCTTTGTTCCCATTGCCATGCAGTTAACATCATTTCGTCGAGTCCGTATTTGCAATGCCAGCCTAAATCGTTTACTGCTTTATCATTGTTTGCATAAATCGCAACAATGTCGCCTACACGACGAGGTCCTATTTCATAATTTAATTTAACACCACTCACTTTTTCAAAAGCATGTATCGCTTCAAGTACAGTAATGCCATTTCCTGTACCAAGGTTAAATACTTCACAAGATTTTTCCTTATTATTTTTTATTGAAAATTGCAATGCTAATGTATGTGCATGGGCTATATCGCAAACATGAATATAGTCCCTAATGCAACTACCATCACGTGTATCATAATCATTTCCATGAACATGCATAGTTGGCAATTTGCCAATGGCAGTTTGAGTGATAGCTGGTACTAAATTTTGTGGTCGTCCTATTGGCAATTCACCAATAGCTGTTGATGGATGTGCTCCTACTGGATTAAAATATCTCAAAAGTATAGTAGACAAAGGATAGGCTATAGCGGCATCTTTTACAATTGTCTCGCCCATTTGTTTTGTAGCACCATAAGGAGATGCTGCCATTTGTAAAGGGGTATTTTCGGTAACTGGAATAACATCAGGGTTACCATAAACGGTGCAAGAAGACGAAAAAATAAAATGCTTTACCTTGTATTGAATAGCCAATTGCAATAAATTCACTAAAGAGCCAATATTATTATCGTAATAATCAAGAGGTTTTTCAACTGATTCTACTACGGCTTTATATGCTGCAAAATGTATAATACCAATGATGCTTGGGTTTTCTTTGAAAATAGTTTCTGTCTCTTTTTTATGGGTTAAATCAATGTTATAGTTTTTTACTTTTTTACCCGTAATTTTTTCAACACCCAATAAAGAACTTTCAGAAGCCTTTGATAAATTATCAGCTGAAATGACGTTAAATCCATTCTCTATTAAATCCACAAGCGTATGTGCACCAATATAACCGCAACCACCCGTTACTAAAATAGTTTGCATTAAAGAAATTTAGGATACAAAGAAACGAAAAAATGATAACAAAAAACATTAAGGCTTAGCAGACAATGTAAATCCAATGGTAGTGCCTACATTAATTTTGCTTCGAATGTGTAAGGTTTCCCTATGTGCCTCAATAATGTGTTTACATATGGCTAAACCAAGTCCTGAGCCTCCAATTTCCCTACTCCTTGCATCATCGGTTCGATAAAATCGCTCGAATAGACGTGGGATATGTTCTTCAGCAATGCCAATACCATCATCACTAATTTCAATTAAAATTTTATCGTCTTCAATGGTATAGACACTCGCAATAATTTGTCCATCCATTTTACCATATTTAGCGGCGTTTGAAATGATATTAACCAACACCTGATAAATTTTATTTTTATCAGCAAAAACATAAACAGGGGACTCACTTGCTTTTTTAAAACTAAATTGAATATTTTTTTTCAACCATTTGACACTTAAATTGTGTACTACTTCTTGAATTAGATCCTGAATAATAAATGATGTTTTTAAAATGGGTTCTTTGTTAATTTCTAAGTTAGTGATCACATCAACGTCATTTAATAATCCCACTAGTCTTTGCACATTTGCTTGCGCTTGGTTGATAAACTTTTGCCCAACTTTTGGGTCATCCATGGCGCCATCCGCTATCAATTCCAAATAACCCTGTATGGCAAAAATGGGCGTTTTAATTTCGTGTGATAAATTCTGTAGGAATTCTTTTCTAAAAGCTTCATTGGATTGTAGCTGTTGAATTTGTTCAGTTTTTGTAGCGGCCCATAATTCCACATCCTCCCTTACTTCATCAATTCCTTTTCGGGGTAGGATGTACTTTTGATATGCTTCTTCTCTTTTACTTGCTTTGGTTTCTGAAATTAATTTATAAATCAGCTTAATTTTTCGATAAATAAAAAATTCTAAAATTTGATTAAGTAAAAAATAGATGACCGTAAAGCAAGCAATAAAGTAGGCAAGTAAAATTTTCCAGTCCACAAACAAAACAAAAACACTTAGGCCTATAATGCTAGATAATAACAAAGCAGTTAATGCAGCTAATTGTCTAGGGGATAAGTTTTTTTCTTTAAACATAAATATTGAAACTACTAAGTGCTTGATACGAAGTTAACACATTCAGTAATAACAATGAAAGGTCTAATAATCAAATTTGTAGCCTACACCTTTTACAGTAGTAATGCAATCTACTCCTAATTTTGCACGTATTTTTCGAACATGAACATCAATTGTTCTATCGCCAACAATCACATCATTTCCCCATACCTGTGAAAGTATTTCGTTTCTTAAAAAAACACGCCCAGGTTGCTCAGCTAATAAAAATAGTAATTCAAATTCCTTTTTGGCAAGGGTATATATTTCACCTTTTAAGGTGGTTTTATATTGAACTGGATCAATGATTAAATCACGTATTTGTAAGGTTTTATTATCGTTAGTCGATGGAAGTATTCTTCTAAATAAAGCTGAAATTCGACTCAATAAAACTTTAGGACTAATGGGCTTATTAACAAAATCGTCACCGCCTAATTCCAATCCTTTAATGTGAGAAGCTTCGTCGTTTAAGGCAGTCAATAAAACAATTAATGTTTTGTCAAATTGTTTTTGGCTTCTTAAATATTCACACACTTCAAATCCATTTCTTTTTGGCATCATGATGTCCAAAATAATGCAATCGGGTATATGTAATTGGGCTTGTTCTATGGCTTCGCTACCGTCCTTTGCTGTGTAAACTTCAAATCCAGCCTTTGTTAAATGGAAACTGATAATTTCAATAATATCTGGCTCATCGTCAGCAATTAATATTTTAATCGGATTGGTTTCCATAGGATTTATATATTCAAAAGTAAGTTTTAATAGCCATAACCAAACATTTGGTCTAGGTTATCAAATTGTTAACTAAATATATTTTTATGCTCCCTTCATAATATGAATAATGTAAGGATTTGATTTTTTTTCACGTCCCAGTGTAGTTTCTGGGCCATGTCCTGAATAAATAGTCATTGTTTCTGGTAATGGTAAAATTTGCTCTCTGATACTATTTATTAAATCCAATGGATTGCATCCTGGTAAATCGGTTCGACCTACACCGTCTTTGAATATTAAATCTCCACCTAACATAAAATCTTGTTGTTCATGATAAAAACATACGCTACCGGGAGAATGTCCTGGGGTTAGTAATACTTTAAATTCATCTTTACCAAAATTTATTTTTTCACCATGTTCCAAGTACTTTACCAAGCCTTTATAGGGTTCACAAGGAACACCCCATCTAGCGCCACCTTCGGGAAGTCTATCTATAACGGGTTGTTCATTTTTATGAAAGTGAGCAGTTAAATTATATTTTTCACTTACAAAATTATTGCCAAAAACATGATCCAAATGACAATGTGTATTTAATAAAAGTTTGGGCGTAAGGTTGTTGTCTGTAATAAAGTCAGCTAAAATGGCTTGTTCATTTTTTAAATAACAACCAGGGTCTACTATGATCGCGTCTTTTTGTTCATTATATAAAACATAAGTATTTTCTTGAAAGGCATTAAAACAAAAAGTATGTATTGTTAACATGAATTATAGCGATTTGATTGATTATTTAATGATTACTTGTTTGCAGACAAATGTTGGCAAATATTTTTTACCATACCTGGACCTTCATAAATAAATCCGGTCCAAATTTGTACAAGACTTGCCCCATCATTTATTTTTATTTGTGCATCAGGGCCCGTAAAAATTCCTCCACTAGCAATAATTGGTATGCGATTACCAATGCCCTTGGATAAATAAGTTAATACTTGGTTTGATTTTTCAAATAAAGGTTGACCACTTAATCCGCCTGCACCAAAGGCAGTAGCTTTTTCCAAATTTACTTTATTCAATAATTGTCTATCCAAGGTTGTATTACTTGAAACGAGTCCTTCAATTTTTACTTCCTGTGTTAAGGAAATAATATCATCTAAAGCAGCTAATTCTAAATCAGGAGCAATTTTCAATAAAATAGGTTTATTATTTTTATTGATATTATGAAGCTCACTAAATATTTTTCTCAATGATTCTTTTTCTTGTAATTCACGAAGTCCCGGTGTGTTTGGTGAACTAACATTGACAACAAAATAATCTACAACTTCTTCTAATCCCTTAAAATTCGTGCAATAATCTTTCCAGGCATCGCTGTTTTCAGTGACTTTATTTTTTCCAATATTTCCGCCAATGATTAAGGTTGAATTTGCTTTTTCTTTTCTTATCGTTAATCTTTTGGCAATAGCATTCACGCCATCATTATTGAACCCCATTCGATTAATCAATGCTTTTTGACTTGGCAGTCTAAATAACCTAGGTGACGGATTACCGGTTTGTGCTTTTGGTGTTACCGTTCCAATTTCTACGAATCCAAATCCCAATAATTCCAATACGTCCAAATGCTCGGCATTTTTATCAAAACCTGCTCCTAAACCAACTGGATTTGGAAAATGAAGGCCAAACAAACTTTTAGAAAGATCAGTGTGGTTATATTGAAACTGCTTGGCTAATAATTCCTTGCCAAAAGGAAGGCTTGCAGCTAAATGTAAACCCTTCATGGAAACCTTATGAGCTGTTTCAGGGGGGAGGGTAAATAAAGCATTTCTGATGATTGGATATAACATACCACAAAATTACATTGAAATATTTAGTTGCATAAACAACTGTTTATAAAAATCACTACATTTATGGTGAATTTGAGTAAAGATCTCATAAATACAATCATATGCAAGAAGCTTATATCGTAGCTGGTTATAGAACAGCAGTGACAAAGAGTAAAAAAGGAGGATTTCGTTTTATGCGCTCCGATGAATTGGCCATTCAAGTAATTCAAGGTTTAATGAAAAGCTTACCTGCCTTGGATCCGAAATTGGTAGACGATGTAATTGTAGGAAACGCAGTGCCTGAAGCCGAGCAAGGTTTGCAATTTGGTCGAATGATTTCAGCAAAAGCATTGGGTATTGAAGTGCCAGGAATTACAATTAATAGATATTGTGCAAGTGGTTTAGAAAGCATTGCCATGGCGACTGCAAAAATCAGAACGGGTATGGCTGAGTGTATTATTGCTGGCGGTACTGAATCAATGAGTTTGGTACCAACTGCAGGTTGGAAAACAGTTCCAGCTTATTCCATTGCTGTTGAAGAGCCTGATTATTATTTGTCAATGGGCCTTACAGCAGAGGCTGTTGCCAATGAATATAAAATTAATAGAGAGGATCAGGATGCATTTGCTTTGGCTTCTCATCAAAAAGCAAAAGCTGCCATTGATAATGGATATTTTAAAAAAGGTATTTTGCCAATTGAAGTAGCTGAGACTTATGTTAATGAAAAAAATAAAAAAGCTACACGTTCATATATTGTTGACACCGATGATGGTGTTCGTGCTGATACAACATTAGAAGCATTAGCAAAATTAAAACCTGCTTTTGCAATGAAGGGATCAGTTACCGCCGGTAATTCTTCTCAAACAAGTGATGGTGCAAGTTTTGTAATTGTGATGAGTGAAAAAATGGTTAATTCTTTAGGACTTAAACCTATTGCACGTTTGGTTAATTGCGCTTCAGCAGGTGTACATCCAAGAATAATGGGAATTGGTCCTGTTGCTGCTATCCCTAAAGTTTTGAAGCAAGCGGGAATGACTTTGGATCAAATTGATTTGTTTGAATTAAATGAAGCATTTGCTTCACAATCATTAGCGGTAATTCGTGCTTTAAATTTAGACACCAATAAGGTAAATATTAATGGTGGAGCCATTGCCCTTGGACATCCTTTGGGTTGTACAGGTTCGAAGCTTACCGTGCAGATAATCAATGACTTAGAACGAATCAATAAAAAATATGGTATCGTTACAGCTTGTGTTGGAGGTGGTCAAGGAATTGCCGGAATCATTGAAAAACTGTAAGTTTTAATCGTTCGTCATTTTTCGTCTTTTTTTGACGGAAAATTAAGTAGCTTAGTTACTCATTATTTTTTCATAGTAAATAAGCTCATCACATGCGAATTATTTTATTATTATCTGTTTTTGTAGCCTCAATCTTAACTACGGTTGATGGTAATGCACAAAAGTCAAAAAAAACAGTTACTCCTGAAGTGAGTACTGAAAAAGTTGACATCAACAAAGTATTTAAAAATTGGAAGCCAAGAAATATTGGACCCGCTAGTATGAGTGGTCGTGTAACTACTATTGATGTGCAAGTGAGTAGTCCAAATAATATTTGGATTGGTGCAGCATCGGGTGGTGTATGGAAAACAAATAATAGTGGTGTAAGTTGGACGCCTGTATTTGAAGAGCAACCCATTATGAATATTGGTTCATTAGCCATTCAACAATCTAATCCAAGTGTGGTTTGGGTAGGAACGGGTGAGGGTAATCCTAGAAATTCAATTAGCATTGGCGAAGGAATGTATAAAACAATGGATGCTGGTAGAACTTGGAAAAAAGTTGGGTTAGAGCAAACAAGAAATATTCATCGCGTTATTATTGATCCAACCAATGCAAATACTGTTTATGCAGGAGCCATTGGAAACCCTTATGGACAAAGTAAAAATAGAGGAGTATTCAAAACAACCGATGGTGGTGAAACATGGAATCAAATATTGTATACGAATGATACATCTGGTCCAGGTGATATGATCATGGACCCTACCAACCCAAACAAATTATTTGTTGCGATGTGGCATCATTATCGCAATCCATATCACTTAGAAAGTGGTGGTAAAGGAAGTGGAATTTATATGACCATTGATGGTGGAAAAAATTTCATCAAGTTAGGTAAAGAGCATGGATTACCTGATGGTAATTTGGGTAGAGTAGGTATCGCTATTAGTAGATCAAATCCAAATAGAGTTTATGCTTTAATTGAATCTACAAAAAGTGGTTTGTACAAAAGTGATGACGGGGGATATTCATGGAAATTAGTAAATGGTCAAAAATCAATTGTTGACAATCGACCTTTTTATTTCCAAGACATTATTTGTGATCCAATAAATGAAAATACTTTATGGTATATAAGTCAAACAGTACAAAAAAGTATTGACGGTGGTAAAAGTTTTGAAACCGTTATTCCTTATAGCGGTATTCATCCAGATCACCACGCATTTTGGATTCATCCAACAGACAATAATTTCATAGTTGATGGAAATGATGGAGGTATAGGTATCACGCGTGATGGTGGTAAAACATGGATGTTTGATGAAAAAATCCCTGTAGGGCAATTTTATCATATCAATGTTGATAATGAAATCCCTTACCATGTTATGGGTGGAATGCAAGACAACGGTTCTTGGAGAGGCCCAGCATACACTACTACACAAGGTGGTATTCGTAACTTTGATTGGGACAATTTATGGGGAGGAGATGGTTTTGATGTAATGCCAGATCCTGAGGATGCAAATTGGGTTTATGCAATGAGCCAAGGTGGTTCAGTAGGTCGATATAATACTCAAACAGGACAGTCATCTTATATTAAACCACCCGCACCAGATGCCAAGACATTATTAAGATTTAACTGGAATGCTGCCATTGCGCAGGATCCATTTGATAAAAAAACGATTTATTTTGGCTCACAATTTTTACACAAGAGTACCAATAAAGGTGCTGCATGGAAAATCATTTCACCTGATTTGACTTCCAATGATACTGCTAAAATAAATCAAACAAATAATGGAGGATTGAGCGTTGATATTACTGGTGCCGAAAATTATTGTACCATTATTGCAATAGCACCAAGTGCATTGAAAAAGGATTTAATTTTTATTGGTACCGATGACGGTAAAGTTCAAGTGACTGAAAATGGAGGACAATCATGGACTGACCTTACTAATAATATTACTGGGTTCCCTAAGGGTGCTTGGATTCCTCAAGTTAGAGCTTCAAGTTATAATGCGAATGAAGTATTTGTGGTAGCTAATAATTATAGACAAGGTGATTTTGCACCTTATATTTTTAGATCAACTGATTTAGGTAAAACTTGGACGCGCATGGTGGATGAGAAAAAAGTGAATGGATATGCTTTAACAGTTTTGCAAGATCCAGTTGAGCCTAATTTAGTTTTTGTAGGTACTGAGCAAGGCTTTTATGTAAGTTTAGATAATGGCGTTAGCTATCAACAATGGAAAAATGGATACCCATCTGTTTCAACGTATGACTTCGCCATTCAAGAGAGAGAAGCTGATTTAGCCATTGCTACTTTTGGTAGAAGCTTATGGGTTTTAGATGATATTAAACCATTAAGAAAATTAGCTGCAACAAAAGGAGAAGTAAATAAGTTTTTTGTAAGTGCACCGTCGGCAAGTTATAATTTGTCTATTAAAAATTCACCTTACGAGTGGAGTACTTGGGGAATGTGGGATGCGCCAAACAAACCAACAGGCTTACCAATAACAGTATATACAACTGATAGTAATAAAAAAGCGAAGGTTCAAATTAAGGATGTGAATGATACTTTAATTCGTAGTTTAACTTTTAAAATTGACACTGGATTTAATAGAAACTATTGGGGTTTTGAACAAAAAGGTAAACGTGGCGCTGGTGCACCAAAGTCTGGTGGCGGAGGTGGAAGAAGAATGATGGACGAAGAAGCTAGTGCAGCTGCTTCAAATGATGAAAAAGAATTTACGGGTAGAGATGTATTAGCAGGTAAATACAAATTAGTTGTAACGGTTGGTAATAATAAGGATTCGGTATGGGTGGAAGTTAAAGACGATCCAAGATTGCCAAGCAAAAACGAAGTGGTGCTTGCTCAAGATGCTGCATTAGGAAAATTACAACCTGCAAATGATAAATATAATGCAGCATTGGATTTAATTGATGATGCTGAATTGGTGCTTACAAGTTTAAAGGCTGAATGGAAAGATAAAAAAGACAAAGGAGTTGACACTTTAAATAAAGCGCATAAAATTGTTTCAGATAAACTTAAAGATTTAAGAGCCTTTATGATGGGTAAGAAACAAGAAAAGCAAGGATATGGAACAGTTCCAGTAATTACACCGATAGGCATTATTAGAAATGCAAGTATGTTAATTAGTGGAAAAAATTCAGCTCCAGGTGATCAAGAACAAGCAGCAATCGATGCTGCCATTACTGCTGCTAATGAAGTGGCAACTAAAGTAAATGCGTTTATTGAAAAGGATTGGGCTGACTTTAGAAAATTGGTTGAAGCAAACCCCATTAAAAAATTTAAAGAGGTTGAATTAATTAAATAAATTAAAAGTATGAAAAAGACCATAGCAATTGTCTTACTTATTGC
>JACCDK011886743.1_pt1 | contig 13437 bp, 7 predicted proteins | sample 7445871 | NCBI WGS metagenome assembly JACCDK01 (sample SAMN15323436, study PRJNA562643) | freshwater metagenome | isolation source: river surface water | place: USA:Blue River Watershed | collected 2017-08-15 | reverse complement strand
GCGGGGGCCAGACTCGAACTGACGACCTTTGGGTTATGAGCCCAACGAGCTACCAACTGCTCCACCCCGCGATATAAATTGGACTGCAAAGATGGGGGATTTATTCGGAAAAATCAAGTATCTTTGTAAAAATTATCATATTCCTTTTTGGAATCTCCTCCAAATTTATGGCAAACCCTTATAAATCAGGCTTCATCAGCATTATCGGAAAACCAAATGTAGGTAAGAGTACGCTCATGAATGCATTGGTAGGGGAACGTTTGTCGATAGTGAGCTCTAAAGCTCAAACTACTCGACATCGAATTTTAGGAATGCTAAATGGAGAACACGATGGAACCCCTTATCAAATAGTGTACTCAGATACCCCTGGAGTGTTGCTTCCTAAATACGAATTACATAAATCCATGATGCAATTTGTAAAAAGCTCTTTGGAAGATGCAGATGTGGTTTTGTATGTTACAGATGTCTTTGAGGAATATGAAGATTTGGAGTTTTTAACCAACTGGAAGGACCATACGGAAACTCCAATTATTGTATTAATTAATAAGATTGATCTTATTAGTCCAGAAAAACTTCAAGAAAAGGTTGCTTATTGGGAAGGTATTTTTCCGGGAAAACCCATTCTACCAATATCAGCTCAGGAAAAGGTGCATTTAGATCAAATATTCAATCATTTGATTGAATTATTGCCGGTTCATCCACCCTTTTTCGACCCGGAAGAACTTACGGATAAACCTGAGCGTTTTTTCGCTGCAGAAATGATTCGTGAAAAGATTTTTTTAAACTACAAAAAAGAAATTCCATATGCTTGCGAAGTGGTGATAACATCGTTTAAAGAACAGCCAGATATCATTCGCATAGCTGCAGAAATCTATGTTGAAAGAGTTTCCCAACGAGCCATAATTATTGGTCATAAGGGAGAAAGTATTAAAAAAGTGGGAATTCAAGCCCGGGAAGACTTGGAAAAGTTTTTTGGTAAAAAAGTATTTTTAGAGCAATTTGTCAAAGTGGAACCCGATTGGAGAGCTAAATCCGACAAATTGCGTTCATTCGGGTATTTACTCGATTAATTAAGTAGCATGTCAAATATAGTTGCAATTGTAGGAAGACCCAATGTGGGCAAGTCAACTTTGTTCAATCGTTTAATTGAACAAAAAAAGGCTATTATGGACAATCTTTCAGGTGTTACCCGTGATCGCCATTATGGCTATGGCCAGTGGTGTGGAAAGTTTTTCACAGTAATTGATACAGGAGGTTATGTGCATGGCTCAGAGGATATGTTCGAAGGTGCCATCCGTGAACAGGTTGAATTAGCCATGGAAGAGGCCTCTATTTTGTTATTTGTGGTAGATTGTACAACTGGATTAACCGATTTAGACAAAGATTTCGCTCAAGTTTTACGGAAATCAAAAAAGCCCGTTTTGCTATTGGCAAACAAAGCAGATACGACCGAAAAGGCAATGAATGCTGTTGAATTTTATGAATTGGGATTAGGCGAACCCTATCCAATTGCTGCAGAAAGCGGCTCTGGAACAGGGGATATGTTGGATGCAATGATCTCGAATTTCAAAGATGAGGGAATTGAGAATCCTGAGGCGGGTGTTCCAAGAGTAGCAATTCTAGGAAGACCAAATGCTGGAAAATCATCCTTTCTAAACGCCCTTTTAGGCAAAGAAAGATCTATCGTAACTGAATTAGCTGGTACCACGCGGGACGCCATCCAAAATCGCTATACCTTGTACGGAAAAGATTTTATCATCACAGATACAGCCGGAATTAGAAGAAAAGCAAAAATTGACGATAACATCGAATACTATTCAGTCCTGCGTTCTATCAAAGCCCTAGAAGAATCAGATGTAGTAATAATCCTAGTAGATGCAACCACAATCGACCCATTGACAGGATTAGAGGCACAAGATATGAATATCATTTCCATGGCAGATAAAGCCAAAAAAGGAATAGTGCTGATGGTAAATAAGTGGGATTTAGTTGCAAAAGATACACAAACAGCAATCAAATTGGAAAAGGCAATTCGCGACCGTATTGCTCCTATCAATTACATGCCCATCATTTTTAGTTCCGTTTTAGAAAAGAAACGAATCTTCCAAGTTGTAGAAAAAATGTTGGAAGTATATGAAAATAGAAGCCAGAAAATATCCACATCTAAATTAAACGATGTTATGTTGTCTGTCATAGAAGCCTACCCACCACCTGCGTGGAAAGGAAAATACATTAAAATTAAATATTGTACACAGGTTTCTACACCCTACCCGACCTTCATATTCTTTTGTAACCTACCCCAATATATAAAGGAAAGCTACGAACGCTATTTAGAAAACCAATTACGAAAAAATTTCCAATTAGAAGGCACACCGATTAGTGTGTTTTTCAGGAAGAAATAAATTAGTGGGAAATTGAGAGTATAGAGTTGAGAGTTGAAAGTGGAGAGTTGAAAGTTATAAATTAACTCTCAACTCTCCACTTTAACAACCTCCTTCCCTATCCCCACAATCCACTTTTTAAAAATTACAATGTTGTGAAGAGGTGTTTTATCAAAAAATATCCAACTTTTTGTTTTGTTTGAAAAAATAGAAGTCCCCGCAGGACCTGTCGCCCACCAAGATTTTTTAATGGGTAACACTTTTTCAACATAAAATCCAGGAGAACTTCCAAATGGTTTGAAATTGCTCGAAGTTCCTATTAGCATCGGTATAGGACTCTCATTTAATTTTGTATAGTCACCTCCAGCAACTAAACATTCTTTTGTGCTACAAGCTATACTGAAAAAACCTTTGTTGGCACCTGCTGATACCTCTTCATTTACAATCTCCCATTCTTTTGCTTGCAAATCTTTGGAGCGCCAAATTCTTGCCTTTTCAGAGCCACCTGTGATCAAATACAAGTGATTTTGATGAATTACCATCGAGGATCCACTAGCCGCAAAAAACGCTTCTTTGGATAACATATATGGCATATTTGCCATATTTATTTGTTTGAATTCCAGGTTCAAATCAAATTCAAAAAGGGTCAATTGCTGATTGATTGGATCAGATAACAAATACCCTTTGCTATTTTCTGAATCATATAAAATAGCATCAAAAAAATAACCTGGCTCCTTTACTTCAAATACTTTTAACCAGGTTTTACCCAAATCATTCGAATAAAATACCACCGCAGCTCCTTGTTCAGAAGGTCCGGCACTCATGGCCAAAAGTTGTTGATCAGGTAAAATAGCGATATCTCTAAAATCTAAGGTAGATGCACCAGGTACCTGAATGACCTGAGGATGATCCAATGAATTTTCAAAATGTAAAATAGTTCCTTTCGTACCACCTGCCCACAGGTGATTTCCTGATACTTTTAATGCACGAAAACTTGCCTTGGTTTCTAAATTGATTTTTTGCCATTGGGCAAAAATCAAATTCGACAAAATCAAAAAGAAAATCAATAGAGACCATCTCAGGTTAAAAGAAGAAACCACTAATTTCAAATACGATAGGTGAACCATAAGGAGATTTAGTAAAATAATTATCTGTGTAATTAAAATCATACATTACACTTAAGTTGAATCCAAATTTTGAACCCAAACCTATCCCTAATAAAATCGGATTGGAATAGCTGAAATTTGAATTTGCAGCAAAATTTCTAAAATTTTCTGCTTTGGCTACCAAAAATCCTTGGCCAACTAAATCCTTTAAAAAAGGTAAATGATGACGAATAAAAATATTTTCACCAAATAGACTTGAACTAGATTTTGTTCCATAAAATGGGTCCTTATAAGAAAAATATTGATAGGTAATTCCCAAACCAACAATTGTATTATTACTTAGTTGATAACCGGCCATTGGAGATAGTCCAACACTGGTATAGGTACCAAAGGAAAGACCTGGGATTCCACCGCCAAAATGCAATCGTTCCCTAAAACTTAATTCACTTACATCTTTTTCTCTGTCTAAATCTTCTTGTGCACCTTCTTCCTTGATTACGACCGAATCTTGGGCCATTGACAGATAAGAAAATCCTGTAAAAAGTAGGATAAAAAGAACATACCATTTTTTCATATTCATCTTTTTTAAAAATCTTAACGTTTTTTTGTGTGGTTTATGATTTACGCTACAAATAAACAAAATTAAAGGATTATTTTTGTTTTATGATTGACCCTAAAACACATATCATCATCAAGGGCGCCCGAGTGCATAATTTAAAAAACCTTGATGTGGCAATTCCAAGGAATAAAATGGTGGTTATTACCGGCCTTTCGGGTTCGGGGAAATCTTCGTTGGCTTTTGATACGTTATTTGCAGAGGGTCAACGTATGTATGTGGAAAGCCTCAATTCCTATGCTCGACAATTTCTGGGTAGAATGGAAAAACCTGCCGTCGATTACATTAAGGGTGTTTCACCAGCCATTGCAATTGAACAAAAAGTTAGTACGAAAAATCCACGTTCGACAGTTGGCACAACCACTGAAATCTACGATTACCTAAAACTACTTTTTGCAAGAATTGGAAAAACATTTTCCCCTATTTCTGGTAAGGAGGTGAAAAAGGATTCCGTTGCAGATGTGGTCGATTATATCAACCTTTTTGAAGGGAAAAGGGTTTTAATCTTGGCTCCATTGGTTTGTCAGGAAAATAGAAATTTAGCTGAAGAATGTAATTTATTGATTCAAAAAGGCTATTCACGTTTGAAATATAAGGAGGAAGTTTATGCGCTTGAAGAACTCGTTTCTGATTCAGAAACGATTCAAAAAATTGCTAAAAAACCAAATGAAATATACATTTTGATCGATCGTTTGGTTTCAAAACCAGGGGATGAAGAAACTCAATTCAGATTGGGAGATTCCATTCAAACCGCTTTCTTCGAAGGACATGGAACGTGCCTTATTGATATTGTAGATACAGAAAAACGTACTTTTTCAGATAAATTTGAGTTAGATGGTTTACAATTCGAGGAGCCGAGTCTCAATTTATTTTCCTTCAACAATCCATACGGTGCATGCAAAAATTGTGAAGGGTATGGTAAAGTGCTTGGCCTCGACAAAAACTTAGTTTTCCCTGATCACGACTTATCGGTATATGAAGGCGCAATTGCTCCTTGGCGCTCAGAAAGAATGAGTGAATGGCTAAACCCCTTGATCAGAAACGGAATTCATTTCAATTTCCCAATCCATAGAGCATACAAAGAGTTATCAGAAAAAGAGAAAGAATTATTGTGGAAAGGTAACAAATATTTTTCCGGACTGAATCAATTTTTTGACCATTTGGAAAAGGAAACCTACAAAATTCAATACCGTGTTTTACTTTCCAGATACAGAGGTAAAACAGATTGTCCGGAATGTAAAGGATCGCGATTAAGAGGTGATGCAGCCAATGTCAAAATTGCTCAGAAATCAATTACTGACTTGGTTTTATTACCCATCTCAAAGGTTAAACTATTTTTTGATCAACTTGAGTTAAATCCGCATGACCAACAATTGGCCAAACGTATTTTAATCGAAATCAAAAATCGTTTAGACTACATGGAAAAAGTTGGACTTGGCTATTTAACACTCAATCGGCTAAGTTCCACTCTTTCAGGTGGTGAATTTCAGCGGATCAAATTAGCCACATCATTGGGTAGTGCCTTGGTGGGCTCGATGTATATTTTAGACGAACCAAGCATTGGTCTTCATCCCCGAGATACACAGCGTCTCGTTTCAGTTTTACAATTGTTGAAAAACATGGGCAATACGGTTATTATCGTAGAACACGAAGAGGAGGTCATGCGTGCAGCAGACCAAATCATCGATATTGGTCCGGAAGCAGGTAGAAACGGTGGAAATTTAATTTTCCAAGGAAGTCTAAATGACGCTTTGAATGAAAAAAATAGCAATTCACATACCATTAATTTTTTAACAGGTAAAGACGAGGTTAAAATCCCTCTTGTTCGAAGAAAAGCCTTGGCTCAAATTGAAATAAAAGGTGCTTCGGAGAATAATTTAAAACATATTGATGTTAAAATTCCTTTAGGTGTTTTAACAGTTGTAACGGGCGTGAGTGGTTCGGGAAAATCAACCTTGATTCGGAAAATCCTATACCCAGCCATGCTTCGACATTTACAATTGGGTACAGAAGAAACAGGTAGATTCAAAGAATTAGGGGGAAGTTTGAATAAAATTCAACATGTTGAGATGGTCGATCAACAGCCCATCGGAAAATCGAGCCGTTCAAATCCCATCACCTATATTAAGGCCTATGATGCTATTCGTGCATTGTATGCAGACCAAGCCATTTCAAAAAACCGTGGATATAAACCAGCCCATTTTTCTTTTAATGTAGAGGGTGGACGATGCGAAACTTGCCAAGGCGAAGGAGAAATCACCATTGAAATGCAATTTATGGCAGACATTCGCCTCACCTGCGAATCTTGTCAAGGTCACCGATTCAAACAAGAAATTTTAGATGTTAAGTTTCAGGATAAACACATTTCCGAAATTTTAGACATGACGGTAGAAGAAGGATTGGAATTTTTCAAAGAATCACAACCTCGAATTGCTGAAAAAATAGACCCTCTAATGCAGGTTGGATTGGGATATATTAAATTAGGGCAATCCTCCAATTCCCTTTCTGGCGGAGAGGCACAACGTGTCAAATTAGCAAGTTTTTTAGGTAAAGGGAATGCCAATAAAGGCAAAACGCTCTTTATTTTTGATGAACCTACAACTGGCTTACATTTTCACGATATTAAAAAATTACTTAGGGCCTTGAATGATTTAGTTGAACAAGGTGACTCGGTAGTCATTATAGAACATAACATGGAAGTCATTAAATGTGCTGATCACATAATCGACTTGGGTCCTGAGGGAGGTGAAGGTGGTGGTAATTTATGTTTTGAAGGAAGCCCTGAGGCAATGATTCAACTAAAAAATAATCCAACAGCTATCTACTTAAAAGAAAAAATCGGCAGATAATTTATATTTTTGTTTATGCTAACTCAGTCCACAGAAAATCCTTTAGACCTTATTTTGACTCAAATCACTCAGGGATTTTCCTTTATTTTACCTGAGTTAATCATTTTAACCTGGATTATTTTTAGTCTTTTTGCCGAATTATTCTTACACCACCGCACTGCCAAATTCGCCTCCTCTTGGCGCTATTTTATTACTCAAATTGGGCTTTTATTAGCTTTAATTCTTGGATTTCAAAGAATGTATGTGGGCCTAGAAGGATTTATTTGCTTTAATTTATTTGCGGTTAACCCAACAAGTAACATTCTAAATACAGTAATTCTGTTCATGGGTTTGTTGATTATACTCCTCAACCAAACCCAACAAAAAGAATTAAAACACGAAGAGAAAATTGGATTCCTCAGTATTTTAGGTGGCGCATTACTTACGAGCATTTCTTACCATTGGTTAAGCATCTATGTGAGTTTGGAATTGATGTCCTTGGGCACCTACATCCTAGTGGGTATTCGAAAAGATATAGAAAGTGCAAAAGCTAGTTTGCCTTATGTTTTGTTTGGAATTGCTAGCTCCGCTATTTTTCTTTACGGAATTTCTTTAATTTATGGAATGAGTGGCACCCTGAGTTTACAAGGTGAGACGATGATTAGGGCCTTAAATTCTCAAAATCCTTATTTGGTAGGCACCTCTCTGGCTTTGGTAAGTTCTGGTATCTTATTTAAGATGGCCTGGGCTCCTTTTCACCCTTGGAATCCAGATGTAATGGAAACCTTACCTGCCTCATGGATGTCGTGGATCAGTATAGCACCCAAAATTGCTGTTGCTGGATTAGGACTTCGGATTGTGCATTTATTCCCCACCTTGTCTATTGATGTAATTGCTATTTTGGCTTTACTTACACTTCTCATTGGAAATTTTGGTGCTTTATTACAAACCAATACCAAAAGATTACTAGCCTATTCAAGCATTGCCCATGGTGGCTTTATGGCCATGGTATGGCTCTTCCCTTACCAAGATGGCAGCCAATCTCTTGTATTCTATTCTGTAGTATATAGCATCAGCGTTCTGTGTGTATTTTACCTAACCGATAATGGCCTAGATAAAGTATTAAAAAACGATTTAAGTCAATTTGCTGGACTAGGAAAATCGAAACCACTTTTCGGCATTAGTTTATTATTAGGCTTTCTTGCACTCACTGGATTACCACCATTAGGTACATTTTGGGCCAAATTAAATTATTTCGGACTATTGTGGAATAGTTATCAAATTTCCCAAAGCAAAGCCATTTTGGCTTTGTTTGTGGTGGCAATTCTAACAACAGCCACTTCCTTGTTTTTCTATTTAAAAATACCCTATCAATTGTATTTTAAAAATGCATCGGCAGAGAATGTCCCACCCATTTCAATCCATAAAAATTATTGGATTATCGCCATTTTAGGATTTGTACTTTTCTTTGCATTCTTTTTTCCGAATTACTTCCGAGCTTAAGTAAATTTCTTTAATTTTGTTTTAGGAATTTACGTTTATACCCCAAATTATGTCAGATTCGATTAAACACGAATGTGGTATTGCACTCATCAGATTGCGAAAACCTTATCAGTATTACTTGGATAAATACAAAACACCTACCTACGGACTCGGGAAATTGTATTTGATGATGGAAAAACAGGTCAACAGGGGACAAGATGGCGCAGGAGTCGCTAACATCAAAATAAACGTAAATCCAGGAAGTAGATACATCTCAAGATACCGCTCAGTCGAGCCACAAGCAGTAGCCGATATTTTCGGAAAAATCAATAAAAAATTCAGGAAAGCTTTAAAAAATGCCAAAGAAATCAAGCGAGACACGGGCATAGACCCATCGCAAGATGCAGAATGGTGGCAAGAAAATGTTGCCTTTACAGGTGAGGTTTTATTGGGACATTTACGCTATGGTACGCACGGGCAGAACGAAATTGAAAACTGTCACCCAATGCTTCGCCAAAACAATTGGAGAAGTAGAAATTTGGTGATGGCCGGCAACTTCAACATGACCAATGTCGATGAATTATTCGACAAATTGGTTTCTTTAGGTCAACATCCAAAAGAAAAGGTGGACACGGTAACAGTGATGGAAAAAATTGGCCACTTTTTGGATGAAGAAAATCAAAGACATTTTGTACAAAACAAAGATTTGTACAATAATGTAGAAATGTCGGAGGTATTAGCAGAAAAGATTGATTTAATTAATGTATTAGAGCGTTCTTGTAAAGATTTTGATGGTGGGTATGCCATGGTAGGAATGACTGGTTATGGGGCGGCATTTGTGGCAAGAGACCCGGCGGGTATTCGTCCTGCCTATTATTACCAAGATGATGAAGTGGTAGTCGTGGCATCTGAAAAACAAGCAATTAAAACAAGTTTTAATTGTGATTATAATCAGATCAAAGAAATCACGCCTGGACATGCTTTGTTAGTTGATCGAAAGGCAAATGTAAAGATGGAGCCATTTATTGATCGATTAGAACAAAAATCTTGCTCTTTTGAGCGAATTTATTTCTCCAGAGGGTCCGATCCAGATATTTATCACGAGCGTAAGGAATTAGGAAAACTTGTTATACCTCAAATTTTAGAGGAAGTTAACAATGATTTAAAAAATACAGTATTTTCATATATTCCAAATACAGCAGAAACTGCCTTTTTGGGGATGATAGATGGCTTAGAAGACCACCTTGCCAAACAACGCAAAAAGGCGATTATGGAAGGTGTTTTATTCGAGGAAGACTTAGATGAATTGTTGACTTTCCGACCAAGGGTTGAAAAACTAATTGCTAAAGACGTTAAAGTAAGGACCTTCATCACGAGTGATGCCCAACGAGACGATATGGTAGCACATGTATATGACACCACATATGAGGTGATCAACAAAAACGTTGACTCGGTAGTCCTAATTGATGATTCAATTGTTCGTGGAACAACTTTAGAAAAGAGTATTTTAAGCTTGTTGGATAAATTGTCTCCGAAAAAAATCGTCATCGTTTCCTCTGCTCCTCAAATTCGTTACCCAGATTGTTACGGAATCGATATGTCGAAAATGAAGGAATTTGTTGCCTTTCGCGCAGCCTTAGCCTTATTGAAGGAACGTGACATGGAACATATTTTAGATGAAGTTAATTTACGTTGCCTCAATGCCATTGAATTAGGCACTGCAGATCAAGTGAATTTTGTGAAGGCCATTTATGAGCCCTTTACATACGAAGAAATATCTCAAAAAATTTCAGAAATTGTTCGACCTAAAAATTTGAAAGCAGAGCTTTCAATTGTTTACCAAACAGTCGATAATTTGCATAAAGCCTGCCCAAATCATTTAGGAGATTGGTATTTTACTGGTGATTTCCCAACACCCGGTGGAAATAAAGTAGTAAATAAGGCATTTGTAAACTTTATGAAAGGCATTGAAGTAAGGGCTTACTAGTAGACGACTAATACTGCTCCCGATTTCGATTGTTTACCCAAATTTGGAAAATCATTTGATTCGTATTCAATGACCCAAGCATAGGTATCTTGAGGCACTAAATTGCCATTGTAGGTACCGTCCCATCCATTCCGTTTGATATCAAAATTAGGATCTAGCAGTTTTGTTGAGTCAAAATCACGCTCAAAAACCAATTGTCCCCAACGGTTGAATACTTTAAAGGATAAGGCTTTCACACGGTTTTTTTCGTATTTTCTAGTTGGATTACTACCGGGAATATCCACTTGATTGATATAATCCTTTACTGGCCAATTATAAAGAGGATAAAAGCGAGCAATGGATCCATCTGAACTTAATTTATGTGGATTAAAGACCGTTGGGGCGATTACTTCGGGGAGGCATCGATCAGGTACTATAAAAGTTCTATCCAAAGTACAAGAATAATCATCTGTCAATTGAACTCTATATTCACCATCCTTTGAAACTGAAATATTATTTTGATTCCAAGGAATTGGAGAAACAATTTGATTTGGATTTAAAGGTAAAACTTGAGACCAATTATAGGACAAATTTATTGAATTTGGGAATACCACTAAATTTGTTCGAGGAATTGGGGCATCCATACAAATATCCCAATAATCAATTGGAGGTAGATTATTTTCTGTATAAAAATTTATTTCTGTATTTGAATTAGCCTTACAGCCTGTGAGTGGGTCTTTGATTTCTAAACTATACCTACCTGCACCAGAAGGAAAAGGTACGGTTAAAATAGGATTTGTTGTGTTGTTACTCCAACTATAATCAATTGGAAAATCTCCTGGAACTATTAAATCATTTGATGTTATTATAGGAAAACTAATAGCACTTGAACTAATAGGGATTGGCACAATTGTATAATTAGAAAAGTTACAAGAAGAACTTGAACCTACTACATTTCTAATTTTATCAATTTGAAATTTAAGTTTGAAGGGACTTAACATTTGAACCCAAAATACTTGAGCATCTAATAAATAACCACCTGGCATTGCAGTTGGTGTTATACAATTGTTATAAATTCTTGCTACAATTACATAATATCCATTACTCAATTGACTTGGTGTATTAATATTAAAATCATAAACCAAACTATCTATATTTGTTGAAGTACTTAGTTTTAAATTAGATGTAATTGTTGAAATCCCAGGAGCTACACCATATATGCCATTAAAATCTGGAATAGGGTTAATTTTTATACTCATAGGATCAGTATTTGCAAACCACAATTCCCATTCAATTCTACTATTGGGGAACCGATCGCAAAGATTCTTATCAATTTTAAATGAATATTTAGTACCATAACATTTTTGCTCAATTTTTGGAGGATCATCATCTGGATCACTAGATTTAACTAAATTAGGTAAGCCTAAACCTAAATTAAATGGCAATGTCAAAATCGGACTTGCATTTACCATTGCTAATGATAATGATGTGGAATTATTAATTCTAGTATTTGGTAATTCTATAGTAACGAAATTATTACTTCCATCTACAGTCACATATAATCTACTTTTTTGATTTGGATCTAATTGTACAGCACCAAATCGATTATTACTAGAACTATAAACTAAATATTGAGAACTTTGAATGTTTGAAGCTCTTAAATCAAATTGATACAATGAAGAATTCCAAACAGAACCAATTTGGGAATTTGTAGTTACATATAACAAATTTCCATTTGGGGAAAAAGAAGCTCCATTTACTGTTGAGGTGAGATTTAAAGTTGTTTGAATTATTGGTGTAGATGAAGAAACATCTAATATTTTTACGATATTGGGAGGGAAAGTTATAACAAGTTTTTTATTATCAACTGATAGATTCATATTTCCTCCTGTAGTTAGATTCGTGGCTGAATTGTTTAATAAATTAAAACTTGGCTCAGAAATTCCTTGAGGTCCAATTGAAAATTGAATTAAATTATTACCACTTTTATCTACGGCAAAAAGATCAAAGCCAGTTGGTGTTGGTTTTGCTGTAATTTTTTCAGAAACCAAAGAGTTTAATAATAAATTATTTTGATTCAAGAAAACTCCACGACCTGAATTTCCTGACAGGTCTATTGTATGAAAATAAAGTTTATGATCGTTTGGACCGCTTGATTCAGTAGATGTAGTAATTAAATAATATATAGAATTACAACCTTTACATTTCTTTTTTGGAACAATAATAGTTCCATTTGACAAATTAATATCACCCATTAAACTAGTACCAATCGGGAATGGAAAAATTTGAGCATTATGATAATCAAACAATGTATTTCCATTAGAAGATAATCCACCTATTTTATAATTTGCCCCTTTTACATCAATTTTAATAGAAGCTACATTTGCAGGCGCATTAAATGGCCCTGGATTTGAACTACTGGAAAATCCGACAGGTCCGCTTGGAAATGTAACCTTCCCATTGAAACCAATATTCCATTGAGGGCAATTTATGCATTCAGCTGGACTTGGTGATGGAATTGGAGGAATGGGAGAACTAACTAATGAATTAGGATAAGATCCACAAATTTTTACGGTACTATGAGCTTCGTAAAAACAACCAGACAGGTCACCATTTTCAAACACCTTAACAGAATAGCAAGCTTCTTTAGTAACGGTAATTGTTTGAGAAGTCTCACCATTTGGAAACCATCTAAATTGATACCCTGAACTAAATGAGGAAGGTACCGCAAGAGATTGGGATGTCGCTCCTGTAAAACACATTTCAATCAATGTGTCTGCTGGAACGCCATTAATATAAAATCCATATCGACCACCATTTAATATTCCTCCAATTCGAATATCATTTCTTACAATATTGTTAACAGTTGACCCTGGCACCTGAATTCTGACGGATGCCACATAAGTTCCCTTTGTTGAAAATTGATGTACAATATCAGATCTATCCGTTTGAACCGGATAATTTCTACCATCAATAGTCCACGCGAAGGTAGTCCCATTTGGAAATGGTGTACTCGATTTTAATTCAAAAACAGTATTGGTTTGTAAATTACAAGAAT
>JACCDK010734445.1_pt1 | contig 13438 bp, 11 predicted proteins | sample 7445871 | NCBI WGS metagenome assembly JACCDK01 (sample SAMN15323436, study PRJNA562643) | freshwater metagenome | isolation source: river surface water | place: USA:Blue River Watershed | collected 2017-08-15 | reverse complement strand
TTAACTCTAGACTTCTTCATTTGTAGAACCCCCTCGTATCGCGAAAACTCTACTTCCAACCCCGGCTAACCTAAGGGGGGATTACCAGCGTGCTCGCCGACCTTATGCCTACGTGGAACTTGTATGAACTTTGAGATTCTAACAGTACCTTTAACAGAACTATAGCTGAAGTAATTCATCCTTTGCATAAGGGAAAAGTGGCATGAAGATCCTTCGTCAGCAGATGTCTTTGGGCTGACTTAAGGAAAGAGAGATTTAGAGCCCAAGCTCTGATTTTGGGACCCCTCGTGTGACTCCGATACTGAATAAGTAGAATCCACGATACTTTGATCAGGGTTATAACCTGATACCAGCTGCCGAAGCAAAGTCTTGAGACCGATGGTATCACCATTAATCAAGATGGCGCGTAGGATTTCTAATTTTTCTGAAAATTCAGACCAAGATAAAAATTCTTCAGCGGCTTTCATGATTAATGGGTGCGATGTTGGTTCTGGATTACCACCGATAAGTAATTCTTCATATAGCTTTTCTCCAGGGCGTAACCCAGTCAATTCAATTTCAATATCGCCACTGGGATTAAGGTTATCTTTAAGAGTTAACCCAGATAACTCAACCATCCGCCTTGCCAAATTAATGATCTTAACCGGCTCACCCATATTCAATAAAAATACCTCACCACCACGAGCAATCACCCCGGCTTGCATGACTAGCTGAGCAGCCTCAGAGATGGTCATAAAATAACGCGTTACATCAGGATGAGTTAACTGAATTGGTCCCCCATCTTTAATTTGCTGACGGAACTTAGGAACTACTGAACCAGAAGAGCCCAGTACATTACCAAAGCGCACCATTGAAAACTGAGTATTCGGGAAATTACCAACAATTGCCTGCAACGCCATTTCCGCCAACCGCTTGCTAGCCCCCATAATATTAGTTGGGCGTACTGCCTTATCGGTACTAACTAGCACAAAATGCTTTACTCCCTCTTCGGCCGCAACAGTTGCCGTTGTATATGTACCAAATGTATTATTCCAAATGCCTTCAATGGGATTATTCTCTACCATAGGCACATGTTTGTAGGCTGCCGCATGATAAATAATATGCGGCCTCCAAGTATGCAAGATTTCTCGCATACGATCCGCGTTACGAACCGAACCCAACAAGGGAACCAGCTTGATGTTTGACACATCTTGCCCCATGGCACTCATATTATTCAAACTCGATAGTAATTTTTGATGCGTCTCATAAAGAGCATACTCACTATGGTCTAGGAGCAATAAGGCGACTGGACTCAATCGCAAAATTTGTTGGCAAAGTTCGCCGCCAATTGACCCACCGGCACCCGTCACCATCACGACATGGGATGCCACATGTAGGCTGAGTAAATTTAATTGGGGCTCCACTATCTGGCGCTCCAATAGGTCATCTAAATCTAACTCATGCAGATCGGAGACCGCCACCTTACCTGAGGCAATATCAATTAATTTGGGAAGGGATCGTACTACTACCCTAGCATTCTGGATCTCCCTCAAGATGGCATTTCGCCTCTTCCGGCTAATTTCAGGCAGGGCGAGCAGTACTTCATTAATACTCAAGCTTTTGCGGAGCGCTAAAAAATTTGCAGGGTCATATACTTTCAAGCCATTGACTGTTTTACCATGTAAATGGGGGTTGTCGTCCAGAAATCCACATACGATCACATCATCACTAGCAGTCAATACGGTTGATAAATGGCGACCCGCTAATCCACACCCATAGATTAATACCCTTGGCGGTAATTTATTTGTAACAGTTTTTTGATAGTACCCACTTAGCCAGTAATGTGCAAATAGTCTAGAAGCGCCAACTAGTAATAAAAAAAGTGCGGGCTGTAATAATCCGATAGTTCTAGGAATATCCTCAACACCTACAATAGTAAAAATCAAGATAAATAGTGCGAAATAAATGAAAATTGCTTTGCTTAGCAACGCTAAAGTCGGGATACCGGAGTAACGAAATATCGTCCGATAAAGGCCAAAAAAAAAGAAGATTGGTATGGCTAAGAGTAATGAGGACGCAAAGGGCAAAATAATCTGATGTGCATATAGTTGAAATTCGCCAAAACGAAAAAATAAAGCGAGCCAAACAGTTATGGCGCATAAAAAGATATCTGCTAATATCGCTATTATTTGCTTACACGCTCTTGGTAGGCGCAATAATTTTTGAAGAGCGTAATTTAGAATGTTGTTCATTTAAGCAATGATAGCTTGTAGAAATTAGGGTTTTGCATTGGCAATCTTCGCATTTTTTTCTTATTTCGAAGGTAGAGCAAGTTAGACAACCATGACTAGTTGTTGTTTTTTGTTTTGCAGCATTGACGGCAGATAATAGAAGCGATAATTAGTAGCTGGGTTCTTAGTAATCAATGCAATATCCCATCGCGATTTATAACCTTCAGAAAAGTCATCCACAGAATTTTTATATCAAACCAAAACCCCTGCAGTGCCAGATACTCGGCATCCAAAGCCACTTTTTGCGAAACAGACAGTTCATCGCGTCCTTTGACCTGCGCCCAACCTGTCAAACCCGGCATCAAAACATGCACACCTTGCTTAGTCCGCAGCTCAATTAAATCTTGCTGGTTAAACAAGGCTGGACGAGGCCCAACAAAGCTCATGTCGCCCACCAAAATGCTCCATAGTTGAGGCAGCTCATCCAAACTACTCTTGCGTAAAACACTGCCAATAGGCGTGAAGTGACTTTTTGGGTCTGCCAGTAAATGTTTGGCTATTACGGGCGTTCCCACGCGCATAGTTCGGAACTTGGGCATCATAAAGGTCTTATTCTGACGACCCATACGCTCGGACCAATAGAGGATTTGGCCAGAAGAAGTCAAGCGCACCACCAAAGCAACCAACCCGATAGGAATTGCCAGCATCGGCGCCGTAGCTAAAACTAACACTAAATCAAAAAGACGTTTCATTTATATACCCAAGCGCTACTCGCGACAATCCCTCGTCGAGCGAAATCAGCGGCTTCCAACCCAGCATACGCCGAGTTTTATTAATATCAACTTGCAAAGTTCCGCACAATCGTTGCACTATATCCTGCTTACCCATTACTACTGCCGATAATTTCAGCCAACTGGGCGGCACAGGTAACAAACGCACTGGGCACTCTAAGATGTGGCCCATGCGTTTTAGTAGCTCAGTGGTAGAAATGTCCTCATCATCAGAGACTAGAAAAGTCTGATTAGCGGCGTTGGGGTGGGCAAGGCAAAGTAAAATCAAATCCACCAAATTATCAAGCGCCACTAGACTACGCTGATTATAAATAGCACCCAGTGGCAAGGGCAGACCGCATTTGAGCCAATGAATCATCTTAGCAAAGTTGGCCTTGACACCTTGACCGTAGACTAATGGAGGGCGAATAATGACCACCTCCATACCGGTATGATGGCTGATCTCACGTAACCCCTCCTCAGCCTCCATCTTAGATAGGCCATAAGCGTCAAGCGGCGCAGGTATATTGTCTGCTGTAAACGGACGTCCAAGCTGCGTCTCCTCACCGTTGACTTTAATCGAACTCACAAATAAAAACCGCCATACTCCCGCTGCAGCAGCTTGGCGGGCCAAATTAAGGGTACCCTCCACATTGACTCGGCGAAATTCCTCTAGTGAGTTGGCTGCTGTATCAGCCATCACATGCGCGCGGGCAGCACAGTGAATGACAACTGATACTTCATGAAGCGCAACCGACCAGTCTGTGTCAGCCCCTAGGTCACCAGTCACGTAAGGCACTACTCTCTTAGGCCACTGCCAGCCATCTCGACGTACAGATACTGTCACTCGCCGCGACTGGTCTTCAGCCACCAAGCGCTTTATGAGAGCTTTACCGATAAAACCTGTGGCACCCGTAACAAGTATTTCAGGCATTTGAAAAACCACTTAGGCTCATCTGTTGCCAGTTCCAAGAATCTGTACAGATTTCATCGATATCTCGTGTAGCACGCCAATTAAGAATTTCTGCTGCTAACGCCGTATCGGCATAACAAGCTGCAATATCCCCCGGTCGCCTTGCAATAATTTCGTATGGAATTGAACGACCGATCACTTTTTCATAAGCGTGAATTACATCTAGTACACTATAGCCCGTACCAGTACCTAGATTTACTGTAAACGATGAGCTACCATTGAATATATGAGAAAGCGCTGCTACATGTCCTTGCGCTAGATCCATTACATGAATATAGTCACGCACACCGGTTCCATCAGCGGTAGGATAATCTCCACCATAGATATTCAATTTATCTAGCTTCCCAATTGCAACCTGCGCCAATAAAGGCATTAAGTTGTTCGGTATACCCCGCGGGTCCTCCCCAATCAACCCACTTTCATGCGCCCCAACAGGATTGAAATAGCGTAAATAGCCAATACGCCAGTTATTATCAGACCTCTCAAGGTCACGCAAAATCTGCTCGCCAATCAACTTAGTCCAACCATAGGGATTAGTTGGACTAAGGGGGAAATTCTCCTTAATTGATGTTGTATAAGTATCGCCATACACTGTTGCGGAGGAGCTGAATACTAGATTCTTAACTAAATGCAACGCCATTACCTTACTAAGTGTTATCAGCCCATTTAAATTATTATCATAATAGACAAGTGGGTTTTTGACAGACTCACCCAAAGCCTTCAATGCCGCAAAATGAATAACTGCATCTATTTTGTGTTGTAAAAATAGCTTCCTAAGCAAAGCTGAATCCCGTACATCACCATCTACAAAGCATGGCTTTGTCTGTGTAATTTTACCAATACGACCCACCACTTCGGCATCACTATTGCATAAATTATCCAAACCAACAACATCGTATCCAGCAGAAATTAAGGTACACCAGGTATGAGAACCAACAAATCCGGTGGCACCAGTTAAGAGAACTTTCTTTTTCATTAACAAACTTATTCAAAAGTAACCATTGTCAGGGCTTAGCTCTTTCTATCTTGTAAAGGGAGATCGCTTCACTCAATAGAACCTCCAGCCGATCTATTAGCAAATCACGACTAAATTCTTTTTGGGCGAAAGAACGTCCATTCACACCAAGTTGATGTCGTTGATCGGGGCTCATGGTTGCCATCCCCAGTACAGCGGCAGCAAGTCCGCCTGCATCACCAGCGGTGCAAACTAACCCCGCATTAGCCTCAGCAATAACTTTTGCTCCCTCACCATCAAGCATACCCACAAGTGGTATGCCCGCCATCAGGTAAGACTGAATCTTTCCGGGAATAGTCATGCTAAATACTGAATCTTTCTTCAAGGATACCAGCAGCGCATCAGCATGTGCATAGAAAGACGGCATGCGCTTAAGGGGAAAACGGCCGAACAGTAAGACGCTGTTTTGAAGGTCACGGCGCCAAATCTCTTTTTTAAGCCAACTAGACTTTCGCCCATCCCCCACGATAAGCCAACGAATAGAAGAGAGGTGCCTCAAAGACTCTGCGGCATCGAGAACAGCTGAGAAATCCTGTGCCTCGCCAATATTTCCGGCAAAAAGTACATTGAACACACCCTCCCTAACAGGCACCTCTGGGGCTGGCACAAAGTTAGCTTGACTAAATATATCTTCCGCCCAACTGGGAAAATAACGAATCTTTTCGTTATCAGAACAATACTTCGCAATGTTTGCAAAAAAACCACGCGACTGGCATAGTACTAAAGTACATCCCCCATAAATGAGCCGCACCAAATACCCAACCCAGCCCAACACCCTCGGTGACCTGATAATACCTATTGCAGCCAAAGTTTCTGGCCACAAGTCCAACACCCACAAAACAACTGGCGCATCCTTGACTCGGCCAAGTAAGACGGCAGGAAGGCCTACAGTAATAGGCGATGGTACAAAGACAAAGATAACATCGAATTTTAGGCCTCGTAACTTGTACGGCCCCACCAAACTCGCTCCAAGCACAAAGCTTAGGTAATTTAAAAATAAGCTTAGTGAGCCTCGACCACGCGCCAACATGGGTATTCGTAAGATGGTAGCCCCACCGTACTGCCCAAATGCTTTGGGGTTCTGTCGGTAGGCCTCGAATACCCTTCCGACCGGATAATTTGGAACACCTGTCAATAATGTTACATTGTGCCCACGCTGCACAAGCTCTTGCGTGAGATCATTGATCCTAAAATTTTCAGGCCAGAAGTATTGACTGACGATAAGTATTTTCACGCGCTCATTACCTCAGTACCTCTTCCATACCACTCGATTCACGTAATCAGTGTAGCTATGTATGATACGCAGTACCTTGTCGGATACATTGGGAATACTATAGTCTTTGACATGGTGGATACCATGAGGTTGCTTGCGATACTCACCGCGCGGCTGCGTTGCCAGAATTACCAAGCCTTGACGAATGCGGTTCACTTCTAAACCTACCATCATCACTGCGGCTTCTTCCATGCCCTCGGGACGCTCGTGAGCCTCGCGCAAATTTAATGCTGGAAAGTTTAAAATGGAAGATTCCTCATTGATTGTACCACTGTCGGACAGCGTCGCACGAGCCGATAGTTGCAACTTCACGTAGTCATGAAAACCGAGTGGCTTAAGTAAACGTACTAATCGGTGAAATTTACCACCCATCGCGTCGATCCGCTTTTGCGTACGCGGGTGAGCCGATACGATGACTGGAAATCCATAATCCTCGGCTACCGCGTTCAACACATCTACTAGCTTGCCAAAGGATTGTGGCGATTCAATGTTTTCCTCACGGTGCACACTCACTACAAAAAAGTCTCCTTCAATCAATTCTAAACGCGCAAGTACGTCAGACGCATCAATATTCGAACGATAGTAGGTTAGCACCTCAAACATCGGACTACCTGTCTTGATAACTAGATCAGGCGGCAAACCCTCGCGCAAAAGGTAGTCCCGAGCAATGGTGCTGTAAGTAAGGTTTACATCGGTCGTGTGGTCCACGATACGGCGGTTAATTTCTTCAGGCACTCGCTGATCAAAGCAACGATTACCAGCTTCCATATGAAAGGTTGGAATCTTACGTCGCTTGGCTGGTATAACTGACAGGCAAGTATTGGTATCCCCAAGTACAAGCATGGCCTCAGGCTGCACCTCAGCTAGCACTCGGTCCACACCAATGATCAGGTTTCCGATGGTATGCGCGGCACTATTAGCGTTCGCTGCACTGTTCAAAAAGTAGTCGGGTTTGCGAATATCCAAATCGTCAAAAAAGATTTGGTTTAGCTCGTAATCATAGTTCTGCCCAGTATGCACGAGGATGTGCTCACAATATTCATCCAGTCGCGCTATTATTCTTGAAAGTCGAATGATTTCAGGCCGAGTGCCTATCACCGTCATGACTTTTAATTTTTTCATTCTCTCATTCATACTGTAGCAGAAAACGTGTCCAACCGAGCAGGGTCAAAAACCTCATTAGCCCAGAGCATAACGATCATCTCAACAGTACCAATATTAGTGATATCGTGAGTCCAGCCGGGCACAGTTTCCACAATCTCGCTCTTGTCAGCAGAGGTATACAGTTCATAGGTTTGACCGGTTTCCATATGCCTAAATTTGAAACGCGCCAAGCCTTTTACGACTAAAAACTTCTCAGTTTTACTATGGTGGTAATGGCCGCCGCGCGTGACACCAGCATTAACCGTGAAGAATGAAAACTGGCCGCAATCAGGCGTCTTGATCATTTCAACAAATACGCCGCGTGAATCGATATATTTCGGCACAGCATAGGTAAACGACTCCATCGGAAGATAGCTCACATAAGTGGCATAAAGTGCCCGCACCAGCCCAGTGCCTACGCGCTCAGTCATTAGGTTGTTCCGACTGTCTTTAAAGGCTTGAATCTGATGAGCCAACTCACCAACGGTGGTAGTATAAATTGGCGTAACCGCTAGAAAGCCGTCTGATTGCTGAGAAACATCTTTGCCATCAATAAGTTCCAAAAAACGTTCAATCAAGTCATCCACATACAACAGCGTCAGGGGTGTATTTGGGTTATTCACCTGAATAGGAATACCCCGCGTAATGTTATGGCAAAACGTCGCTACGGCAGAGTTGTAATTAGCCTTGCACCATTTGCCAAATACATTGGGCAGCCTAAAGATATGCACAGGAACGGAATGGCTCTGTGAGACCGATTGCAGCACCTTTTCTGCAGCCAGCTTGCTCTTACCATAAGGGTTATCGCGTACCGCTTGGATTGATGAAGTGTAAATGATGGGTATGTACTTGCCTGTATTCTGGGCCATATCAATCACTGATTGAGATAAGGCCAACGTTAAACCCACGTTAACTAAGTTGAACTCATGCGGATCTTGCGGACGATTGACCCCGGCGAGGTGAAACACAAAATCCACGCCCTGCAGTAAGTCTGGTAGTGCTGCCACGCTATGGCTACGGGTAAAACAAACCACTTGTACATCCTTGCGCTCAGCCAAGTGTAATCGGAGGTTCCTTGCCACAAAACCGTCCGCTCCAGTAATCAGTACTTTCATGAAATTAGTCCGCGGCCATAACGTGTTCGCCACGTAAAACAAGCTGAATAAAGTCTAGTTTAAGCAACAACGCCTTCATACTATCCACATTCAGTCGAGTGGTATTATGGGAGTTGTAGTCCTCACCATGGCTACTAGCAGTATTACGCTCCTCGCCAAACTCAACAAATTTTGAATAATTCAAGTCGCGCCCATCTGGTGGTATGCGGAAGTAGTAACCCATATCCAAAGCACAAGCCATTTCTTCTCGACCCAACAGCACTTCAAAGAGCTTCTCGCCATGGCGGGTTCCAATACAATTAACTTTATGGTCGGGCTTACCCATAAGCTCTAGAATGGCCTGTATCAGCACCCCGATCGTAGCTGCTGGTGCTTTCTGGACAAAGATGTCACCGTTCAAACCATGCTCAAACCCAAACAGCACCAAGTCTACCGCATCATCTAGGGTCATCATAAAGCGCGTCATGGCTGGATCTGTGACCGTAATTGGCTTGCCGGCCAGTACCTGCTCCACAAATAAAGGTATGACCGAACCGCGGGAAGCCATCACATTACCATAGCGAATACCACAAATGACAGTATCGGTGTATTCCAGATTACGGCTAGTCGCTACCATGACCTTTTCCATCATCGCCTTGCTAATGCCCATGGCATTGATTGGGTACACTGCCTTGTCAGTGCTAAGGCATACCACGCGCTGCACACCAGCTGCAATGGCAGCAGCCAACATGTTCTCAGTTCCCAACACGTTAGTGCGCAATGCCGCCATAGGGTAAAACTCACACGAAGGTACCTGTTTTAGCGCGGCAGCATGAAAAACGTAATCGACGCCCCGCATGGCCTGCACTAGACTGCCTGACTCACGCACATCACCAATGTAGAACTTAAGCTTAGAATTGTTGTAGCGCTTACGCATATCATCTTGTTTTTTCTCGTCGCGACTAAAGATGCGTATTTCAGCAATGTCAGTATCGAGCAACCGCTTCAGTACGACGTTGCCAAATGAGCCAGTTCCGCCAGTGATTAGCAATACTTTTTTTGTAAACATGGTTTTCATAGTTCAAACACGAACTGCAATACAGTTTAAGGTCTGAGTAAATACTCTATTAAGGAGTTTAAGTCTCAACCTATTCATATGTTATATGTTGTTAATTTATATTTTGTCATTCTAAACTTCTTGTCTATTAAAGCAGCAAGAGATTTCTTTTGGGCGTAAATTGGCATAGCCAGCTATTAAAAATCTTATTTGGTAAGCATTGCCAATTGCAAAAAAGTATTATCATAGTGATCAGCGGAATTTATGCCTCATCCATTTTGGAATGCGCGACAAATTTCATCTTTTTGCGCTGCCGTCGGATAATTGATGAGCACAGCGCGATATTTTCCTTTGAAGACAAAGAGACTTCCTGCAGCAGCGCCTATTACACCGAATTTACGTATCAGCGCTGCTATATCTTCAAGCGAGCCAGCGCCTCCAAGCATTGTGATTGGTACCCGCAGAGTTGCATGCATTTGCTGGGCTAATACTAGATCATAACCTTTCATGCTTCCATCACGATCAACCGAATTAATGACAATCTCGCCAGAACCTGCCTCCTGCATTACCTTAGCAAAGGCCACTGGGTCGCGGTTATGAACCATCTTAGCATTATGAGAACACAACTCGTAGCCCCTAGCCAATTGACCTGATTTTTTACGAACGTCCAGCACCACCGCCACGCTCTGACGCCCAACGGCTTCACTAAGGCGAGTCACGATCGTAGGGTCGACTACTGCAGCAGCACTGATTGCAACTTTTTCAATACCCAATCTAATTATTCGGCTCGCTTGCTCGACGGAATTAATGCCACCACCATAAATTAATGGCATACGACACTCGGCGGCTAGTTTTTCGATTAGTGAGTAATTTGGCTCGACACAATTCACTGTGGCATCAATGTCCAGTATCATTAGCTCATCAGCCTTTTTCTCATTGAATATTTTTACAGCATTTATTGGGTCACCCAAATACTTAGGCGATCTGAAGCCTTGTGTCTTCACTAATCTACCCTTGTGAATCAACAAGCATGGAATGATTCGAGGCCTTAGCATGGCTCAGAGATCGGTAAAGTTCTTTAGCAAGCGTGCACCGTAATGGTGACTCTTCTCTGGGTGGCACTGCACTCCATGAATATGGGCCATGGAGACCGCACATTCAAATTGCAGGCCGTAAGAGGCAGTAGCAGCTACATGGGTCTTATCTTCGCAGAAGAAGTAATAAGAGTGGAGAAAGTAAAAACGCGGATTAGGCTCAAACCCACTGAAAAGAGTGGCCCCAGGCTTAGGCTCTACGTCATTCCAACCCATGTGAGGCAGAGGTAAATGTTCTGTCTCGAGGGCGTTTACAAAAGCACGCACTTGTCCAGGGATCCAGTTGAGACCGGGCAGTATGCCCTCATCTGAACCAGATCCTAACATCTGCATACCCACACATACGCCAAGAACAGGCACCTGCTCCTCTAGCACCATGGCATCCAAAGACCTCCGCATGCCTGACTTATTCAACAGTTGCATGGCATGGTCAAACGCACCAACGCCGGGCAAAATCAAGTGTGTAGCATCCACCAGGTCAGCAGGAGTGCGCGCCCGCTCAGCCGGTAGGCCCAAGCGTTTAAACATCGTCACAAACGCCTGGATATTGCCTAAACCATAGTCAACGATTCGGATCACCGGAAGAACCTTTTTTCATTACCAATTATACGCGTGATACTGGCACCAAGCCCGATCATCCAATGCTTGTTACGGTAGTCGCGGAAAGTCTTCTTAGGGGAATCAAAAATAAGCTGCAGTTCGTTTACCGTCAGATCTAGCTTATGGGCAACATACTCAAATTCTTGGCGGAGAAAGTGTTCGTCCATCTCTGGCCTAGCTATACGCTCTAACGCCACCTCGCGACTCATCTGGCCTGTCTGTATCAAACTAGAAAAATGCGCTCGACGCTTATGAAAACCAAAACGGCGTGGCAACCAATAATCTTCATAAAAACGAGTGAAGCGTGACTCATGATGCTTATGCTGAAAGCGCTGCCATCCGAAGTGTCGCTCCAGCTCATCCTCAGCATCCTTCTTAATGAATGGTACAAGGTTAAGTGGATGGTGAATCTTCATTCCCAAAATCATTTGGTAGTAAAGCTTATAGATAAGAATATCAGTCAGCGGAAATGTTTTTAGCGGCTTATTGCCGAACTGACGATGAATATCGCCAAACAGCAACTTGTCGATGCCCAAATAGCCCCCCCACTCTTCAGGTTCACGGCAGCACTCGGTAGAAAAGTTCGACCCCGTAATAACATGTTTGATATTATGCTTTTTAGCGAACCTATAAAGCGCAGAAAAAAATGCTGCATCCTGTGGAAGGTCCTGATCTGGTATCCCAGACCGTAGGAAGGCCACTTGTAGATCTTTCATCTCCTCCCAGTCAATCACCTCGGTATATAGCTCTAAGTCTAGGCCGTCAACAAGCTTCTCGATGTTGCTCACCGCCTGGTCGGTATTCCAGCCTGCATCTACATGAAACAACAATGGACGCAACCCCATCATCTCCTTAGCAACATAAGCAGCGTAGGAACTATCCAACCCACCAGACAAACCAATTATGCAGTTGAAGTCGCTATCACTACTAGTGGCCTTGATATTCTCAGACAGTTGTATTAATTTGTTTCGGCCAATTGCGTCTGTCTGCCAATTTGGGAGAATTATTGATTTATAGTTATTACAGTAGTCACAGTACCCGCGATCATCAAACACAATGTTTTGATCTGAAGAATCCATAATACAATTACAGCAGATTTTATATTCGCGCTCAAGCATACTATCAAACTTTTTTTCTTAATGTATTCACGATGAAATTCCATGTCTCATTGGCGCAACGCGACCAACTATATTGATTAGCTAAGCTTTTTGCTCGCTGAGCAATCAATTGTCGAACTGTGGGATTTTGAATTATCACCTCAACAGCCGCAGCTATTGATATATCGTCTTCTGGATCAAAATAAATGCCGCCATCCTTCAGAACTTCAGGCATAGGTCCACGATTTGAACAAGCGATTGGCAACCCTGCCGCCATAGCTTCAAGCAGTGTAATTGGTAAATTTTCACAACTAGAGGCAAACACAAACATATCCGCATTTCCTAAATAACGGGGCAAGTCACCCTGTGGCAAAAAATCAAGTTGCTCAACAAAGCGTCTTTCAGGATCAGAAATAATGATCTGCTCATCGAGTAAGTGCCGGGCAAGACCTGCGCTACCACCAACAAGTGTTAGGGATATGTTATGTCCGCGATCTCGAAGCAGCGCTAATGCTCTGACAACTACCCATTGATGCTTATACATATCTGCATTGGATACATATAAACAACGAATCGCTCTTTCAGAGTTTATTGGCCACTTATTCTGTAATTTTACCCGTTTGAAGTCAGAACCAATTCCATGGGGGATATAAGCGACTCGCTTCAAAGGCCCGCAGGACTTTTGAACAAGCGTGCCCGCGTAGTGGGTCAAAAAAATAACACCATTAGCAAATCTGAATGCACGGTTTTGAAGTAGTAGGATAACCAGAAGGCGAAGTCTTTGTCTTCCAAAACCAAATAGCTTCATTATGCCGGGCTCATAGGAAAGCATGTCCTGACTCAAAACAACCATGGGATTAAAACGACAGAAGGTGCTAGCGTCAGTAGTAAACAGAACATCACAACCAACTTTCCTAGCCTCTCGTGACATCGTTGTTGCTTGCCAAAAAATTTGATTAACCAATGACTGGCGAAGGGCTGGCGGACTGTGCTTAACCAACCAAGCCTTATCATGAATAGCTAGAAGCAGAGTCGCAGGGGCCCATACATGCACTTCTCGAATTCCAAATTTTTCAGGATCCCCCTCATTTAAAATTCCAACTAAATATGCG
>JACCDK010225478.1_pt1 | contig 13439 bp, 14 predicted proteins | sample 7445871 | NCBI WGS metagenome assembly JACCDK01 (sample SAMN15323436, study PRJNA562643) | freshwater metagenome | isolation source: river surface water | place: USA:Blue River Watershed | collected 2017-08-15 | reverse complement strand
TAGGACACCGCCGGACTTACTTTAGAAATGGCCACTCCTTATGGGGTGGCCTTTTCTATTTAAGCTATCTTCAAGGAAGACAAATGGAATCCAGAAGACCAAGGCCTAAGGCCGATAAAGAGGGCCCATCGGGTCGTGGCATTCGCCAGGAAGGCGATCGCCCGGTTTGGCAACAGCGCGTTGAGCGCGTAAAAGACGTCGAAAAGTCGCCACTAGTACCCTCGGAGATCACTCCTGAGGATTTAGACATGGGCGCTAGGGTTCAGCTCAAGACCCTCACCGCTGAGAATGCGGAAATGGTAGCCAGGCACCTAGCCATGGTGTCGTTGCTTATCGACTCTGATGCCGAGTTGGCTCACAAACACGCGCTAGCCGCCTCACGTAGAGCCGGTCGCTTAGCTATCGTCCACGAAACTCTGGGTATCACCGCCTACAAAACATCAGATTTTGCACTCGCATTGCGCGAGTTGCTTACCCACCGCAGACTCACTGCATCCAACGATCAACTGCCTCTTATCGTTGATTCTGAGCGCGGCATGGGTAGACCCCAACGCGCGCTGGAAGCTGTTGTCGGTGTGGATAGAAGCAAGTTGGCAGTTGGAATTCGCATCAATCTCGCCATCGCCCTCTCGGGAGCCAGACTTGACCTAGGGCAGGTGAAAGAAGCCAAGCAAGAACTTGAAATTGCTGAGCTAACCCCCAAGACCGTTTACCCACAATCTCCTCTGCTTTTCCGCAGCTACGCGGAAGTGCTGCGCGAGCTCGGTCAAGATGGTTCGGAGTGGGAAGCACTTGCCGACCGAGCGGACCATGCCCTGGCGAATCAGGATGGCGAGTTATTTGAATTAGTGGAAGAAATACACATCCCAACCAGCGAAGAGTTTGATCGCACCAAAAAGCCTGATCGTAAGTTCACTCCTCGTGAGGGCGGTCGAACGGGAGGTTCCGACCGAGAGCGACCTCGCACACCGCGCGATGGTGAGAAGCGCGAGCGCACTGCTGGCACCGATCGCGACCGGCCACGTCCGGCGCGCGATGGTGAGAGAAAGTTCCCTTCCCGTGATGGCGATAAAAAGCCTTGGGTGAAGGACGGTGGTCAAAAGAAATTTGGCGGCAGGTCGCAAACTTCTGGCAAGGATTTCAAGCCAAGGGGAAACCGTGGCAAGACTGGTTGATGAATACGACTCGCTACTTCTAGATTTAGACGGCGTCGTATACCTAGGCTCCCAGGCGGTGAACCATGCCATCGAGAGCATTAACGCCGCGCAGCGCCAAGGCCTGAAGATCGGCTATGTCACCAATAATGCCTCGCGAAAGCCAGAAACCATTGCCTCGCAACTAGCCGACTTTGGGTTGATGGTTCAACCTGATGAAGTTGTTGGTTCTGCTCGAGCAGCCGTCAAGATGCTTAGCGAGAGAATCTCCATGGGCGCCAAAGTTCTGGTTGTCGGGGGCGAGGGCTTGACCTCGGAAGTCGAGGCAGTTGGTTTCGAGGTTGTTTACGCTGCATCCGATCAACCGTCAGCGGTTATCCAGGGTTTCAGTCCGGAAGTTGGCTGGAAGCACCTTGCGGAAGCTGCTTATGCGATTCAGGGCGGCGCTATCTGGATTGCAACGAACCAAGACTGGACCATTCCAAGGGAAGGTGGCATTGCCCCTGGTAATGGCACCTTAGTCTCTGCAGTTCATACCGCAGTCGGAATACTTCCGGATTTTGCAGGTAAGCCATTTAGGCCAATTTTCGAATCTGCAATCTCGCAGCTAAACATTTCGCGTCCACTTATGATCGGTGATCGTCTTGATACCGACATTAGGGGTGGTGTCGCATTTGGTATTGACACCGCCTGCGTTTTGACTGGAATTGCATCGCGCAAGGATCTAATTGGTGCTCGGCCGGAGGATCGCCCCACCTACATCCTTGAGGACCTCAGGCAGCTTTTCGAGCCCTACCCACAAGTCAAAGCAACGAAGCGTGGCGTAAAGCTGGGCAAGACTGAGGTTGAACTGATTGGCAATAAGGTTTTTGTCACCGTCGGTGACCCAAAATCCCTGGAGGCTCTTCGAGCAGCCTGCTCGCTAATCTGGAATTGTGGCACGCCGATCTATGGCCTCGATGTCGAAGCCGCACTATACGAGTAGGAAATAGATGAACATCGAACAGTTACTTGAGGGAATTGACGAGCTCGAACCGCAAGCCCAGTTGGAGCGATTGCAGCAGATCGTGAATGAGCTCGAGAAGCTAGTGAACCAGTGAGTGAACGCCTAGACATCGAACTGGTTATCAGGTCGATAGCTCGCTCAAGATCCCATGCTGCCCAGCTGATCGGTCAATCTCGCGTCTTAGTCAATGGCAGAGTTGCCAGCAAACCGGCGCAAAAAATCATGTTGACCGACGAAATTGCGCTTACCCAGGGGCCGGACTTTGTCTCTAGAGCTGGTCAGAAGCTTGCCGATGCCTTGAAGCACTTTGAAATCACCATTTCGGGTTGGTGCTTGGATGCCGGTGCTTCTACCGGTGGGTTCACTCAGGTGTTGCTAGAAAACGGCGCCGAGGGCGTTGTGGCGGTTGACGTTGGTCACGATCAACTGGTTGAGTTGCTCAAATCGGATGAGCGAGTAGTGAGCCTCGAAGGTTGCAATTTGCGTGATTTGACTGTCGAAAAGCTTCAGCACCTCACCAATCGCAGGTTTGATTTCTCCTACGTGGTTGCCGATCTAAGTTTCATATCTCTAACTCTGGTGTTAGAGCAGTTGGCTGCTTTGGCACCAAAAGCCCCGATGGTCTTATTGGTGAAACCACAGTTTGAGGTGGGTAAGCACTCTCTTAATGCCTCTGGGATCGTGACCGACTGGAGAGATCGCCGTCGGGCCTTGGAGCAGGTGATAGACAGTGCTGCCAAATTGGGCTACGAAATCTCAGGGCTGGTGGAATCCTCCATCAAGGGCACTCACGGTAACACTGAATACTTATTGTGGATAAGCCCCACGGGAGTCGATAATCGGCAACAATGGTCGGAGGAGATTTCTCAATTGGCCAAGAAGGAACGATGACTCGCAAGGTTTTGCTGGTTTCCAGCTCCCAGTCTTTAGACAAGGCTGAGCTGGTCATTCAGGCTTGCAGCAGGCTCATCTCGGATGGCTTTTTGGTCATGTTTGAAAAAGAGCAAATCGAATCTCTAAAAGCTCTTGCGCTGAATCTACCCACGGGTGCTCAAGAATTTGACGGCTCGGCTGTTGAACTTGCGATTGTGCTCGGTGGCGATGGCAGCATCCTGCGCGCGGCTGAAATTCTCAGGGGGACTGGTTCTCCTATTCTCGGTATCAATGCTGGTCACGTCGGCTTTATGGCAGAGGCGGAGAGCGGCAACCTGGTGGCAACGCTCGATGCTGTAGCTGCTCGCAAATATGAGGTCAGAGATCGACTGGCGTTAGAGGTGGTCGTTACAACAGATGGCAAAGAGAGTTATCGCTCCTGGGCCTTGAACGAGGTAACGGTCGAAAAGAGCGCCAGAGAACGAATGCTCGAAGTTGTAATCGAGGTTGACTCTCGTCCAGTTTCGTCATTCGGTTGTGATGGCGTGCTGGTCGCTACGCCGACCGGTTCTACGGCCTATGCGTTTAGTGCTGGAGGACCCGTGGTCTGGCCTAATGTTGAGGCTCTTTTGATGATTCCACTCAGCGCTCATGCGCTATTCGCCAGACCATTGGTAGTTGGACCACAAACCCAACTCGCGATCGAGGTGCTTCGACGCAGTCCTGGTTCCGGTGTGCTTTGGTGTGATGGTCGAAGAACTTTTGATTTAGGTCCCGGTGCTCGAGTTGAAGTGCATCAAAGCAGCGAACCAGTTCCGATGGTGGTGCTTGAGGATGAACCCTTTGCCGATCGCATCGTAAAGAAATTCTCACTGCCGGTTACCGGCTGGAGAGGTCCAGACAGCGCCAAGTGATTGAAGCAATTGGAATCCGTAATCTGGGCGTTATTGAGTCAGCCCAGCTCGAACTTCAGAACGGCTTTACAGCACTAACCGGCGAGACCGGTGCCGGTAAGACCATGGTGCTGAATGCGCTGGCGCTTTTGTCGGGAGGGCGTGCGGATTCTTCCGCGGTCCGAACCGGTGCCCAGCAACTTTTTGTGGAGGGCAGTTGGAGAATCTCCGACCCTGAATTGATCGCAGCCGTGGAAGAACTCGGTGGCGAAATCGAGGATGGCACTTTAATTGTGAATCGCTCCGTTAGCTCCGATGGTCGCTCTAGGGCTGCTTTGGGTGGAGCACAAACCCCAGCGGGTGCCTTGGCCGAGCTGGCGGCAAAGTTAGTCACTGTCCATGGTCAATCAGATCAGCTCAGGCTTCGCTCACTGGCCGCTCAACGTGATGCGCTGGATGAGTTTGGGGGAGCGCAAGTTGCCAGTGCAAAACAGGCCTATGGCTTGAGCTTTACGGCATTCAAAGACGTTCAGGTACGGTTAGAGCGCTTGCAGGGTGCCGCCACTTCAGACCAGCGCAGGGTTTCAGAACTTCGTGAATTGCTTTCCGAATTGGAGCGACTTGCTCCTGCACCGGGGGAGCTTGCGGATATCGAGGAGCGGATCAACCGGCTTGCAAATGTCGAGTCACTGAGAATAAACGCCGCAACCGCCCATGACGCCTTGGCAGAATCTGAACCATCTGCTCTTGAACTACTGGGCGTTGCCGCCAGGTCCTTGGAAAATTCGAGCGATATCGAACTTCGAGACCTTGGTTCACGACTTCGTGAGATTACGGCTAATGCATCTGAGGTCTCTGCTGAGCTGGCATCATTCCTGATTGACCTAGAGGCTGACCCGGCTCAACTCGAACAGCTGCAACTTCGAAAGGCTGCGCTGGTCCAACTTGAACGCCGCCTGGGTATTGATTTAGATCAAATCATCGAATCGATTCCCGGCTGGCAAGCCGAGCTTTTGGATATTGACAGCTCTGATGAGCAGTTGGAAAAGCTCGAGGTGCAGCTTGAGGCAACCCTGTCTCAACTCGCTCTAGCTGCATCAAAACTCAGCCAAGCAAGGGCTGAAGCTGCCAATCGGTTAGTTGAGCTGGTTTCTCGTGAACTTGCCGATCTTGCAATGCAGGGCAACCGTTTTAGCGTTCAGGTTTCACAGCTTGGTGAATTTGAATCGAGTGGCCGAGACAAAGTGGAATTCTTACTTGCAAATGCTGGCAGTGAAGCTCGACCGTTGGCCAAAGGCGCATCCGGTGGCGAGTTGTCCAGAATAATGCTTGCCATCGAATTGGTGCTGGCCGGAGACCACCCAATGCCAACCATGATTTTTGATGAGGTGGACGCCGGTGTCGGCGGTCAGGCGGCTGTGGAACTGGGCAGACGCCTTAGAAGGCTGAGCGAGAAAACCCAGGTGATCGTGGTCACACACCTACCCCAGGTAGCAGCCTTCGCACATCACCAGATCCAGGTCGCTAAAGAAGTTTCGGGCGAAATCACCAAATCCTCAGTGCAACTTTTGGATCGCGATGCTAGGCGCCGTGAGCTCGCGAGGATGCTTTCCGGCAACCCCGATTCAGAGGTTGCGCTTCAGCACGCCGAGGAACTGTTGAATTCTCACCACTAAGTTTCGTGTCAGCGGCTTTTTGTGAGCTCGGAAGTGATAAATTGAAGTTCCATGGCCAATAGCTCTGGAATCCCCTCACATATCTTCGTAACCGGCGGCGTTGCGTCCTCATTAGGCAAAGGCCTGACCGCTGCATCGCTAGGCAATCTATTGACCGCAAGGGGATTGCGGGTTGTAATGCAGAAGCTAGATCCCTACCTAAACGTTGACCCAGGCACTATGAACCCGTTTCAGCACGGTGAGGTTTTTGTAACCGATGATGGTGCTGAGACCGACTTGGATATTGGTCATTACGAGCGCTTTTTGGACATCAACCTAGACGCCGCTGCGAACGTCACAACTGGTCAGGCATATTCAACTGTCATCGCAAAGGAACGTCGCGGTGAGTATTTAGGCGACACAGTTCAAGTCATTCCGCACATCACCGATGAGATCAAGCGCAGAATGCGCTTGCAGGCCACGCAGGAACCAATTCCAGATGTCATCATCACTGAAATCGGTGGCACGGTTGGAGATATCGAATCCCAGCCATTTATGGAGGCCGCCCGCCAGGTGCGTCGCGATGTAGGACGTGACAATGTGTTCTTTGTACACGTGACCCTGGTTCCATACCTCAAGCCATCGGGTGAGCTCAAAACCAAGCCAACCCAGCACTCGGTAGCGATGCTTCGCTCACTGGGTATTGCGCCAGATGCGATCGTCTGCCGATCTGATCGCGACCTACCTGATGGCATCAAAAACAAGATTGCCAACATGTGTGACGTCGATCGCGAAGCGGTGGTTACCGCCGCGGATGCCGCCTCAATCTATGACATTCCAAAGGTGCTGCACGCCGAAGGTTTGGATAGCTACATCATCCGCAAACTTGGCCTTGAGGCCAAAGATGTTGACTGGAGCAACTGGTCACCAGTGCTCGCTGCAGTCCACGAGCCAAAGCACGAGGTGACAATCGGCCTGGTTGGAAAATACATCGATCTCCCAGATGCCTACCTGTCGGTAACCGAAGCGCTACGAGCTGGTGGCTTTGCCGAATCAACCAAGGTAAACATTCGTTGGATCAAGTCCGATGATTGCGAAACTGAGGCCGGCGCTCGCGAACTTCTCAGTGATCTGGATGCGATTTGCATCCCTGGCGGATTCGGTATTCGCGGCATCGAGGGCAAGCTCGGTGCGCTTCGTTTTGCCAGGGAAAACCTGATCCCTACCCTTGGACTTTGCCTTGGTCTACAGTGCATGGTTATCGAATTCGCCAGAAACGTAGCCGGCATCTCGGGCGCCACTTCGAGTGAATTTGAACCAGGAGCACCACACCCCGTCATTGCCACCATGGCAGAACAGGTTGATGTGTTGGCGGCGGGAGACATGGGCGGCACTATGCGTCTTGGACTTTACGAGGCAAAACTTCAACCCGGTTCTCAGGTGGCTGAGGTTTACGGAGCGCTGACAGCAACCGAGCGCCACCGTCACCGCTATGAGGTAAACAACAACTACCGCGAGCAAATCGCTGCCGCCGGTCTAGTGTTCTCGGGCACCAGCCCGGATGGTCACCTGGATGAGTACGTTGAGCTGCCAAAGTCAGTTCACCCTTACTACGTTTCCACCCAGGCTCACCCTGAGTTCAAGTCTCGCCCAACCAAGCCAAACCCAATGTTCCACGGCCTGGTAAAAGCAGCCCTTGAGCGCCAGAAGCAGCAAAAGCTATTTGACGAGGCTTAAATGACTCCGCCGCTGGATAGTTATCTGCGGCACCTTGCTGTTGAGCGCGGTTTAAGTAAAAACACGCTCAGTGCCTATCGCGCCGACTTGGCAAAATACCGGGAATATCTTGAGCAAACTGGCTTGTCGGAACTTTCGATCAATCGGGCCCAACTCGGCGAATTTCTAATCTGGCTGAATGACCAAAACCTAAAAGCTGCTTCCGCGGCAAGAATTTTGGCAGCAGTTCGTGGCTACCAGAAGTACTTACTCTTGGAGAACCTAAGAACTGATGATCCAAGCCAGCAGGTAAAGAGCCCCAAGCTTCCCAAGCGGCTGCCCAAGGCGCTCTCTCAGGCCCAGGTGATGTCGCTACTGGCGGCTGCCGGGCCTGAGCCAGATGATGAAACTGCCGATAGTTTGCGTCTGCGTAATCGAGCGATCCTGGAGTTGATGTATTCCTCTGGTTGTCGCGTTAGCGAAGTGGCGCAGCTGGATCTCGACGAGATGGTGGATGGTGGCTGGGTGCGAATTCGAGGCAAGGGCTCCAAAGAACGCTTGGTTCCAGTTGGATCTTTTGCTCAACGCGCTATCGATGCCTACTTAGTGCGCTCAAGGCCGTTACTTGCGGCTAAGGCAGGTGGCCCGGCTTTGTTTTTGAATCAGCGCGGCACCAGGCTTTCGCGCCAAAGCATCTGGGAGATTATTCAGAGCGCGGGGGAGTCGTGTGGTCTGAGTGTTTCCCCGCACTCACTTCGGCACTCTTTTGCCACCCACCTGATTGAAGGCGGCGCGGATGTCAGAGTGGTGCAGGAACTTTTGGGTCATGCTTCGGTTGCCACCACGCAGATTTACACCCTGGTCACAATTGATACATTGCGCGAGGTTTATGCGTCTTCGCACCCCCGTGCACGGCGGTAGGCTAGTGGCAGAACAATTTGGAGGCACCGGTGAATCTTTCTAAGAAGGAATTCCCAGTTCCGGCCAAGCTCAAAGAGCACGGACCGGCACGCATCATTGCAATGTGCAATCAAAAAGGTGGCGTAGGCAAGACCACTACCACCATCAACCTGGCTGCATCACTTGCAGATTACGGTCGCAAGATTCTCGTGGTTGACTTCGACCCACAGGGTGCACTCTCGGTAAACCTAGACGCCGACTACCAGGATGCTCCAACCATTTACGACCTGATGATGAACGTCACCATGGATCCTCATGAGGCAATTCAGAAGACCGCGATTCCCAACCTTGATGTGATTCCAGCGAACATCGACCTATCTGCCGCCGAGATGAACTTGGTGACTGAAATGGGACGTGAGCGGGTGCTGGATGGCATCTTGAACAAGGTCAAGAATGAGTATGACGTCATCTTTATTGACTGCCAACCGTCGCTAGGTCTTTTGACCGTGAATGCTCTAACCGCAGCTCACGGCGTCTTGATTCCAATGGCAACCGAGTTCTTCGCATTGCGTGGAGTTGCGCTCTTGGTTCAAACCATCGAGAAAGTAAAAGCCAGAACTAACCCAACTCTGCAGCTTGACGGGCTTATCCCGACCATGCACGATGCCAGAACCCTGCATTCTCGTGAAGTACTAGAGCGCTTGCAGGAAGCTTTCGATGGCAAGGTCTTCCAGACGGCTATCGGCAGAACCGTGAAGTTCCCAGATGCCACGGTTGCCAGAAAGCCAATTACCGAATTCGCACCTAGCTCAGATGCCGCCGAGGCTTACCGCCGGGTAGCAAGGGAGCTGGTGAGCCGTGGCTGTGCAGCTTGACTCTGAAATAGATTTTCAGCTTCAACTAGAAAACTTCGAAGGCCCGTTTGACCTACTGCTGCGCCTTATTGGTAAGCATGAGTTAGACATCACTACCGTCTCACTGGCAAGAGTTACCGATGACTTTATTCAGTATGTAAAGCAGCTGGATGAGCAGGCCGGTATTGAGAGTGCCTCCGAGTTCTTGGTGGTCGCAGCGACGTTGCTTGATCTAAAGATTGCATCGCTTTTGCCGCAGGGCGAGGTGGTGGACGCCGAGGACATTGCGCTATTGGAAGCCAGGGACATCCTGTTTGCCAAGTTGCTGCAGTACCGAGCCTTCAAGGAGATTGCCAGCTGGTTTGGCACAGCTTTAGAGCTTGAATCATCTCGAATCCCAAGAGAGGTCAGGCTGGAAGATCGCTTTAGAAACGCTAGGCCCCAGCTGCAGTGGGACACTTCGCTTTCAGATTTTGCCCAAATCGCCCAGCTGGCATTTGCTCCTAGGGAAATTCCCGGAGTTGGTCTGACTCACCTGCATGCCCCAAAGGTTTCCATTCGCGAGCAAGCTCGCATCATGGTCGACCGGCTGCGCAAAGCAGGCAGTCTAACCTTCAGGGAATTGATCGCGGATTGTGCCGACCGAGCCGAGCTGGTTGCTAGGTTCCTGGGCATCTTGGAGCTGTACCGAGTCGGTGCGGCGTCATTCCAGCAGAGCGACCCATTCGCAGATTTCACCGTGGTCTGGGAAGATAAGACCTTTGCAATGGATTCACTGGGAATGTTAGGAGCTGACTATGGCGACTGATTACGCGCTTAGGGCAGCTCTCGAGGCTATCCTCACGGTGGCAGAAACCCCATTGAACTTGGTTACCCTCGCTGGTGCCCTTGAGGTGCCAATTGCCCAGGTCAAGCAAGAACTCGAGGGCCTGGTAGAAGATTACGAGAGTGCTAATGATGGCCTAGGCCGTGGCTTTGAGCTTCGCGAAGTAGGCGGTGGCTGGAGGCTATACGTCAGACCCCAGCACGATTGGGCAGTAAAGCTTTTGGTGGCCAACGAGAACCCGGCCAAGCTCTCTCAGGCAGCACTGGAAACTCTGGCCGTTATTGCCTATCGTCAACCAATATCCCGCGGCCAGGTCTCATCGATCCGCGGCGTAAACGTCGACTCGGTCGTCAGAACATTGCTGTCCCGCGGACTCATTACAGAGCTTTACACCGACGCCGAAACTGGGGCAGCCATGTTTGGCTCTACCGAGCTATTGCTTGAGGTTCTGGGCATTAATTCAATCGAGGAATTACCGGCCATCAGCCCGTATTTGCCGGGACAGGATGACATTGACTGAGAATGAAGGCGTACGCCTGCAAAAAGTATTGGCAGCAGCCGGCGTGGCATCTCGCCGAGCCGTCGAGGAAATGATCGTCAAAGGCCGAATCAAGGTAAACGGCAAAGTCGTAAAAGAGCTTGGCACTCGCATCAACCCCGATGTCGACCAGGTTCAGGTGGACGGTAAGCCCTGGCAGCTAGATCCCGAGCGCATTTACCTAGCTTTTCACAAGCCCAAGGGCGTGGTCTCTACCATGGCCGATGAGAACGGCAGGCCATGCCTGGCGGATTACTTTGTGGGTTTTGATCGCGTCTTCAACATCGGGCGGCTTGATGCCGAGACCACTGGCTTGATTTTGATGACCAATGATGGCGAACTTGCTAACGAGTTAGCACACCCATCCTTTGGTGTAGAGAAGCTCTACGTTGCCAAAGTCCGAGGCAAGATCACTGCAGTTGAGATGCGCAAACTGAAAGAAGGCGTGAAGTTAGAAGATGGCCTCGCGCAGGCAGATGCGGCAAGAGTCCTCGACCAAAACGAGCAAACTTCACTGGTTGAACTGGTGCTGCACTCCGGCAAGAACCGTGTGGTTCGTCGCATGATGGAGGCGGTGGGCTTCCCGGTCCTGGAACTCACTAGAAAGAGCTTTGGTCCGATGCGCTTGGGCAATCTCAAGCCGGGGCAGTTCCGCGAGTTGAGTAAACTTGAGGTGAGCATGCTTATGGAAGCTGCCACTGGGAAAGAAGTAGCTAGAAAGAGGCGCTAATGGCCGTTCGCGCAATTAGGGGAGCCATCCAAATCAATCAGGATGAGCGCTCTGAGCTACTTAAAGCCACCGCTGAGCTGGTGACCAAGGTGCTTCACGAGAACAATCTCGACCTTGCCGATTTGATTTCAATCTGGTTCACGGCAACCCCTGACCTGGTCAGTGAGTTTCCGGCGCTCGCAGCCCGCGAACTGGGCTTGGGTGATGTGCCACTGATGTGCTCGGTTGAGATGGCGGTTGCCGGCTCAATGCCAAGGGTTATCCGCTTGATGATGCATGTTGAAACCAAGCTCACCCGCTCCGAGATCAAGCACGTTTATCTGCGCGGTGCGGCTTCACTTAGGGCTGATCTAGCCCAGTGAAAAACCCAGAAGTAAAGATTGTCGGGGCTGGCCTTGTAGGCACAAGTCTTGGCTTGGCGTTGGCTAGGCAGTCCGTAGTGGCAACTCTAGAAGACCAATCCAAAGCCAATCTTCGACTTGCAGTTGAATACGGGGCTGGGGTCGAGCAAGGACCAGAGCCAGATTTGGTGATTGTTTGCGTTCCACCTGACCTCACGGCAGATGTTGTGATTGAGCAGTTAAGAAGGCACCCTGGGGCAATCGTTACCGACGTGGCATCGGTAAAGAGCAAGATAGCTACTGAGGTACTTCAGGCTTTGCCAGATGCGGCAGCTCGATACATTGGATCTCATCCAATGGCGGGTAGGGAAAAGGGTGGCCCGGCCGCAGCTCGAGCCGATCTGTTTTTTGCTAGACCCTGGATCATCACTCCAGCCGAGCAATCCAGCGAAGCGGCAATCGAACTAATTCGGGACGTCGCGCTGCGTTTAGGTGCGCTTCCGGTGGAGCTGAGCGCGAGAGAGCACGATGAGGCGGTCGCCCTGGTGTCACACCTGCCACAGCTCGTAGCATCGCTTTTGGCTAACCGCTTGAATCTCGGAACTTCAGAGCAATTAGGTTTAGCTGGCCAAGGCCTAAGGGACACCTCTCGAATTGCAGCGAGCGATCCAGGGCTTTGGGTGCAAATCATTTCCCAGAATTCACAAGCCATCGCGCCACTGTTGGCCCAACTTAGGTCGGACCTGGAAGAACTAAGCGAATCGGTCTCCAACATTGAAACGTCAGGAAGTTTGGCCCAGATTCACGGCATCTTGCAAGGTGGCAATTCAGGCGTCGCTCGCATCCCGGGCAAGCACGGCGGCAAGGGTAATAACTATCAGGTCGTGACGGTCGTTATTGAGGACGCACCGGGTGCACTGGCCAATTTGCTGACTTTCATCGGAGAAATTGGCGTCAACCTGGAAGACCTAAACCTAGAACATTCGCCAGGCGCTCCAATTGGACTGGTTGAACTTCAGGTATTGCCCGAGGTGGCAGGTCGCTTAAGTGAACAGCTGGTAACTAACGGCTGGCGGTTGGTCTAATGTCCGAGTTTGTGGTCGCTATTGATGGTCCTGCCGGTTCTGGTAAGTCCAGTGTTTCAAAAGAAGCTGCGCGCCGACTCGGTTTTGGCTACCTAGACACCGGTGCGGGCTACCGAGCTTTGGCGCTTCACGGGCTAAATCATCCCGACCAGAGAGTCGAAGACCTTTTTCAAAGCTTTGATTATTCAATTTCCCTCGATCCCGACCGAGCGCAAGTAACGCTAGGTTCAGTTGACGTAACTGCCGAGATCAGAACCGAGCGGGCCGCTCGAGCGGTAAGTGAAATTGCAAGAATTCCTGCAGTTAGAGCACTTCAACTTCAAGACGCCAGGGGCAGAATCGCAGCCTGCGATAAACCCGGAATCGTGGTTGAAGGCCGAGACATTACCACTGTGGTTGCGCCGGATGCGGCGTTGAGAATATTGCTTACTGCCAGCGAGGCCGTTAGGCTCGCTAGGAGAGGTTTGGAAAACAGCGAGAGCGCTGAGAACCTCAAGGCCCGTGACGCTTCCGATTCGAAGGTTGTCGAGTTCATGACTGCGGCCGAAGGTGTTTATTTAGTTGATACCACTGACTTGGATTTTGAATCCAGCGTGGCGGAAGTATTGAGATTGGTAGAGGTGGTGAAGCAGGGCTGAAGAGTTCGATCCAGTATTGGCCGAAGCTCAGGCGCAGGTTCTGCGCGAAGAGTTGACGCAGTATGACTTAGATGAGGAAGACTTTGCGCTTCTTGAGCTTGAGCTGGATGAGGATTATCACGACGGTTACCGCCCATCCCCGCCAGTTCTCGCAATCGTGGGACGCCCAAACGTGGGTAAGTCTGCGCTGGTAAACCGAATTCTTGGTCGCCGCGAAGCGGTTGTCGAAG
>JACCDK010839489.1_pt1 | contig 13441 bp, 9 predicted proteins | sample 7445871 | NCBI WGS metagenome assembly JACCDK01 (sample SAMN15323436, study PRJNA562643) | freshwater metagenome | isolation source: river surface water | place: USA:Blue River Watershed | collected 2017-08-15 | reverse complement strand
TGACCACCTTAGTTGCGAAAACAAGTCATCGAGTTGCAGATTGCTATCGAATGGTCGATCGCGGTTATATCCGAGAAGGCTATTTTGCCGACCTAGTGGAAGTAGCACCTACGACTCCTTGGTCAGTCACAACAGAATCTCTGCACTTTAAATGTGGTTGGGCGCCGACCGTGGGTCGAACCTTTCAAAATCAAATTAAGCGAACCTTCGTGAGCGGCACGCTTTGTTATGAAGCGGGAAGATTTACATCTGTTCAACCAGGAAAAAGATTACAATTTGCCAAAATTAGATAGTAAGCAAATGCATTATTTTGTCACCGGAATAGGAACCGAAATAGGAAAGACGATTGTCTCCGCCATCGTCACGGAATACCTTCAAGCGGATTATTGGAAACCAGTGCAATCAGGAGATTTGGATTGGACGGACACCATGAAAGTACAAGCATTGATCTCCAATGACCGCAGTGTCTTTCATCCGGAACGCCACCGGCTGCAAGCGCCACTTTCCCCTCATGCTTCGGCTGCTTTGGATGGAGTGGAAATTAAACTTTCAGATTTTACATTACCGCAGACATCTAATCATTTAATTGTTGAGGGAGCCGGAGGTTTGATGGTGCCGCTAAATGAGCAAGATGTGATGCTGGATCTCATCCAACAACTTCAAATTCCAGTCATCCTTGTTTCAAGAAATTATCTTGGAAGTATAAATCATACCCTATTATCGATTGAGGCTTTGAAGCATCGTCAAATTCCGATTGCCGGAATTGTATTTAATGGAGAGCCCAACCCCGCCACCGAATCATTCATCGAAAATGACAGTCATTTGCCCGTTTTATTTCGAGTAGGACAATTCTCGGAAATTACCCGAGAATCCATTCGTCATTTTGCCAATCAGTTAGACAAACACCTGTTCATTTGATAATCCCGAAATTTGCTCGCAACTTCAGGGACTAATTGATCCGATGTCCCCGAATTTATATATAAGTCGATTGCGTTTTTTAGTAGGTTTTTGCTTACTATTTTTCGCACTATCGCATACTCTTTCTGGCCAAAAATTAGGCAGGGGAATTAACCTGGGGAATATGTTCGAAGCCCCCAATGAGACCGCTTGGGGAAATCCATTTAAAGAGGTTTATATCTCACAAATTGCAGAGCTTGGCTTTAACCATATTCGCGTACCCATCCGATGGGATGTGGCTGAACGCACTCAATTAACTCCTCCCTATACCGTCAATCCACAGTTTTTAGCTCGGATTAAATCAGTCGTGGACCTTGCTATCAGCAAGCATCTTTATGTCATCATAAACATGCATCACCACGAGGAATTATTTACAAATCCTTCTGCTGCCAAACCTCGTTTTATCAGCCAATGGCAACAGATTGCATCGTATTTCAAAGACTACGATAATCACTTATATTTTGAGGTTTTGAATGAACCACATGATGCTCTTTCTTCCGCATTATGGAACACTTATTTTGCAGATGCACTAAAAGAAATTCGAAAAACGAATCCTTCACGTAAGGTACTTTTAGGCACGGCTTCCTATGGAGGCACAGGTGGTGTGCGCGATTTAAATCCCCCCAGTGACCCCAACCTGATTTTGAGTTTACATTATTACAACCCATTTAATTTTACTCATCAGGGTGCCGATTGGGCCGGTAATAAGGATAAATACATTGGTACTAAATGGGAAGATTTGGCTTGGGAACGAAATCAGGTAATCGCTGATTTTGAATATGCCATCCAGTGGGCGAAAGAAAAAAACATGCCGCTAGATGTAGGCGAATTTGGGAGCTATGAATTAGCGGACATCGATAGTCGAGTGAAATGGACCACCTTCATAGCACGCTGGTTGGAATCCCAAGGAGCGAGCTGGGCCTATTGGGAATATTCAGCCGGTTTTGGAATTTACAATCCATCAACGAACACGTTTAAAGCACCACTCGTTGACGCACTCCTAAAAAATCCTCTACCCGCAGCGAAGGTCTTACCCACCAAAAATATATATTCATTAAGCGGGCAATCTGGTTGGAATCTTAATCTAAATTCAGGTGCTGGGGCTAACTTGAATTCGATCGCGGCGGGTTTGCAGGTTATTATGAACAAAGTGACTGGGACCGCTTGGCATATTCAATTAAGTCAGTCAGGCTTTCCCCTCTCGTTCAAAAACCGCTATGTAGTTAAGGTCAAAGCGAAGGCAGACAAACCCATTTCCATCACCTCCTATATGGGCCGATCTTCTAGCCCCTACAATGCCTATAGTTCCTACAACACCCATGCCCTAGAACCTATCGAAAAGGAGTTAACTTTTGTCTTCACGATGGGTGAAGCGTACGATGCGAACGCCCGTTTGGTTTTCGATTTGGGGGCCGACTTAGCAACGGTTCAAATTAATTCCATCCAAGTAGAAGAGGTGCTTGAAGACCTGACGCTCGGAACGGAAGAGCCTACTTACCTAAACTCGGTTTATCCAAATCCCTTTCATCATGCATTGAATGTCAAGGGAGCAGGGGAAAGAATGATAAGGTTGGTCGACATAAAAGGACGGATTCATCACCAGCAGCATATATTGGGTAACGCGACGTTGGATTTTTCATCAATCCCAGCCGGTGCGTATTTAATGCAAATCATTGGCAAAAATCTGGAGACTGAGTCTCATCTGGTTGTCAAAGAATAATTGCTATTTTGGCTGAATATCGCTCGCTCGCTCAAAAACCTGTTGGACCATCCCTTGATCATATGCGTTTGTGCGGACACAACGAAAAGCTACCGGAGTTTTTAATTCGCCGAATAATCGAATCCCCTCGCCCAATAAAACAGGTATCGTCGTGATAGTCATCGTGGAAACTAGATCCGCTTGTAAAAAGGATTGAATGACTTTGCCTCCGTCGAGGTAGAAATGATGATAACCTTGCGTATTCAGGTAAGCGCTCACTTCTTCTAAGGTACCCTGTACCAACTCCGCTTTTCCTTCTAATTCGACGGGTATTTTTTCAAGGGTTTGACTCCAAACAAACACGGGTTTGGTATAGGGCCAAGCCACCCCAAAACTCAATACCGTTTCAAAACTCTTTCGCCCCATCAGTAAGGCATCGACTTGATCCATGAAAGCTTCATATCCCATATCGTTATTTTCAGGCATGGGAAACGTATCTAGAAAGGCGACACCGCCCTTAACATCGGCAATGAATCCATCTAGACTTGTAGCTATAAACACGTGGTGATGTCTGTTAATCGGTGATGCGGCGGTTCAAATGGAACGGAAAATACTAAGTAATAAATACTTGCCATTGCCATTAATCCGAGAAGCAGAACTAGGCACACAAATTGCCAATGGCTGGGTAATTTTGAAGAAATTCTATACGCAACAATCCCTCCTATTGCGTTTAACAGGATATCATCTAGGTCGAAAATACCTAAGTTCAGTACTTTTTGTGTGCATTCAATGGCCAAAGCAAGACTAAAACTTATTAGGGAGATTTGACGAAGCGACACATATTTGCTACTTAATGTATATAAAAATCCAACTGGGAAAAGTAAAACAAGATTCCCTGCCAAATTTAGGCCCGTAATGAGAAGTCCCTTATCTCCCCGAAAATAAGCCATGATCGTTTCGAAAGGAACCCAATTCGCTGGCCCTGTTTGTGTACCGCCAAAATAAAAACGCATATTCCCCACCAAAACCATGTCCATGTCTTTGAAGACAACGAATTTTAGTAAAAAGAGCAGGTAAATGAAAGCAGTTATTCTTGCTAATTTTTCCATTAGGATAACAAACACAAATTCAAAGGTAAATTAAAATGGGTATTTATTTGAATTTCAGTAAGTTTGGAAACGAGAACCTATTAACCTACATGAAACAATTACAAACACTCGATTACGTCGTATTTCTACTCTATTTTGTTTCCGTCACTAGCTATGGCTATTGGGTGTACCAACGGAAAAAGAAGGCAGAAATTTCGACCAAAGACTTTTTCCTCGCCGAAGGATCCCTGACCTGGTGGGCCATCGGAGCCTCTTTATTAGCCTCGAATATTTCTGCGGAACACTTCATTGGCATGTCCGGCTCCGGATTCGCCATCGGCTTAGCCATCTCCTCCTACGAATGGATGTCGGCCGCCGCTCTCGTGATCGTGGCCATTTTCTTTGTCCCGATCTTCCTGAAGAACAAAATCTATACGATGCCACAGTTTTTGTCGCAACGCTACAACAATACCGTCGCGACAATCATGGCCGTTTTTTGGTTGTTGCTGTATGTCTTTGTCAACCTAACCTCAATCCTGTATTTAGGGGCTTTGGCGATTGAAAGCATCACATCCATTCCCTTTTTATATGCCATGATAGGCCTCGCCCTATTTGCCATCTTCATTACTTTGGGTGGTATGAAGGTGATCGGTTACACCGATTTTATCCAGGTGATTGTCTTGATTATTGGTGGATTAGTCGTGACCTATTTGTCTCTCGACATGGTCTCAGATCGCTTTCAAAGTGGCGGTGTTTTCGGAGGTTTGTTGGAGCTTCGCACCCAGGCCGACGACCATTTTCACATGATCTTTTCGGAGGGTGATAAATATTACGACGCGCTTCCCGGTTTTGCCATTTTGTTTGGCGGGATGTGGATCAATAACTTGAATTATTGGGGATGCAATCAATACATCGTTCAAAGGACGCTGGGTGCCGACTTGCCCACGGCTCGTTCCGGGATTTTGTTTGCCGCCTTTTTGAAATTATTGATGCCCTTAATTTGTGTGATTCCAGGTATCGCGATGTATGTCTTATACCAAAACGGAGCCTTCCAAAACGAAATGACCATCGCAGGAATCGTTAAGCCTGATCATTCCTATCCAACGCTGATGAACCTTCTTCCTGCCGGATTGAAAGGATTATCTTTTGCGGCGTTAACTGCGGCGATCGTTGCCTCCTTAGCAGGGAAAAGCAACAGTATCTCCACCATCTTTAGCTTAGACATTTATAAGAAATCACTCAATCCAAATGCCACCGAAGCCCAAACTGTTTGGGTCGGTCGCATGGCAATCTGGGTTTCGTTTGGAATTGCCTTATTAATCGCGCCGCAATTACGTCAGCTCGAACAAGCGTATCAGTTCATTCAAGAGTATTCGAATTACTTGACGCCAGGGGCCTTCGCCTTGTTCTCTTTGGGGCTATTTTGGAAGCGGACTACCTCATCTGCCGCCATCGTGGCAGCCGTTGCCTCCATTCCTTTAGTCGTATTATTCAAGAATCTACATACGTTTATCGGTGGAAATCCGATTCCTTTCTTGAATGTGACGATGTGGGTTTATTTGATCTTAGTGGCTCTGATGGTCTTGATCTCTTTGGCAGACCGTAGCTCAATTAATAATCCAAAAGGTTTAGATGTGGAGCGCGCCGACTTCCTTGTATCGAAGCAATTTGCGATCATCTCCATCTTAGTGATGGGAATTGTAGCTGCGCTATATACCGTATTTTATTAATGCGTTTTGGGGGCAAATTTCTTGCCCCCAAAACCCTATAAAACCTTTTCCGTATCTGTTGTGAACAACCGCGTACTCACGGTATAGGTACCTCCATTGGGATCCTTATATTTCAAATCCATGTAAAATGCTTGATATCCTTTTTTCACAAAAGGAATCGTATACTTGACCGTCGACCCCTCATATTTTACCCGACGCGTCAGCCATAAATTATTTCTAAAATCCCGATCTGCCGAAGTCGTTGCCCAAATAGCCGCCTCCACCAAATCATTCGGATTGGCCTGAACAGATAGCTCAAATCCCTCCGCGGTTTTATTCACGGCCCAGGTGCTCACAGGATATTCCTTATTTTGTAACGTCAAACCAAAGAACGCACTTAAGCCTTCCAACGCCTGTTTTCCTCCTGCCAAATCATGCCCAGCATTTGGTACATAATGGATTAAGTTTTTACCGGGTATTTGATCAAAATAATGTTTAATCGCATCGGCTGTCCAATAAGGGTCGTTTGTTCCTACAAATATCATCTTGGGAACAGTTAGTTTTTCCTTGTACGAATAAGGATCAATCATCGCCGTTATCGCTTTTCCATCCGGACTAGATGTGCTTTGCGGAATACCTATCTTGACATAGTCCTCAATTTGATCACTGTATTCGCCGTAAGTTTCAAATTGATAACTTAAGGTTTTTGGCATGTTCAACATATCTATCACCATCGGGCCAATCGCCTTCACACGCTTGTCATCAATCGCACTAGATAACCAAGTAGTCCAACCGCGTTTTGAGGCACCAGCAATGACAAAATTGGTAATCGGATGTTTTGTTTTTTGTGCGACAAACTCCTGTACAGCATCCATGCCTCGAACGGCAGATTTCACCATGGGGAATAATAGGGGCCAACTGTAATCTTTGTCTTTTCGGAATTCATTCAAGGTATGCGTGATTAATTCGTCTTCTGTTTTTCCATCATACAAGGGTTGATTGGGAACCTGTTTAATCAAGGCAACCACGGCTTTGTTCTTCGAAGCGATGGCATTTAATATAGGCCACAATTTGTCTTCTTTACTCCAATTGGTCTGTTCATCTTTGTTGCTTCCTCCCGTGATGAAAAGCAAGGCGCCATCATATTGGATGTTGGCCGGAACCATGATCGTCAGCTGGTGTCTCCACATAATCCCCCGCCATTTTTGTGAGGTCAATAAGACTTGATAGGCTTTCGCGCTACCGATGTTGGCCGAATCTTTTAGCTCCCAGGTGTAGTTCATGTCGCCATTGGCCAAGTAACTTTTTAAAGCATTTTCTGGTTTGATTTTGGATTGAGAAAATCCAAGAAAGGGAATCAATAAGAGTATGATTCCAAAGCGCAAGTTCTTCATTTGTCGTTCAATAGGTTTCGGTAAATATATAGAATTTTAGGATGCAACGACATGTCTGTCAGGTCTTTATAGGGACGTATCCTGATTTCTATGCTGGGGTAAGTGAATAATAAGGCTAGTTTTTGTACATTTATTTTTATGAATCGGCCAAATTCAAAGTCCGACTAACCTGAACCTATGAAACGAACGCGTACCTATTTCGGGGCAGTAATTCTTTTCCTCTTACTCGCCAGCACCAGCTATCAATTACTATTTCGTATCGAACCGATGCACAGGGATGGGTCGAATCCCAAATTGGATAAAATTCGAGTTCAGCCCGGCTTTAAATTGGAACATTTAATTAGCCCTTCCGATGAGCATATTGGCTCTTGGGTCTCGATGACTTTTGATGATCGCGGAAGAATGATATGTTCTGATCAATATGGAGGCCTTTTTCGAGTGACAGTACCTCCACTGGGAACGAGCACCAAACCTGTCATTGAGAAGTTGAAATTTGGGAAGGGTACTGATACCTTAGGAATTGGGAATGCCCACGGTTTATTATACGCCTTTAAAAGTATTTATGTGATGGTGAATGCGCGTGCGAAACCTAGCTCAGGCGTACGTGGCAGCGGACTCTACCGCATCCAAGATCTCGATGGCGACGACCAGTTTGACAAAATTACCTTGTTAAAAGAATTCAAAGGCGAGGGAGAGCACGGTCCGCACAGCATCATTCTTTCTCCAGATAAACAATCCATTTATTTGATATCAGGCAACCATACAGATGTTCCTCCCATGGATGCGTATCGCTTGCCAAGCAACTGGCAGGAAGATAATATGTTTCCTTTAATTAAAGATCCGCGCGGCCATGCGAATGATCGCTACGCGCCAGGCGGTTGGATCGCGAAGATAGATCCGGAAGGTAAAAAATGGGAACTCATGAGTGCGGGTTATCGCAATGCCTTTGATATCGCCTTTAATGAAACCGGTGATTTATTTGTGTATGACGCGGATATGGAATGGGATTTCGGTTTGCCTTGGTATCGTCCCACACGCATCTGCCATGCGACCAGTGCGAGTGAGTTTGGCTGGAGAACAGGAAATAGCAAATGGTCGCCCACATATCCCGATAACTTATCTCCAGTTTTAAATATTGGTCAAGGATCTCCCACCAATTTAGTGTCTTTGCAAGAGGCGAAATTCCCAGCTAAATATCGACAGTCGCTTTTAGCTTTTGATTGGACCTTTGGCATTGCGCACTTAATTAAATTGAAACCATCAGGTTCAACCTTTACCGCCGATCGCGAAGAATTCTTTTCTGGAATTCCATTGCCATTGACCGATGGGGTTGTTGGCCCCGACGGAGCCTTGTATTTCTTGACGGGCGGGCGCCGACTCGAATCTGATTTATATCGCGTTTCCTACGTGGGCTCCGAGGAAACGACGAAGCCCGTGGCGGCTAGTCCAAATTCCTTAAATCTGTTACGACGTCAAATTGAGCAATTTCACCAAGGTCCAGATCCGCGTGCTGTAGCCTTTGTTTGGCCTTATTTAAAACACCCCGATCGTTTTATTCGCTATGCAGCCCGTCTTGCTTTAGAGCATCAACCGGCACCCACTTGGAAGGATAAAGCCATCCAAGAAAAGGATCCAGTCACGGCGACACATGCGCTGATTGGATTAATTCGACAAAGTAAACCTGAATGGAAAGCGTCGATTTATGCCTCGCTTTTAGCCATCAATCATCGCACTTTTTCACAGTCACAAACGCTTGATTTACTACGTGCCTATGAATTAGCGATGCTACGATTAGGCATGCCAGATGAACAGATCTCCCATCAAATCATTGCACAATTTGATACCCGATTCCCATCGAATAATATGAATCTGGACCGCGCGTTGAGTCGTTTATTGATTCCGCTGGAGGCACCTAAAGTGATCGAGCGCACCTTGAATATTATGCAGACCAAAGACACCGCAAGTGCGACGGCTTATCGGGTAGAATCGGCTACATCATCTGCCGACTTGATTATGCGGAACCCTGAATATGGAACGGATATTGCGAAGATGTTGGAGAAAATGCCACCGGCCCAACAAACCTACATGGCGGTGATGTTGTCTGCCGCACGAAAAAATTGGACTCCCGAGTTACACACGCAATACTTCAGCTGGTTTAAAAAATCCTTTGAATTTTCTGGCGGCCGGAGCTATGTGGGCTTTATCGACCGCGCAAGGAAGTTGGCATTAAAAAACGTCCCCGAATCCAAAAAGAGTTATTACGATAAATTGGGTGGAGCAGAGTTGTTAACGGCAAACGGAAACGATATCGCTTCGATCAGCTACCCGAAAGGACCGGGTAAATCTTGGAAATTAGAGGAGGCCGTGGCATTGTTGGATGCACCATTAGATGGCCGCGATTTTGAAAACGGGAAATCCATGTTTGCAGCGACCACCTGTATTCGTTGCCATGCGATCGGGAGCGAAGGCGGAGGAAATATTGGCCCAGACCTATCTAATTTGGGAACCCGATTCTCGAAAAAAGATATGTTGGAAGCCATCATTAACCCCAACAAAACAGTCTCGGATCAATACGCCGCGACGCAGTTTATGTTGCGTAATGGCACCTCGGTTATTGGCCGCTTGACGAATCAAGATAAGGATGCATTTTATGTTTCTCAAAATCCGTATGCGCCAGATCAAGTTGAAAAGATTTGGAAGAAGCAGGTCGTTTCGGCCAAATATTCCCCTGTTTCCATTATGTTGCCAGGACTCATCAATAGCCTAAATGCAGAAGAATTAAAAGATCTGATGGCCTATTTGATGTCTAATGGAAACTCAACTAACTCCATGTTTAAAAAGAAATAATATGTACATATCGCTCACGGGCTTAAAGCCTAAAGGCTTTTTTGCTTATATCCGTTTTTGGTTTTTAGCTATTCCTTCATTTCGTCAAGCCCAAACGGCGGAAGGGAATCTCCATTGCGATGTGAAAAAAGTTCATGAATATCAATGCACGATTACGGCATGGGAGAGTAGAGAAATCATGCTCCAGTATCTACGAAGTGGCGCACACCTAAAAGCCATGAAAGCGTTTAAGCAAATTGCCACAGGACCAACGTATGGTTATGAGTCGGAGACGATTCCTAGTTGGGAGGAGGCGTATGCTTTACTCACGGAAAAGGGGAAAATGCATTGATTTAATAAAACAATAACTCATCCACCCTTAACCAAGCACCCTTCCCTTTATTATCCACAAAGTTAGGCAGTCTTTTCAAACGCTCCGCTTTGATGCGGTAATATTTAGCTGGATTAGCTGGTATTGGGATGTTAATTCCACGAGCCGAATAACCACTTTTCTCTTTGGGCTGTACCGGCTTTACACGTGTAATCAATCGCATCTGACCTGGCGTATCCCCACCCCAAACTTCCACCTTCACCGGAGGAAATACATCCGAATCCGTCTTTTCTAAATACGATAATGTCACGCCATGAACCGATGTGGATTTCTCAAAGGTCGCGACCACATCTAAGTCAGTATCCTTAAAGCCCAACCACGTAAAATTAGGAACCCCTTTTACTTCCCGCGCCCCTATCACAAAGTCCATTAAACTCGCCCCGCCTGATGCTGGATATTTAGGATCAGGTTTGGAAAGGAGATCGATACGCGTTGGGATGAATTGCGATTTGTAAACACGGACATCGATGGGCTTGCTGGCGCGCCAACCGGCCTTCGTGGCCAAAATACGGACCTTCGCATAATTCGTGATGGATATGGGCCCTTTTGTTGATGGACTTTGTAAGCTATCCGGTAGTGAATCGTTTAAGGTATAGCGAAACAGCACATCACGCAAAGTATGTTTAAACGTAAGTTTTTCACCCGGTTTTAAAATCAAATTTTCATTCACCAAAATCGGTGGATTAATTTGCAATGTTTCCTCTTTGGGAATGTATCCAGCATCGAATGTTAGCTTCGGAAATTGCCTCTGTAAGTCGCTCAAATCTCCAGGCGAAAGACTCGTACTCCACACATGAATTTCCTTCAACGCAGGGAGCTTGGTGAGTAATTTGGAGAGCCCTGATTTACCTACTTTCGTACCCGAAATCGACAATTGCTCGAGGTGATTTAAACCGGCCAAAGAACCTATACCCGCATCGTCAACCGATGTGAAATTCAGATTCAATTTTTCGAGATGGGAGAACTTCGAAACTAGACTTAGCGACTCGTTGGTGATGGGCATTTTGGAGAGTTGTAAACCTACCAACTGCTCACGAACCTGCGTTAAGTCCGAAAGGGTTTTTGGGTCAAATTTAGCTGCCACATAAAAATCTGCCTGCAATGCCGGTGACTCATTTGCGATCGGATAGACTGTGCAATAAGGCGAATTAACGGATTCGATCGTTGATGCGGATGCAGCAGAAAAGTCGTATGTTTTTGTGCTTATTGTCAGCTCCGTGGGTTGTACCAGCTTCTGAAAATCCGGACTGAATTGCCCTAATTTTTTATCGAACGATGCTCCTTCTTTCACCCACAACGTTAAGATTGTAATTTCATCGGGGGTCAACTGCGCCTTGCCCAGCGGAGGCATATGCTCCTTCGCATTCATGGGCAATTTGATTCGTTGGACCAAATGACTATTCAACGCATCGCCCGCCTTCCAAATCGCACCATGTTTTCCGCCCTTCATCAAGTTCGCGATACTATTCATTTTTAGCGCACCTTTCGACTTTTGGTCGTTGTGACAAGACTCACATTTAGCTTTTAATATCGGTTGGACAATGTCCTCAAACACCACACTTGGTGTTGTGATTTCCGTCGTCTTTGAGCCAAAGCGCAAGTAATCTTCCCCATGCGTAATATTCGCTCCCGTATGTCCAGCAAAAACCAATGCCACGAAACCTAATGAAGCTCCCGCAAGGAGGTTTCTACGAAGGAGTACCCAACTAAAATAGACAAATGAAACGGCCACGCCCGACCATTGATGCCAGTCCAGCGCACTCGTTTCGTAGCCACCTTCTTTGGCTAAAAACAATCCAAAAATGGCGGTTAAAGTTGAAAATAAGGCCGTAATTAAAAGCAAAAATTCCGCTAAAACCTCAAAGGATGCGAGCTGTTTTTTGATGGCAAAAAGACCAAGTAACAAGACCCCAAATCCAATAGGCAAGTGTAAAATTAAGGGATGTAAATGACCGATACCTGCCACGGGCAAGGCAAAGCTCGATTGGAAAATCAATAGGAAAATGAGGAAGCCTTGGAAGCCCCATAATAGTAAATGACCTATCTTTTCGATCTTCCCCATTACGCGATTAATCCTGGTAAAACATTCCCCGCAATATCGGTTAATCGGTAGCGGCGACCTAAATGTTTGTAGGTCAATTGCTCATGATTGATCCCCATCAAATGCTGTACCGTCGCATGAAAATCATGGATGTGCACCGGGTCTTTCACGACGTTATATCCTAACTCATCCGTCTCGCCATAAACTGTTCCAGCCTTCACGCCGCCACCGGCCATGAAAATACTATACGCACGCGGGTGATGGTCGCGGCCGTAATTGTCCACCGTATATTTTCCTTGGCAATAATTCGTCCGACCAAATTCTCCCCCCCAAATCACCAGCGTTTCGTCCAATAATCCGCGCTGTTTTAAGTCGGTGATTAACGCGGCAGAAGACCTGTCAACATCCTGTGCCTGCATCGCCATTTCTTGTGGTAAGTTGCCATGCGAGTCCCAACCCTGGTGGTAAATCTGAACAAAGCGAACTCCCGATTCTGACAGTTTACGCGCTAATAACACATTGGCCGCATAGGTTCCCGGAACCAAACATTCCGGTCCATACATTTTGACAATGTGATCCGGCTCTTTAGATAAATCGGTTAATTCAGGAACGGCAGTTTGCATCCGATAGGCCATTTCATATTGTTGTACTTTGGCCTCCACTTCCGGGTCCTTATTTTCCGCAAATCCTTCATGGTTTAATTCGGCGAGTTGGTCGAGCATTCTGCGCCGACCAGCCTTATCGATTCCATCCGAATCATTCAAGTATAATATCGGATCTTCCGAGCTACTGAACACCACACCTTGATGCGTCGAATCTAGAAATCCATTCGTCCAAAGCTTTGAATAAACACCCTGTCCATTTCCTCTTCCGCGTGAAAGCAACACGCAAAAAGCAGGCAGGTTTTTGTTCTCACTTCCCAATCCATAAGACATCCAAGCACCCATACTCGGGCGATTACCCACCTGGGCACCCGTCTGTAAAAAGGTCAATGCTGGGTCGTGATTAATGGCATCCGTACTCATCGTGCGAATCACACAAATGTCATCTGCGATCGAACCAATGTGTGGGAAAATTTCGCTGACGTAAGTCCCCGATTTTCCATGTTGTTTGAAGTTATAATACGAACCTACGAGCGGGAATTTATCTTGGGATGCCGTCATCCCGGTGAGCCGTTGGGTCCCCCGAATCGAATCCGGTAAATCTTGCCCAGCCATTTTAGTTAGCATAGGCTTGAAGTCGAAACTCTCATATTGTGATGGAGCTCCATTCTGACATAGGTAAATGACCCGCTTCGCTTTAGGTGCAAAATGGGCAACGCCTAAGGGCAAAGTTT
>JACCDK011766559.1_pt1 | contig 13455 bp, 8 predicted proteins | sample 7445871 | NCBI WGS metagenome assembly JACCDK01 (sample SAMN15323436, study PRJNA562643) | freshwater metagenome | isolation source: river surface water | place: USA:Blue River Watershed | collected 2017-08-15 | reverse complement strand
CTTGGGCCCCACACCATTGATCTTTCGGCAACTGAGCGGCCAGATGGCAGTTGTTAAATCTTCTTCGTGAACAATGGAAATACCATTGGGCTTGTTGAACTCACTGGTCATTTTGGCAATCAGTTTGTTGGGGGCCACACCCACTGAGCAAGTGAGGCCTGTGGCTTCAAAAATACATTTCTGAATGAGCCGAGCCAAAACCTTGCCGCCTTCGCGTTGGCCACCAGGTACCTCTGTGAAATCGATGTACACCTCATCCACACCGCGGTCTTCCATGACGGGGGCGATGTCGGTGATGATGCCTTTGAAGACTCTGGAGTAGTGACGGTATTGATCAAAGTCTACGGGCAACAAAATGGCCTGTGGGCACAGCTTGGCGGCCTTCATGAGTCCCATGGCCGAGCCAATGCCAAATTGCCTAGCCGCGTAGGTGGCTGTGGTGATCACGCCTCGTCCCGTATAGCCTTCTATGCGTGGAAAAAAATCCAAAGGAATTTCGGACAAATTGTCGGCAGACCATTCACATTCTGGGTGAGCTAGCCGAAGTCGTCCCAGCAAGTCGTCTTCTTTGCGTCTGCCGCCGCCAATGACCACAGGCAGACCCTTGAGTTGAGGGTAACGCAGTAACTCGACTGACGCATAAAACGCGTCCATGTCGAGGTGTGCAATGCGTCGCTTCAGGGGCGACGCAGGTGCTTTGGTGTCGGTCACAAACTCAAAGCAAAGTACGGTGTTTACTGTGGGAAAGTGCCTGGCAACAAAATGCTTTTGTCGACAGTGTCCATTTGCGTACGGCCACAAAAAGCCATGGTCAAATCGAGTTCGTTGTGAATGATTTGCAGCGCTTTCTCAACGCCAGGTTGTCCCATGGCGCCTAGACCATACAAAAATGCGCGGCCAATGTACGTGCCTTGAGCGCCCAATGCACGCGCTTTCAACACATCTTGTCCGCTTCGAATGCCGCCGTCCATGTGAACTTCAATCTGTTTGCCCACGGCATCCACAATGGCGGGCAATGCTTCAATGCTACTTTGAGCGCCATCGAGTTGACGGCCACCATGGTTGCTGACAATCATGGCGTCGGCACCACTTTCAACGGCCATCCGTGCATCTTCTACATCTTGAATGCCTTTCAGGATGATTTTGCCACCCCAGCGCTTTTTAATCCATTCAACATCGCCCCAATTGAGACGTGGGTCAAACTGCTGTGCTGTCCAGGCCGACAATGAGCCCATGTTTTCAACGCCTTTGACATGGCCCACGATGTTGCCAAATTGGCGTCGTGGTGTGCCCAACATGCCCAAGGCCCAACGGGGTTTGGTGGCGATGTTGAGGATATTCGGAATGGTCAGTTTGGGAGGTGCAGACAAGCCGTTCTTCAAATCTTTGTGTCGTTGTCCCAAAATTTGCAGGTCCAAGGTGATGACCAGGGCTGAGCAATTGGCTGCGCGCGCGCGCTCAATCAAGCGCTCAATGAAGTCACGGTCGCGCATGACGTACAACTGGAACCAGAAGGGGTGGCCATCGGTGCCTTTGGACACATCCTCAATGGAGCAAATGCTCATGGTGGACAAGGTGAACGGAATGCCAAATTTTTTGGCAGCGCGCGCGGCCAAAATTTCACCATCGGCGTGTTGCATGCCAGTCAGGCCCGTGGGTGCAATGGCCACAGGCATGGCCACTTTCTGCCCAATCATGGTGGAGGCTGTGCTGCGACCCTCCATGTTGACGGCCACGCGTTGGCGCAACTTGATTTTTTGAAAATCGCTTTCGTTGGCGCGGTAGGTGCTCTCCGTCCAAGAGCCGCTGTCGGCGTAGTCATAGAACATGCGAGGCACGCGTTTCTGCGCCAGGATGCGCAATTCTTCAATGGTGGTGATCACGGACATATTTGATTTCCAATTTGGATTGAAGCTTTAGGAGCTTGCGAATGAATTTGATCAGCTGCAACTTACACTGCCGCAACCCGACATGGTGACGTTTTTGATGATGGAGGGGTCTGCCAGCGTCTCTGTTTCGCTGTCAAAGTTCACAGATTTCAAATGCTGGGCCAAACCTGCATCCATGGAGGCCGCATGCTGTGGAAACCATTCGACCAAGGCTTCTGCCAGCCGCGAGATAATTTCTGGATCGCCCTGTACATAATGGGTTTCCACAGCGCGCATGGTTTCCAAAATGGTGGCGTGTTGACCAGCATGACAGTTGTCTTCACTGAAGCCTGTGGCCAACATCCAGCGGTCTTCTTGCGCAAAGTGTTCAACCGTGTGGTTGAGAAATTCGCGGTACAAATTGAGTTGCTCTGATTGCGGGGTCTTTAGCAAAGCATTGAGCATGGTCACAAACTCTTCGTGTGTGTGGTCCATGCGCTCATCACCCGTGTACAAATCAGTGGACCAATCGAGACCTGCTGCAAATGGGGACTCTGTGAGTTTCTCGGTTTGAGTGACTTCCATCACAAACTCCTTTTAAAAATTCAAGCGCGCATGATGACGCGCAATTTGCTGACGAACTTGACCCGGCGCAGTCCCGCCCAAAGTATTGCGAGCATTCAAGGAGCCCACCAAGCTAAGGCAATCAAAGACATCGGCTTGAATGGCTGGGTTGAATTGTTGTAGTGTGGCCAATGGCAGTTCGCTCAGGTCTAAATTTTGGGTCTGAGCCGTCTTGACTGCGTGTGCTACCACCTCGTGCGCATCGCGGAAGGGCAGGCCTTTTTTGACCAAGTAATCTGCCAAATCAGTTGCTGTGGCATAGCCTTTTTTGGTGGCCGCTTCCATGGCTTGTGCATTGACGGTAATGCCACCTTCTTTCGTGCCAGTCTGTGCGTTGACTTGACCGCCAATCATTTCGCTGAAGATCCGCAAGGTGTCTTTGAGCGTGTCGACGGTGTCAAACAAAGGCTCTTTGTCTTCTTGATTGTCTTTGTTGTAGGCCAGGGGTTGGCCTTTCATCAAAGTGATAAGGCCCATCAAGTGGCCGACCACACGGCCGGTTTTGCCGCGCGCCAATTCGGGCACGTCGGGGTTTTTCTTTTGCGGCATGATGGAACTGCCAGTGGTAAACCGGTCGGCAATTTTCACAAAGCCAAAGTTCTGGCTCATCCACAAAATGAGTTCTTCGCTTAAGCGACTGATGTGCACCATGCACAATGAAGCGGCTGCCGTAAATTCAATGGCAAAGTCGCGATCGCTCACACCATCCAAACTGTTTTGACTAACGCAAGCGTTGCCTTGTTCGTCCACCATGCCAAGGCTTTTGGCCACGCGTTCACGGTCTAGCGGATAGGTGGTGCCAGCCAATGCCGCAGAACCTAATGGCAAACGGTTGGTCCGGCGACGCACATCTGCCATGCGTTCTGCATCGCGTGCAAACATTTCGACATAGGCCAACAAATGATGCGCAAAGCTCACGGGCTGTGCCACTTGCAAATGCGTGAAGCCAGGCAAGATGACTTCTACATTGCGCTCGGCCACTTCGATCAATGATTTTTGGAGGTCAATAAGCAAACCACCAATCAGGTCGATTTCGCTGACCAGCCACAAGCGAACATCGGTGGCCACTTGGTCGTTGCGACTTCTGCCTGTGTGCAGGCGCTTGCCGGCATCACCCACAATTTGTGTCAGGCGGGCTTCGATGTTGAGGTGCACATCCTCTAAGTCCAGTTGCCAGTCAAACTGGCCCTTGGTAATTTCTTCGGTAATTTGCGCCATGCCGTGCTGAATGTCGGCAAAGTCTTGGTCGCTGATGATTTTTTGAGCCGCGAGCATCTCTGCATGCGCCAAGCTGCCTTGAATGTCCGATGGCCACAGTCGCTTGTCGAAGAAGACGCTAGAGGTGTAGCGCTTCACCAGGTCACTCATGGGTTCAGAAAACAAGGCAGACCAGGCCTGGGACTTTTGATCGAATTGGTTTTTAGACATTCCCAGATTTTATCGGGTTGCTGGGCTTCTAAACCCTGTGGCAGACCCTCAAAAAATGCTGAAAATGCCTAAAAAAACCTTTTGCCGGGGCTTAACCCGTGTTTCGAAGACCGGCCGCAATCCCGTTGATAGAGATGTGAATGCCGCGTTGAACCCGCTCGTCAGCTTTGCCATCTCGGTATCGGCGAATCAGTTCCACTTGGAGATGGTGCAGGGGGTCGATGTAGGGAAAACGGTGGCGGATAGAGCGCGCCAAAGCAGGATTGTTGGCCAGTCGATGTTTTTCGCCTGTCAACAGCGTGATGACTTCGGCTGTTCTGTGCCACTCAGCTTCAATGGCCATGAACACTTTTTTTCGCAGCTTGACGTCAGACACCAGTTCACTGTAGCGCGAGGCCAATGCCAGATCGCTTTTGGCCAGCACCATGTCCATGTTAGACAGCAAAGTTTTAAAGAACGGCCATTGCTTGACCATTTTTTGTAGCAAGGCAAGGGCTAATTTGCGTTCTTTGTCTGTGGGTCGATCTAAGAATTTTTCCACAGCAGAGCCAAATCCATACCAACCTGGCAAAGTAAGGCGGCATTGGCCCCAGCTGAAGCCCCATGGGATGGCCCTTAAATCTTCAATCTTTTGATTGGCTTTTCGCGATGCCGGGCGAGAGCCGATGTTCAGCTCTGCAATTTCACGAATGGGCGTGGCCGCAAAAAAGTAGTCGTTGAAGCCAGCCGTTTCATAAACCAAATGGCGGTATGCATCCATGCTGGCCTGCGAAAGTTGCGCTGCAGTTTCCAAGAAATGACGCGGTGCAGTCTTGGTGGGTTGCAACAAAGTCGCTTCCAAAGTGGCCGCAACCAAGGTCTCTAAATTGCGTCTGCCAATTTCGGGGTTGGCGTATTTGGAGCCAATGACTTCACCTTGCTCGGTCAAGCGAATTTGACCTCGAACCGTACCAGGCGGTTGCGCCAAAATGGCTTGGTAGCTGGGTCCACCACCTCGGCCCACGGTACCACCACGACCATGAAACATGCGCAGCTGAATGTTGTGGCTGTTGGCCAGTCGGTCAAAGTCTTCTACCAAGGCGACTTCTGCTCTGTAGAGCTCCCAGTTGCTGGTAAAGATGCCGCCATCTTTGTTGCTGTCGGAGTAGCCCAGCATGATGTCTTGCTCTGCGCCAGAGCGTTGGATCAAATTGGCGATGCCAGGCAGGGCATAGAACTCGCGCATGATGCTGGCCGAGTTGCGCAAATCTTCGATGGTTTCAAACAAGGGCACCACGATCAAGTCGACCCTTGCTGTCTGATCCAAAGTGCCGCGCATCAAGCCCACTTCTTTTTGCAACAACAAAACTTCTAGCAAGTCGCTGACGGTTTCAGTATGGCTGATGATGTAGTGACGGATTGCCTCTGCCCCGAATGTGGCCCGTGACGTGCGTGCTTCTTCGAAAATTGCCAGCTCAGACAGAGAGTGATCGCAGTAGCTTGCGCCAGGAATGCGCAGGGGTCTGGCGTCATTCAGCAACTTCATCAGAACTGTTCGTTTGTCAGCTTCAGCCAAAGATGCATAGTCTTGTTCTATGCGTGCCTGAGCCAACAATTCACTGACCACTTTTTCGTGTTGGTCAGAGCTTTGACGCAAATCTACTGTGGCCAAGTGAAAGCCAAACACTTCGACTGCGCGAATCAGTGGGTCTAAGCGCTGTGCGGCCAAAGCTTGCGCGTGATGGCTTTTCAAAGAGGCTTGAATGATTTTTAAATCAGCCAAAAAACTGACTGAATCTGGGTATTGATTTTGAGGTTCTACGGCATGCTTGGCGGCATCACCTCCTGTGAGAGATTTAAGCGTTGCCGCAAGTCGAGCGTACATGCCTGTGAGCGCGCGCCTGTAGGGTTCATCCACGCGGTGGGCGTTGGTGTCAGGCGACTTTTCGGCCAAGGCTTTCATGGCAGGTGGAAAATCGACCAGCATGGCGGACAAAGACAATTCGCTGCCCAGGAAGTGAACCTCTTTCAGGTAATGTCGCAAAGCCACTTCGGCTTGACGTTTGAGTGCGTGATTGAGCGTTTCTGCGTTGACATTGGGATTGCCGTCGCGATCGCCTCCAATCCACTGGCCCATGCGTAAAAAGGGTGCCACGGGGTATGTGCCCAAAGCTTCTTCCAACGACGCATAAATTTTTGGGATTTCCCGCAAAAAAGTCGATTCGTAATAGCTCAATGAATTTTCAATTTCATCAGCCACGGTGAGCTTCGAAAAACGCAATAACCGAGTTTGCCAAAGTTGCATCACGCGTGCACGCAAGCGTTGCTCGTTGGCGGCCAATTCTTTAGGGGTCAGTGCGTCTTTCGCAGCGTTGACTGCCGCCGCACGGGCTTTGATCTCGTCGCGCTCTGTCAGCAACTGTGCAATGTCACGTTCTGCGCTCAGGATACTTTGGCGCTGAACTTCTGTGGGGTGTGCCGTCAAAACGGGTGACACGAAACTTTGCGCCAAAGTTTGTGAAATGATTTTGGGTGTAATGCCTGCCCATCGGAGTCGCTGCAATGCAACTTCTATGCTGCCCTCTTGCGTGTCACCCACTCGCTCGTGAATGGCGCGGCGACGGATGTGATGCCGATCCTCTGCCAGATTGGCCAAGTGACTAAAGTAAGTAAACCCGCGAATGACGCTAACGGCATGCTCACCTGTTAAGCTTTTGAGGAGTTTCTTCAGAGCCTTGTCTGCTTCTTGGTCGGCATCTCGCCTAAATGCCACAGAAAGTTTGCGAATTTTTTCGATCAATTCGTAGATTTCAGGCCCTTCTTGCTCTCGGATCGCATCGCCCAAAATACGGCCAAGCAAGCGAATGTCCTCGACCAGGGGGCGCTCGTTGTCGCGCGAATGACGTTTCAGGGGCGGAATTGTGACGTTTGGCATGACGAGACTCATTTATCTGGGGCTTTTGTCATGCTAGCATTTGAATAGATTGAAAAATTACGAACAGGTTACTGGTTTGAACTCTCAAAACCTCACTGCTATCCAGCGTCCCATCGTCATTGCCACCCGAGAAAGCAGATTGGCCATGTGGCAAGCTGAACACGTTCAGGCCATCTTGCAGGCGCGAGGCTACGACGTTCATTTGCTTGGGATGACCACACAAGGCGATCAAATCTTGGACCGAAGCCTTAGCAAGGTCGGTGGCAAAGGCTTGTTTGTCAAAGAGCTTGAGGTGGCCTTGTCAGAAGGACGCGCAGACATCGCGGTGCACTCACTTAAAGATGTACCCATGGACATGCCCGAGGGGTTTCAATTGGCCTGCGTCATGGAACGAGAAGACCCCCGGGATGCTTGGGTTTCTGGGAATTACCCTACTTTGATGGATTTGCCCCAAGGTGCGGTGGTCGGTACCTCGAGTTTGAGGCGAACCGTTTTGTTGCGTGCGCTTCGCCCAGATTTGAAAATTGAGCCCCTGCGAGGCAATTTGGACACACGCTTGCGCAAGTTGGACGAAGGCCAATACGCTGGCATTATTTTGGCGGCCGCGGGCCTCAAGCGCCTGAATCTTGCCAACCGAATTCGGCAAATCTTTGACACTGATCAGATGTTGCCTGCAGCAGGTCAAGGTGCCCTGGGCATTGAAATTTGCGAAGGGCGTACCGATCTGCTCCAAGCGCTTGAACCCATGGTGCACCAAACGTCTTGGTTGGCCGTTGCGGCCGAGCGTGCAGTCAGCCGAACCATGGGCGGCAGTTGTTCGATGCCTCTGGCTGCCCATGCAACTTTGGATGGCAAGGTGTTAAGTTTGCGCGCAGCTTGGGGCGACCCCGAAGGTGCAACCACTTTGGTGACGGCTGCAAAGTCCGGGGTGGTCGACAGTTTGAACGATGCAGAGGCACTGGGGATCGCGGTGGCTTCCGAGCTGAAGCGTGGTGGCGCTCATTGAAGTTGAATCAAGTGGAATGAAGTTGCTCAAGCTCTGGCCTATCCCATGACACAAGTCATCGTGACCCGTCCTGAACAAGATGCAACAGCTTGGATGACGCAGTTGCGTGAAGCGGGGCATGAAACCATCGCCTTTCCGCTTTTAAACCTATCAAACTTGATGTCTTCTGAGGACGTAGCCAAAGCAACTGACATGGCATTGCAAAGTCAGGCGCTGATGTTTGTCAGTGCCAACGCGGTGCGGTTCTTTGCTGCCGCTTTGAGGCATCAACCCCTTTGGCTTGATCACTTGAAGCAAAATGCACGCGCTTGGTGTACAGGTCCGGGCACTGCTGGGGCCCTTGTCGCATATGGCATTCCTGCTCATCAAATAGACCAGCCTGCTACCAATGCGCCGCAGCTAGACTCCGAGGCGCTGTGGGAGGTTGTATTGCCTCAACTAAGGTCTGGCATGCACGTGATGTTCATTCGGGGAGCAGACGAAACGGGCGCCATTGCTGGGCGAGATTGGTTGGTCCAACAACTTGAGAGCAAGCAAGTGCAGGTTTGCGCCATCGCGGCGTACCGCAGACAAGGCAGCGTTTTAAGTGCCATCCAAAAAATCCAAGTCAAAAAACACGTTGAGGAAGGTGCCATTTGGTTGTTCAGCAGCTCTGCAGCCATCGAAAACCTTGTCTCCCAATGTCCAGACATCGACTGGTCTGAAGCAAAAGCTGTGGTCACGCATCCACGGATGGCTCATTTGGCCCAAAAACAGGGTTGGCAACACATATCAATTGCCCCGCCAGGTATCCGTTCAATGCTTGCATCTATAAAATCGCTGGCATGAGCTCTGAACAACCTACTGTCACAACTGACAAACCCCTTCAACCGCCAGCAGTTTCGCCTGTCGCTTTGCCAGCGCGTCGCTCGCTGACAGTATGGTTGCCGCTGGCCATTGCCCTCCTGGCAGTGGTCTTCAGTGGTTTGCTGTGGGAAAAGTTGTCACGCATTCAAGGTCAATTGGCGCGACAAAGCGCCGATGCCGGTCAGCAATCCTTAGAAGCCAAGGCTTGGGCCAAGCAGGCGCAAGACAGTGTCAAGGACAGCGCGGCACGCATGGCATTGGTCGAGTCTAGACTGGGTGAAGCTGCTTTACAGAGAACGCAGCTCGAAGAACTGATTCAATCCTTGTCACGATCGCGAGATGAGAACTTGGTGCTTGACATCGAGTCGTCTCTTAGGCTCGCGCAGCAACAAGCTCAGCTCACCAGCAGTCTTGAGCCATTGCTTGGCGTCTTGAAAACCGCACAGCAAAGATTGCAGCGCGCTTCAAATCCCCGATTGATTTCCATTCAACGTGCCATCGACCGCGATTTGGAATTGGTCAAATCCGCTCAAATTACTGACCTGCCAGGCATGCTTTTGGTACTAGACGAGCTTGTCGCCTTGACCGATGAATTGCCGCTGGTGATTGAGCTTCAAAGACCACAAATCCAAAGCAACAAGCCCACTGATGCCGCCACCTCTCAACCCGGCATGCCATGGTGGAAAATGGCTTTTGAGCGCGTCTTGTTAGAAGCCCGCGGATTGTTACGCGTCAGTCGCATTGACAGCCCTGAAGCGGCTTTGTTGGCGCCGGAGCAAGGGTTTTTATTGCGTGAAAATCTCAAACTCAAATTGCTCAATGCTCGATTGAGTTTGTTGGCGCGCCAAACGGATGCCGCTAAAGCGGACTTGCAAGCGGTGACTGTTTCTCTTAAAAAGTATTTTGACCCTGGTGCACGTAAAACACAGCAAGCGCTTTTGTTGCTTGATAAAGCGCAAAGCTTGAGCAAGGGCGGACCCCTGCCTCGCTTGGATGGTTCTTTGGCTGCGTTGGCCACAGCTTCAGCTGGAAAGTAAGCAACATGCGCGCAGCACTTTGGTTGATGAGTTTGTTTGCGGTTGCGGTTGCATCTGCTTTGCTGGCTTCTAACAATGTTGGCACTGTGTCCATTTTTTGGACGCCCTACCGTGTCGATGTGTCCTTGAATTTGGTTTTGTTTGGACTTGTGGTTGTGTTGCTCACCATGCACTGGGCGCAACGGGCTCTCACGGCATTGTTTGAATTGCCTCGGCAAGCCAAACGTTGGCGTTTGCAGCAAAAGGAAAGGTCTGTTCATGCCGCTTTGCTGGACGGTATGGCCCAATTCATGGAAGGGCGCTTTCTTCGCGCCCGCAAGTCGGCCGAGTTGGTGTTGGTGCGTGAAAAATCATTGTCTGACGCAGGAGAGTCTCTAGAGCATTCTGGCGCATTAAGAAGTGTTGCGCACATCTTGGCAGCTGAATCCGCGCACGCCCTTCAAGACAAGTCATCTAGGCAGAAGCACCTCGATGCAGCTTTGCAGGAACCCATGACAGGTCAAAGTAGCCTTCGGCAGTCTTTGGTCGAGGGCGCGATGCTGCGTGCTGCACGTTGGTCGCTCGACGATCGCAATGCTTCAGAGAGTTTGCTTTGGTTGGACCGTTTGCCACAAGGTGTGTCGCGACGTACCTTGGCTATGCGATTGCGCTTAAAAGCAGCCCGCCTGGCTGGAGAGCCTTCTCAAGCTTTGGACACTGCTTTGCTGTTGATCAAACACCGGGCCTTCAAGGCAGAAGCTGCAGAGAGCATGGTTCGCAGTTTGGTATTTGAACTGATCGCAAATACGCACGAGCTGGGGCAAATGCAAAGGCTTTGGGCTCGGTTGGGCGAGGCACAAAGACAATCGACCGACCTGGCCATTCAAGCGGCACAACATTGGCTTCATCTTAAAGGCGATGCAGTTGTTGCGCGTGCTTGGTTAAAGCCAATTTGGGACAAGTTGCAGCAAGAACCGCACAAGTTGTCTAAAGCGCAGCAGTCAAAACTGGTGCATACGTTTGACGTGAGTTTCTCAGGCCAAGACAGCACTGAAGAGCGAGACTGGTTGATCTGGATTGAGGCTGCTCAAAAGGCCAATCCAAGAGACCCTTTGCTGCAATTCTTAGCGGGGCGCCTGTGTCAAAAGAGGCAGCTTTGGGGCAAGGCGCAGGTCTTGCTGGCGCAGGCAGCCGTCTCATTAGAAGACATCCAATTGCGCCGACAAGCTTGGCGATCATTGGCAGATTTGGCAGAGCAAAGAGAAGATTTGTCAGCAGCGCTGCAAGCATTGAAAAAAGCGGCCATGGAATAAAAAAGGGACTCAAGGGTCCCTTTTTTTTGACTGCCAATTGACTCAGAAGGGCAGTTTCATAGTGCTCAAGTCTTTGCGTGTTTCAACCAAGACCAAGTGGCCTTCGTCCAACACCACGGCCGGTGGGCGCCCTCTGGGCACGTGCACTGGTTTAGGCTCTGCCGCAATGGCGGCTTGCACTTGGGCAATTTTTGCTGGATCTGAATTGACCCATTGCAATCCAGAACCTTCGGCAACAGCAATCAGGCTGGTCAAGGGCAGCTCGTAAGCTTGAACCTTGGGCAATGATTTGGAAGCGCTGGGTGAAGCCGCAGATGCCGCAGGTGTAGCAGCGGGGGCTGCAACCGCTGCCGGTGCACTGACTTGTGCGTTTGCAGAGGGTGCGGATGCACTGGAAGCAGGCGATGATGTTGATGCGCGATCGAAATACGAACGTGAAACTGGCGCCTCTTCTTGCGGTGCTTGTGCTTCTGCAGTTGAGTCAGAAGGCGTTGCAATGTTGGCTTCGGGTGTCGCTTCTGTATTTGTGTTGCGTTCTCTACGATCTCGGCCATAGCGATCGCGAGAGCGTCGCTCTCTGCGTTCTGGCGCCGCTTGCGTGCCATCAGCGCGCTCTTCCCCCGAGGTTGAAGTGTCAGATGGTGTATTGCTTTGAACAGCCACAGCGTCAGCCAAAGCTGCTGGTGACGCAGACAAGTTGTCTGCATTGTCTGTAGACGCATTTTGACGATTGCCATCTGAGTTGCGGCGCTCGCCACGCTCGCGACGACCTTCACCCCTTTCACGGCGACCTTCGCCGCGAGGCGCACGCTCGCTTCGTCCTTCGTTGCGGTTGTCTGCATTGTTGTCCGTAGCGTCTGCCGTCACGTTGCCAGCCTCGACAGATTGGCTGTTGTTGGCGTTTTCGCGACGTTCTCCGCGCTGACCAGAACGCTCGTTGCGCTCACCACCACGGCGATTGCCACCGTTTTCACGTGGTGCACGTGTTTCGGTGCTGTCGTTGCGTTCGCTCTTGTCATTGCGTTCTGAATCACTGCGCTCGCTGCGATCATTGCGTTCGCCGCGGCGACCGCCTCGGCCGCCACGACCACCTCGGCGCTCGCCGCTACGTTCGCCTCGTTCGCTGACTTCACCATCTTTGCTTGAACGGTCGTTGCGCTTACCAACATTTTTGGCAGGTTCGGCTTGTGATTCGGTTTTGCCGCCAAACAAGCGTTTGAGCCAACCAAAGAACCCGCCGCTGCTTTCATTGGCAGCCTCGGTCTTGGCATTTTGCGGTTTGACTGGTTCTGGTTTGGGTACAGAAGCAGGCGCGGGCGCATCGGGCAAGACGCCTTTGATAACGGGCGTTTGACGGTTGGTGGGTTCTTGTGAGCGACGTGTGACGGTGGTTGGATCTTCCACTTCTTCAGCCATGGTGTAGCTGGCTACGATGTTGTCTAAGCGGGGGTCGTCGTGCTTCAAACGCTCGAGTTTGTAGTGCGGTGTTTCCAAAGATTTATTGGGGACCAACAACACATTGATGCGTTGTTTCAATTCAATCTTGGCAATCTCAGGGCGCTTCTCGTTCAACAAGAATGAAGCCACTTCTACGGGCACTTGTGCGTGCACCGCCGCCGTGTTGTCCTTCATGGATTCCTCTTGCACCATGCGCAAGATCTTCAAGGCGCTGGACTCTGTGTCACGGATATGACCCGTGCCGGTGCAGCGTGGGCAAGTGATGTGACTGCCTTCCGATAGCGCTGGGCGCAGCCGCTGGCGGCTCATCTCCAAAAGTCCGAACTTCGAGATGGAGCTGAACTGAACACGAGCACGGTCTTGGCGCAGCGCGTCTTTGAGTCGGGTTTCGACCTCTCGGCGGTTTTTGGAGTCCTCCATGTCGATGAAGTCCACCACGATCAAACCGCCTAAATCCCGCAGGCGCATTTGGCGTGCGATTTCATCCGCCGCCTCTAGGTTGGTGCGGGTTGCGGTCTCCTCAATCGCACTTCCGCGCGTGGAGCGTGCCGAGTTCACATCGACCGACACCAAGGCCTCGGTGTGGTCGATCACGATGGCACCGCCGGACGGTAAGTTCACAGTTCGTGAAAACGCTGTCTCAATCTGGTGCTCAATTTGGAAGCGCGAGAACAAGGGCGCGTCGTCTCGGTAACGCTTGACCTTGTGAGCGGTCTCGGGCATCACGTGGGCCATGAACTGCTGCGCTTGATCGAATATGTCGTCTGTGTCGATCAAGATCTCGCCAACATCGGCAGTGAAGTAGTCGCGAATCGCGCGAATGACGAGCGAGCTTTCCTGGTAGATCAAGAACGCGCCTTTGCCTGCTTTGGCAGCGCCTTCGATGGCAGTCCAGAGCTTGAGCATGTAGTTCAAGTCCCACTGCAGCTCGGCCGGTGTGCGGCCAATGCCAGCGGTGCGGGCGATCAGGCTCATACCCTTG
>JACCDK011355653.1_pt1 | contig 13456 bp, 15 predicted proteins | sample 7445871 | NCBI WGS metagenome assembly JACCDK01 (sample SAMN15323436, study PRJNA562643) | freshwater metagenome | isolation source: river surface water | place: USA:Blue River Watershed | collected 2017-08-15 | reverse complement strand
GGGTGAAGATACTTGGATCATGATGGAGAAGTGGTCAAGTAAAGCCCACTGGGATGATCACATGTTAACTCCACATGTTAAGCATATAAATAGTATTGATAAAAAGTACTTTAGAGCCCCAACGGATTTAAGATTTTTAAACCCAGTTGAGTATTAATAGGTAAGAGGTTAGCTAAATTATGGGAAATAAATTAGTAGCCGGCATTGACTCCTCTACTCAATCGGTAAAGGTAGTTATTAAAGATGCAAATTCTGGCCAATTAATCCGAGAGGGAAAAGCTGCCCACCCAGATGGCACATCAGTTCACCCATCCCACTGGATTAGCGCTTTAAATAAAGCAATTGAGTCAGCTGGTGGTTTATCAGATGTTGGTGCTATTTCAGTTGCAGGCCAGCAACATGGTTTTATTCCGCTTGATCAAAATGGCGAGGTAATCAGAGAGGCACTTCTTTGGAATGATCTTAGATCTGCCCAAGCCGCCAAAGATTTGAATACAGAGTTTGGTGGCGATAGCGCAACTGCACAGGCAATTGGATCGGTATTAGTTGCCTCATTTACCGTAACCAAGTTGCGCTGGTTGGTAGATAGTGAGCCAGAGAATGCCAAAAAATTAGCCGCTATAGCCCTTCCACATGATTGGATCTCTTGGCAATTACAAGGTGGCCGCGATTTTGAAAAATTATTTACAGATCGTAGTGATGCCTCAGGTACTGGCTACTTTGCTGCCGATACAAATATGTATCGAAGAGATTTACTGGCAATTGCCTTAAGAGAAGAGCGCGATATATATCTACCTAAAGTGGCTAAATTTGATCAATTTGCGGGGGTTACTTCTATTGGCATTCCAATTGCAGCAGGTGCGGGTGATAACGCAGCAGCTGGTTTTGGATTAGGGGCAAAAAGTGGCGATCTCATAATTTCACTTGGAACTAGTGGCACAGCATTTTTTGTATCTGATACACCAAGTAAGGATCAAACAGGTGAGGTAGCAGGTTTTGCTGATTTAACTGGTCGCTATCTCCCACTAGTCTGCACATTAAATGCCGCACGGGTGCTAGATGCTCTCTCAAAACTTCTTGGAAAAAGCCATGATGAGGTTGGAAAATTAGCTTTAACTGCAAAGCCAGGTTGTGATGGCTTAACCATGCTGGGCTACTTTGAAGGTGAGCGAACGCCAAATAGGCCAGATGCAAAGGGTTTATTAGCTGGAATTACTAACAGTAATTTGACCGCTGAAAATATTGCACGTGCTGGAATTGAAGCGATTATTTGTGGATTGGTAGATTCAATCTCAACCCTGCAATCAAGCGGTGCGAAAATTGAGCGGGTAATGATTGTTGGTGGTGCTGCAAAAAATCCTGGTGTTGGCCCGATTGCATCTGCAATATTGGGCAGACCAGTAATGACATTTCCGCCTCGAGAGTTTGTAGCAGATGGTGCGGCACGACAAGCTGCTTGGGCATTGCTTGGTGAATTACCAAATTGGCAGATTCCAGATGTAATTGAATTTAACACAAAAGCTGCACCCTTTGTGTTGGATCAACATAGGCAATTAAAAGCTAAGTCACCCCAGATAGATCAAATCAAGTTTTAAGTTAGTTACTATTTTTACGCCAAATTTTTACCACAAAACTATGCTCAGCTTGTGGTGCTAGCTCAATTAGATCTACCTTTGAATTAAATGCATCTGGTGGACAGCTCATCGGCTCAACTGCAACTGCAACCCTAGATTTCTCTCCCCCATCTCGATCTGCAGTATGGACCTGAATCCAATTACTCTGATCATCAAACTCAATTACAGCTCCATCTCCTTGGGGGTTTAAGAGCTCTACCTGCCTAGGTTGGTTTTTTGAATATTTAAAGGCATGGTCGATAAACAAATCTGAGATTGCTTTTCCATTTTGAAAGTCAAATCTGGTATTTACAACATCTCTTAATCCCATAGGTAGCAAGCGGGTTTCATCTACCGCCAAGTACTTATCAGCTGGAATCTTTAAATTTAGTCCATTATTTTTTACAATACCTCCAGCTACTAAATATGTGTGTATCGATATGCCATATGGAGCACTTTTTCTTCCAATGTTTTTTGCAGAAATTTTCACCTGGAGCTGGTTATTTTCAATTTTAAAAAATGAATTCAAGGATAATTTACCTGGATAAATATCTGGCTTATCTAATAAGTATTGAAGTTGAACCTCAATTTCAGAGTTATAAATCACCTCCCACTGCTCATAAGCAACTAAACCATGAAGAGCATTGCCTTTTTGCGGCTCATTTAATGGAAGTTGGTAGTTTAAATCATTGTATTGATACCTACCATCCCTAATTCGATTTGGCCAGGGCGCAAGAACCGAACCTGGGTAGAGCTGAGTGGGGGTTTCTGGTTCAATCAGGTTGAAGTTATTCTCTGCCAAACTTGTAAGTGAGCTTCCTAAGGAATTTACCGTTGCCGTTAACTCACCTTGGCCTATTTGAATTTTTGGCATTAATTTTTACTAGGAGATGAGCGCACGTAGTGCCACCTCGCTTTCTTTGCAATCAACTTTGTTCTCTAAAGGGTAAGTTTAGAGTTACTACCAAATATGTAAATCTCAAAGTGTGGAGCCTACTTATTACTGCTGAGTACCTATCGTTATTTGATCGTTATGTTTTTCCTGAGAATTTACTTGATACCCAGTCAGTTAAAGATAAGACTTCAACCACTGATTGCCCTATAGATTTGCCAGGGCAATTTAGTTTCAACCTAGGAATGGGAGATACATGTTAAAGATTCGCAACCGCAAAGGCCTAGCCTTAGCAAGCGTTATCTCCAGCTTGGCACTTGTACTTTCTGCTTGTTCATCCAGCTCTGATTCTGGATCTGCAAGTGGTGATGATGCATGGTTTGCTGAAGCTGCAGAAAAATTGGAGTGCAAAGGTAAGACCATTAAAGGTGTTACCGAAAATACTCCTCCAGGACAGTATGTAAAGAGCGACATTATTCCAGCATTTGAAGCTGCAACTGGAATGAAGGTTGATCTTGAGACTACATCTTGGGATGAAATGTATAGCAAGGCTATAAATGATATGGAAGCAAAGACTGGCATTTATGACTTCGTATACATTGAGCAAGATATTATTTACCAGTATTTGAAGAATAATTACTTGGCAAATATCACTCAAACAATCAATGAGAATGCAGATCTAAAGGCGCCATCATTTGACTTTGGTAAGTTCACCTCATTCATCGATAACTTCAAGGATGCAAATGGTGATGTTTACGGAATTCCAATGGAAGCCTTCGTAAAGGTTTATGTATACCGAACAGATCTATTTAATGATCCAGCAATTCAGGAATCATTCAAGGCTAAGTACAAGAGAGATCTTGTACCAGCAACAAATTACAAAGAGTATAAGGAAATTGCAGAGTTCTTTACCGAGTACGGCAAGGGTAAAGATCTATGGGGAACAACAGTTCAAGCTGTAACTGGTCACCCAGCATCCTTCTACGAACTATTTGAATCAATCCTGCCTACAAATGGCGTTTACAACTGGGGTATCAACAATGGAAAAGCAACCTCAGCTAGTGGTGGATCAATGGACAGCAAGGCTGCAAAGGATGCATTTGCATTCTGGGTAGGTTTGTTAAAGCAAGCTCCACCTGAGTCAAAGCAATCAACCTGGACAGAGGTCGGCACAACATTTGCTGCCGGACGTGCTGCACAAGGTTGGGTATATGGTGAGAACGTAGCTTGGATCGCAACTGATGAATCAAAGTCAAAGGTTGTTGGAAAAGTTGGCGTTACCCTGCCTCCACTAGGAAATCCACAAGTACTTGAAGATTCTAAGTCAGGTAAGGGTTACCTTGGATACTACGACGGTGGTGCATTTGGTGTTCCAGCAACATCAAACAACATCAACTGTTCAATTTTGTTCCAGCAATATCAAGGACAAGAATCAGTACAGGCCAAGTGGGCTGCAGCTGGTTCCCGTATCGTTATGGAATCTACCTATAGCGATCCAATCGTCCAAGATATGGATACAAAGACAAACGGCTACTACACATTTATGAAGGATCAAGGTCCACTATTCCGTGGTGCACCTCCATATCCATTCCATACTGCTGTACGTGAAGTCGTTGCGCCATTTATTTATGACGCAATTGCAGGAAAGATATCTACTTCAGATGCTCTAGATAAGGCTGCGAAAGCTGCTGATGCTGAGATGAAGAAGTTAGGTTACTAACCTCTAAGAATATAGAGTGGTATATCAATGGAGGGCTCGCAAGAGTCCTCCATTGAACATTAAGGAGAATTTTGAACAAGACGCACAGTAATAAATTGGGCTGGATTTTACTTTCTCCCTCTTTATTAATTTTAGGCATTGCTGGACTTGCGCCATTTTTTTATGTTATTTATGTAGGCACACATAGCTGGAATGTCTTTTCAAAAGAGCGCGGAAAAGTATTTGTAGGAATTCAAAATTATCGAGACTTGGTTTTTGATAGTGTATTTCTAGGAACATTAACTCGAACACTTTTCTTTTCATTTTTAGTTGTAACGATAGAATTAATTCTCGGTTTTATATTAGCTCTGTCACTAATGAAAGATTTTAAAGCCAAAACATTTTTTAGAACTGTATACGTCTTACCGGTAGTTGTCGCTCCTATTGCAGTAGGTGCTACCTGGAGATTAATGATGGCTCAGGGACATGGACCGATACCTTTTTTCTTAAATAAATTTTTTGGCTGGGATTTCAATACTGGTGCCTCTACTACGCAGGCCTGGATTGCGATCATATTGATGGATATTTGGCATTGGACACCATTTGTAACTTTAACCTTATTGGCAGGATTACTAGCAATTCCTAAGGAGCCAGTTGAGGCTGCCTCAGTTGATGGCGCTAATAGATTTCAGATGTATCGATACCTGATTTTACCGATGCTTTTGCCAGTTATTTTAATTACCGTGTTTATTAGAGTTATGGATTCCTTACGAAGTATGGAAGATGTTTATATGCTTACCAATGGTGGGCCAGGAAGCAGTACTACCTTTGTTGGTCTACACATTTTTAGAACTGTGTTCTCAAAGCAAGAGTATGGCTATGGCTCCTCGATGTCTTTACTAGTTCTCTACTTTACAATTGTTATTTGTTGGTTACTTTTTAATGCATTAACCGGAAAAGAATCGAAACGAAAAGCATGAATACTTCTTCAGCGCAATCAAGATTCACCTCAATTTTCTCAAGCGTAAGCAGATATGTTCTGTGGAGTGTATTAACACTTTTTACCCTTGGTCCGATTTACTGGATGTTTGTAGTCTCATCTCGATCACCAGTTGAGGTTTACGACAAGCCAAACCTAATAATTGATTCCTTTTATACTGAGAATTACACAAAGGTATTTCAGGATCGAGTTGTCAGAAACTACATGGTTAATTCACTTATTGTTGCGACCACAAATGCTACTTTAGTAACTATCTTGGCACTTTTTGCTACCTATGCATTGACTCGATGGAAATTAAAAGGTTCTGACAGTATTTTCTTCTGGACAATTACAAATAGAATGGCACCACCAGCAGCATTTATTTTGCCTAACTTCTTGATATTTACCCAAGTAGTTAAATTTGGTGATTTTATGTTATTTGATACCAAAATTGGATTGATTCTTGTTTATTGCCTCTTTAATTTACCGTTTGCAATTTGGTTACTAAAGGGAATGTTAGAGGGAATTCCGTTAGAATTAGATGAGGCCGCCTTGGTTGATAGAGCTAGCCGAATGCAAGTTCTATTTAAAATAATTGTGCCACTTGCTGCCCCAGGACTTGCAATAACATTTATTCTCACATGGGTATTTGCTTGGAATGAGTACTTGCTGGCAGCTAGCTTATCCTCATCATCAGCTAGAACAATCACAACTCGACTTGCAGAGTATGTAACTACCACGGGAACGAATTATGGAGAGTTGGCAGCTGTGGCAATTATTGCAACATTGCCTGCGATAATTTTCCTCACATTTATTCAAAAATATATTGTGACTGGACTTACTTTTGGTGCGGTAAAGGAGTAAATATGGCAAAATCGAATAAACCTAGAAATGGCTTTTTGCCTATGAAAACTAATCTGTTTGATCGTATTTTTATTGGGGTAGTTTTTTTAGTTGCATTAAGTTTAATTTGGATGCGGTTTTTAGAGCCCAAAGGATTTTCGCTATGGATCTCAACCGCAATTTCAGTAATCGTAGCCATCATAATTGCTAGGAAGGGTTAGTTTTATGAAAGCCTTAGTACTTGAAGAAAAAGGTAAATTAAATCTTCGTGAAATAGAGTTAAATGAGGTACTTTCTCCAACAGATGTAAAAATTAAGATTCATACCGTCGGTATCTGTGGCAGTGATGTCCATTACTACACACATGGTGGCATTGGAACATTTATTGTTAAAGCTCCTATGGTTTTAGGGCATGAAGCTGCCGGCACAGTAGTAGAGGTTGGGAGTGCGGTCAAAAAAATCAAAGTTGGCGACAGGGTTTGTATGGAGCCAGGAATTCCCAATTTTGAAAGTAATGAAACTTTAACTGGTGTCTATAACCTCGATCCGGAGGTTAAATTCTGGGCAACACCTCCCTATCATGGCGTTTTAAGACCAACTGTAATTCATCCTGCTGCCTTAACTTTTAAATTACCAGACAATGTCTCCTTTGCTGAAGGTGCAATGATCGAACCTGTTTCAGTTGGGATGCACTCGGTAGTAAAAGCTAGACCAGTAATTGGTGATATTGCAGTAGTAATAGGCGCAGGCACAATTGGAATGGTCACAGCATTATGTGCAATTGCAGGTGGGTGTAGCAAGGTGATTATCTTGGATGTAGTTGATGAAAAATTACGACTAGCTGAAACCTTAGGACCAATTACAGGTGTAAATTCAAAAAATTCTGATCCGCTCACGCAAGTTAAAGCATTAACCGATGGAATTGGTGCAAACATTGTATTTGAGTGCAGTGGTAATGAAAAGGCTGCTTCTACTGCAGTTGATCTATTAGCGCCTGGTGGCACAATCGTGCATGTTGGAATTCCACTTTCACCAATTAGTTATGATGTCTCAAAAGCTATTGCAAAAGAAATTAGAGTTGAAAATGTTTTTAGGTATAGAAATGTTTATCCAAGGGCAATTAATTTAATTGCAAGTGGAAAATTAAACTTAAAGCCTCTAATTACAGACAACTTTGACTTTGAAGATAGTATTAAAGCATTTGATTTTGCTGTAAAAATGCCGGCCAAATCAGTTAAAGTACAAATTCGACTTCCACAGTAGTTAAGGGCAAAAAATGAGTGCTGATCCGGTATTGAGTTCAAGCTCAATTTTGGACCGACTTGCACTGACGGGTAAAAATGCATTAGTTACTGGCGGCAACAAGGGCATTGGCAGAGCAATTGCTCATGCATATGCACAAGCAGGGGCAAATGTTGCTGTGATAGGCAGAAATAATGAAGATAATCATCAAGTAGTGGAGGAATTAACTTCCCTGTATAAAAAAGTGAAGACCAAACCCTATACCTGTGATGTCACTAATGAAAATCAGGTAAATCAGGTTATGGGTCAAATCGTTGAGGATTTTGGCTCAATTGAGATTGCTTGTAACAACGCTGGAATCGCAGAGTGGATTGATGCTGAAAGGATGCCATTTAGTAATTGGCAAAAAATGATTTCTAACAACTTAGATTCGGCCTTTTTATGTGCAAAAGCCCAAGCAAAATTTATGATGCAACAAGGATATGGAAAAATTTTATTTACCGCTTCCCTTTCTGGAAAGGTATCTAATTATCCTCAGCATCAAGCACATTACAATGCGGCTAAAGCAGGTGTCATTTCATTAACAAGATGCCTTGCAACTGAGTGGGCGCCAAAAGGGATAAGGGTTAATTCATTATCGCCTGGCTTTACGATCACTCCATTGTTGGATGATCTACGTAAAACTGAGCTTGGAAAAAAGTATTACACAGAGTGGATTTCTAGAATTCCAATGAAGGTTATGGGGCAAGTTTCAGATATGCAAGGTGCTGCAGTATTTCTATCTTCGCCAGCCTCAGATTATGCAACTGGTATGGATTTAGTTATTGATGGCGGGTATTTAGCATGGTAGAGAAAGATCCAGTATTAATGAGCAAAAGTATCATGGATAGATTTTCGCTTAAAGGAAAAACCGCACTTGTAACCGGGGCAGGTCAGGGCATAGGTAGAGCATTAGCTCATGGATTAGCTGATGCTGGAGCAGATGTTGCTGTTGTGGATTTAGACTTAGATTTGGCGCGAAGTGTCTCTGATGAGATAACAACTAGAAATCCAGATGTTCGTAGTATGGCGATAAATACTGATGTAACTAATCCTGAACAAGTGAATTCTATGGTCGATCAGATTGTTAAAACTTGGGGCAAATTAACAATTGCATGCAATAACGCAGGTATTGGCCAATGGGTAGATACATTAGAGATGACTTATGCAGACTGGCAGCGCATGATCAAGATTGATTTGGATTCGGTATTTCTATGTGCTCAAGCTGAGGCTAGGCATATGGTCAAAAATAATTATGGAAAGATAATAAATACAGCATCGATGTCTGGCTACATTGCCAACTATCCTCAAGGTCAAGCCCATTACAACACCGCTAAGGCCGGTGTTTTATCACTAACAAGATGCTTAGGGACAGAATGGGCTGAAAAAGGAATTAGAGTGAATTCGTTATCTCCTGGGTATACAAGAACCTCCTTGGTAGCTGAATTATTGAAAACAGAGTTAGGTCAAAAAGTTAGTCCGATCTGGTTAGCTCGAATACCACTTAATAGAATGGCTGAAGTTACAGATTTACAAGGTGCGGTAAATTTCATGGCATCTGAGGCTTCTGATTACATGACCGCATCAGATATTGTGGTTGATGGTGGATATTTAGCCTGGTAATTAATTTTAAAAGTATTGTTCTATAAATTTGTTTCTAAATTTGTTACCAGAGTCATACTTTTGAATTAGTTGTCTAAATTCTTCGTACTTTGGATATCGCTCTATTAATTGAGCCCTTGGGGTAGAAAATAATTTTCCCCAATGTGGTCGTCCATTATTTTTGCCTAAAATATTCTCAATTACTGGCAAAAAATCTTTAACTTCAGAGGTTTTTTTCCAGGTAAAGTGAAAACCAACCGTCTCTCGCCCATAGGCACCACTAAGCCATAAATCATCTGAACTCATAGTTCTAATTTCAGTTGCATAAACTCGAGCAGCAATATCTTCGCCAATTTTAGTAAGCTCATTTATATAACCTTGGACATGATCTCTGTCGACTAAGTACTCTGTTTGAACCTCATCGCCTGATGCAGGTGAAGAATCCAATTTAAAATGCGGTAAGCGAAATAGCCACTTTCCAACTACTCCCATTTGCTCTGTGCAATTACCTGGGTGATTAACTTTAACCGGGTGTTGATTGGTCAGAGCTAGATTGCCTCCATACGCCTTAGATTGAAGCTCTGGATATTTATCATCATCTAAAAACTTCATCCATATTTGACCCGTATTTTTTGAAGACCAATTACTAAAATAACTAGCACTGTATGGCCTATCAAAAATTTCATTAAAGTTTTCTAGTACTGATTGAATTGGAATATTTTCATAAACTACTTGTTTCATTGAAAAACTTTTTACAATTTTTAATGTAAGTTTTGTAAATACGCCCAACGCTCCAAATGAAACCACAAAACCAGGAAATTGGGCAAAATCTTTTCGGTCAATAACTAATTTATCGCCTGAAGCTAAAATCATTTCAATTGCGACTACTGAATCGGAGAGAACTTTATTGTTGCTTCCTGAACCATGAGTACCGGTCATAACGGCCCCAGCAATAGTGATCTCTCCTAACGAAGCCAAATTCGAAAGTGCCCACCCATTTTTTTCTAGGTACTTCGCTAAATTTGCATAAGAAGTACCAGCTGAGACTTTTACGGTTTGAGACTTTTCATCAATTTCAATCTCTGAATCTAAATTTTTAAGTGATATCAGTGTTCCAGTAGTATCTGCAATTTCACTAAATGAGTGGCTAGTACCAACAACCTTTAATTTATTAGAACTCTCGATTACTTTTTGAAGTTGTGTGAGGTTTTCAATCTCAACAAAGTTTTGCGAAGAGAATGTTATATTTTTTGCCCAATTTTGCATGTTTAATAACTCAATTAGCCATTTGGTAGAACGATTGTTTTTCGACCTTTTCCAAGTTTGAATGAATTAAGCGCGTCAGCATATTTATCTAATGGATAGCGATCCGAAATCATAACCGCCGCATTCAATACGCCGTTGCTAAATAATTCCACTGCTCGATCAAATGATTGTAAAACTGCCATTGATCCAACAATCGTGATTTCCTTGTTGTAAATCCAAAATGGATTAATTTCTACCTTGGCATCTTGATTGGCAACTCCAAATTGTAGAAAAGTTCCACCTGGCATCACATGACTTAGCCCGTCCTTAATTGCAGCTACCACTCCAGTACAATCTATGACAACGTCAAATCCTCGGCTTTGATTAAACTCATTCGCGGAAGTTGCAACATTAGTAAAACCAAGTATTTGTGCAGTCTTAAGTTTTTCACTGTTTAAATCAACTATAGATACTGATGCGGCACCATTAACTCTAGCCAATTCGGCCATCATTAATCCCATTGTTCCTGATCCATAAATTAAATAGTGTGAACCAGGAATTCTAGGTAATTGGTCGAAGCCGCGCACCGCACAAGATAATGGTTCAATCAATGCCGCAGACTTTAAGTCAACCTCCTTGGATAGTTTATGAATATTTTTTTTCGGTGAAAGCAGGTACTGAGCTGCTGCTCCCGGCATAGAAACTCCAAGGGCATTCCAATTTTCACAAAGATTTCCTCTTGCGCGACGACAATAAAAGCAATCCCCGCAATAAACAGATGGATCTATCGCAACGGGATCACCAATTTTCAGGTCTGTGACATCTTTCCCAATTTCAACAATTGTTCCAGTCATCTCATGTCCTGGAATTATCGGAAATTTTGGTGCAAACTCCCCTTCAAATATGTGTAAATCTGTTCCACAAATTCCTACTGCAGCAACCTCGACAACAACCTGCAAATTATTTGGCTTAGGATCTGGAACTTCAATAATTTCAATTTTGCCTGGGGTGACTATCGAAACTGCCTTCATTGCGCAAGTAAACCATTAAAAGGAGATTTTGAACAAGGGGCGGTCAATTACAGAATCGTTACTCTTGATAACGTGAAAATCATCAATTTTTAACATCATAATTTAAATAAAATTACTTTCTTAAAAATTCTTTTTCTTAACCAAACTGTATAGGCTTTACTTATGACGGTATTGGTTTTTGGTAGCTTAAATCTTGACTTAGTTGCTTATGCCAAGACTCTACCTACCCTGGGTCAGACTCTTACAGGTGAAAAATTACTTAGATTCCCCGGTGGCAAAGGATTAAATCAAGCGATTGCGGCCAAACGATCAGGCTCAGATGTTTTAATGGTAGGTGCACTTGGCAAAGACATTGAAGGTGAATTTTTATCTAAAGTTTTGAATGAAGAAAATATCGATTCTAGATTTATAACCAGAGTTGAATCTCAGACTGGGATTGCAGTTATCGAGGTTTCGGCTGATGCTCAAAATAGAATTTTAATAGTTCCAGGTGCAAATGCAAGTGTAAAATTCGAGGAAAAATTCCTTTCAAATCCTCAACTTTCCAGAGTTTGTTTGGCTCAACTTGAAACTCCAATTAATGAAGTCGGAAAATTTATTATCAAAGCTAAACTGGCTGGAAGTATTACAATTTTAAATCCTGCCCCAATTCAAGATTTAAATTCAGAGTTGCTAGGTGCCTGTGATTATCTGATAGTAAATGAGAGTGAGGCATCATATTTAACTGGTAAGAGCGTTGAAAAATTAGGCCTAGAAGCTGCAAGTAAAATCGGAAAGCAGTTAATTTCAAAGGGTGCAAACAAAGTTGTTGTGACTTTAGCTGAAAATGGTAGTTTGTATATAGACCATGACAATGAAATTTATACACCTGCATTCAAAATAAATGCTGTTGATACCACTGCCGCAGGAGATGCCTTTTGTGGGGCATTTGCCACAGCAATTTCAGATGGAAAACCAATTTCATACTGTTTGAAATTTGCTAGCGCCGCTGGAGCACTTGCTGCAACAAAGGCAGGTGCAGTGCCATCGCTGCCCAACTCAAATGAGATATTGTCAATGCTTGCATCTGTGCAGTAGGTTTAATTCATGATCAAAGATGGGATTTTGCATCCACAACTTGCGGCTTTATTGGCGAGATTTCGACATGTTAATGCAATTGCAATTGTTGATGGTCCATTTCCAACCTATCCAAATGTTGAAACAATTGAATTGGCAATCACGATGGGCTGGCCAACTATTCCTCAGGTGTTAGATGAGATTCTTCCTCATCTTCAAATTACCTCACTGGTATTAGCAAATGAATTTACCGAAAAAGTTGATAAAGCTACGACGGATGAGTACATAAAACATCATCGGGCTATTCCAACCACCAAGATTGCCCACTCTCAATTCAAGGTTGAGGTCGGCCAGTGTTTGGGGATAATCCACACGGGAGATCCAGTCCCTTATAGTTCAGTGATACTCAAATCAGGCTGATTTATAACGTTTTTGTAAGTTTTCATCCTTTTTTAAAACCCCCACTTCACTCTCAGCAGTTATTTAACTAGGCTCAGCCCAGTTCGTTAAAAAGCGAACACCTATAGGAGGAAATAAATGAAATCAAAGTTCACACGTAAAGCGCTTGTAGCGCTTTTAGCTGTGTCAGCTTTAGTCCTTTCAGCATGTTCATCTGGATCAGATGATGCAGCTGGCGGCGATGTGAAGGTAACTCTGATCACTAAAGATCAGACAAACCCATTCTTCGTTGCAATGATTAAGGGTGCTGAAGCAAAAGCAGCTGAGCTTGGTGTTGATCTAACTGTTGGATCAGGTAAAGAAGAGGGTGACGATGCTGGTCAAATCGCATTAATTGAAAACGCGATCTCAGCAAAGCACGCTGGAATTCTTATCACTCCAATGTCAGTCAACGTAAACTCAGCAATTACTAAGGCTCGCGAAGCTGGCCTATTTGTTATTGCTCTTGATACACCAACAGATCCTGCTGACATCGTTGACATCACATTCGCAACAGATAACTGCGAAGCTGGTGAGTTAATCGGTAAGTGGGCCGCTGCAAAACTTGGTGGCAAGAAGGCAGTTATTGCACTTCTAGATATTTTTGATGACCGAATGGTTTCTGTTGATTACTGCCGCGATAACGGCTTCCTAAAAGGAATGGGAATCGCCTTGTGATTTCGATTGCTAAAAAATATACCAACCGTGGTCTTCAATTCTTGGATCTAATTCAAGAAGGTAATATTGGTTTGATGAAAGCGGTAGATAAATTCGAAT
>JACCDK011716746.1_pt1 | contig 13469 bp, 19 predicted proteins | sample 7445871 | NCBI WGS metagenome assembly JACCDK01 (sample SAMN15323436, study PRJNA562643) | freshwater metagenome | isolation source: river surface water | place: USA:Blue River Watershed | collected 2017-08-15 | reverse complement strand
GCGCACCATCGCTTTGTAGTTGATTCCTGCATCAGGTGTCATTGTGTAAATGCTCAGCGTCACCAGACAATATCCGGTCGGCACATACAAGATGAACGACTTGGCCTGGGGGGCAGAAACCTGGGTCGGTGTCCGTTTGCACTTCAGTCCCAGCACACCGGGTGAGCTTCGCGACTTGCTGGCTGTGTCTATCACAGGCACAGACTTGCAGGGACAACTGGTTCATCAATCTGGACCCATGCTGCAATTGACAGCTGCAGAATCAGCTGAACTCTTCAGCATGCCTGTGGATGAATTGGCGGAACGGCGCTTGCTGGAAGTCGAGTTTGGCAAGGCATCGGACGATTTGCGTCATTTGGCCCGTGAAGGAGACAACAGTGCCACACGCCGAGCCCTTGAGAAGATGGAAGAGCGCTTCGGGCACCACCCTTGGCTCAAAGCCAAGATGGAACAAATGCGCCGATTGGCCGAGGAAGACATGCAAATGATGCTCAAAGAGGTGAGCTACTCCGCCATGCGCATGTCCAAAAGCTTGGCGTCTAGGAGCGAAGTCATGTTCAGCCTGGATGAAACCGAGTCAAATATGCCCGCCTTCTTGCGTAAAAAAGAGTCTGAAGGCCGAGGACGTAGGACTCCCCGTCAAAGCTGAGTTTTAGAAGATACAGAGGGAAAGCACGGGGGCTTGGGCTTCCGTGCCCTTCTATACACTTGTCAAATCAAAGAGGATCTTCACCTATGGCGCAGTTTGACCGCGTATACAAATACAAGGCTTTATTCAACCGCAAACGAGCGGTGAGCAAGCAAGCGATTCTTGATGAATTTGAAATATCCGAAGCCACGTTCAAACGCGACTTGGACAAGATGCGCGACTTCTATAACTACGACATCATCTATGACCGTTTTGAAAATGTCTACAAACTTCAAAACGAAGATCAGGCATATGAACTGCCGGGCTTAGTGTTTACCCAAAAAGAGTTGTTAGCTCTTCTCACCATTCAAAACATGATCACTGAACTTGAGCCAGGCTTGCTTGGCCCCAAGTTGCAACCTCTTCAAGAACGTATGGCTGACTTGCTATCTTCAGAAGGTCTTGACTCGGAATCCCTTACCAAGCGTGTCCGCGCCGTACATGCAGGAAAACGGCGCATAGAGCTAAGATGCTTTCAGTCACTGGCACAGGCGACGCTCGAACGCAAAAAGGTGCATATCCATCACTTCAATCGCCAGCGTGGAGAGACGACACAGCGCGAAATCTCTCCTCAACAACTGGTGCACTACCGCGACAACTGGTATGTAGACGCTTGGTGCCATTTGCGCAATAAGCTGCTCAACTTTTCGGTGGATGCCATTACGCATTGCGATATTTTGAAAGACCAAGCCAAAGAGGTCAGCCAGAAAGACATCAAAGTCATCATGCAGTCTGGTTACGGGATCTTTGGAGGTGAAGCCAACCATTGGGCCAAATTGAAATTCAGTGCAGTTCGTGCCAGATGGGTGCAAGCTGAAGAGTGGCATCCTGAGCAAAAAAGCACCCTTAACAAGGATGGTACTTACATCTTGGAATTCCCCTACTCTGATGAACGCGAGTTGCTGGGAGACATCCTTCGATTCGGCGCAGATGTTGAAGTATTAGCGCCTAAATCGCTGCGAACAAGTGTGATGAATGCAATGATAGAAACGTCAAAAATTTATAAGTGACATTTCACGACCAAAGTATAGTTACTTGAAAATAAATGGATGATTTTGAGGATGAATGATGAATAATGAAAATGTTGATCGAAACAAAAAAATAATAGGGCTCTGGCTTGAACAAAATATATTAGAAATCATTAAGGAATCCGAAACACTTCCAGAAGTAACAGCTGAATTACCTAATGGTATTGGCCGGGGCAATGCATCAGAAATCAAAGAGCTCAAATCAATAGATATTCAAGGAATGAAGTTATTGAGCATTAACCAAAGTCATGTAAACGCTACAGTTGAAATGATCCTAGAAGTAAGCGTAGATGTTTACTGGCATGAATATCTATCAAGCCAAGAGGTACGAGATTTTGTTGGTGAATCTGAAGATGAATTTCAGTCAATAACGACTTACTTTGATGCACCAATCAGGGTTTCAATCGACTTAGAAATTCTGAAAGAACCGCCTATGGTGATGTCACATTTTTTAAGAGAGATTGGCGGCGGAAGATACTCCATAAAATTTAATCCTTAAGGTGGTTCAATTTCTCAATTCTCAAATTACTAATAGTCAATTGAAAAACTTTAACCAAACTTTCCTAGCGATTTATACACTTTTAAAGTGATTCAGTTTTTCAAAACGTAATGAATTTACCTATGATTTGACACCTAGTGATTTGACTACTCACTTTTATTTTTCTGATTAGAGGGTTCAGTTAATTTCAAAACAAATGTACTCAAATTTTTTAGTGATTTGAGTCTTGTATTGACCGATGGAAACATCTTCACACCAGCCATTAGGGCCATTTGTTCACGCTCTTCAACTTCGGTCAAGTCATATGCAATGATTTCTGTGAACCCATTTTTGTATGTGATGGTTTTGTAAGGCATGTTTGTTCCTTGTTCAATTTATTCAATTCGTAGTTTGATTTTTCGTCGGTAGTTGCACCCAAAAACCAGGTGCTTTGAATGTGTCTCTACTTTTGAATCGCCAGAACCAAGCAAACCACCACTTACCCTCTCTTTTGAACGATTCACCTTGCCAAGCCCACTGCTCCACCACGCAAACTGCACCGCTTGGAAATCGGCCATGGTCTTGGTGGTAGAACAAAATTAAGTTCAGCAAATATTCGCGTGTAACAAATGAGTAATAGTGGCCACCAAAGTAAGTACTGAGCTTTTGCGGTAACGCGGCATCCACCAAGCTTTTAGCTTGCTCAATGACCGCTTCGTCATGCACATCTGCATGGATGTTGGCCCACCACACCCTTCCCCCATGGCCGCAAGGCCATGGGGTTTGATACTGATGCGGATTTCGTGTTTCCAAGCTCATGCGGGTTGCCATTTGTCTTGGCTTTGACGCTTATCAATCCAACGATCGATACGTTCTTCTATCAACCGACCAAAGTCGGCATAAAAACTCGAACTCGCGTCCACTACAAACGCTTTGATCTCGTCAGCGCTGTAGTGTGGGTCCTCAAAGTTAAATCCCAACACACTGAGCAAATCCCAAGCCTTTAAAAAGAAATCGGTCAGCTGACCCAGCGTCAAGGGCTGCTGCGAAGTTCGCACAGCCTTGCCCAAAATCGAGCTACCACCATACTCATCGACCACACGGTAAAGAATGCGCTTGCCCGCCTGGCGTGCGTAGACGCTGGTCACGTCTTGCGTGGTCGAGGCAATAGTGATGCGTGCGATCTCCACCTCTTGGTCTTTGGTGTTAGGCAAATACTCCCCACCCATGAAACTGGGGTGCAATCGACCAATGGCCAGACGCTCTTGTTGGCTAAGCACAGGCGTTAGAAGAAGCTCATTAGCCTCCTCTGCTTGACCTTGCGCCACGAATGCCTCGTACAAGGCTTTGCGCTCTGCCCCTTTAATTTGGGAGGACAAGGTCACCCCCATGTTTTGTGCCCAAAAATAACCGTGAGGCCGGTACTTCAAATCTATCTTGTTGCGCATTGCAATTCTCCTGTTTAGCTGCGTTTGACAAAAGGTCGAGGGCAGCAATCTGGAACAAATCCCCTCAGCCGCTTAGGGCGGCCAGTCCATGGTTGATACCTTATTCAGATTTCAATAAATCTCTCAAACCTTCGGCAATATCACGACCTAAAGGAAGTCCGCGAATTGGCCGCAGTACAGAATCTGGAACAGGTCCCTTGGTCCGCCAGACTATTTTTTGGCCTTTTTCATAAGCCTGAGGATGCGTAGCCTGAACCATCCATATATGGTCTCCTGGTTCAACTAATAAAGCACGTTGGTTGCGATACGACTTAAGCACCTTTAAGATAGAACCGATGTTGCAGGGGTTATATGCATCCACAACAATTGCAAGATCACCAGGTTTGCAGTTCATGCTGATCCTCTGGTTCTCTAAAGTTGATAAGTTCATGTAACTCCTCATCAGTCATCGGCGGTATGGGCTTGAGCCATTCATCCACATGACATATGCCATCTTCTAGTGTGATGTTGTGCCATAACTTTAATTCAGTACCTTCTCTGACCATAATGGGATCTGAATAGATAGGTACTATTGGCCAGCATTGATAGTTTTCGATGATGGCTAAGGGTCCATGGACTCGAACAATCCTGCCAATGTTCATGATGCAACTTTCCTCGTCGCCAATGATCATGGCTAAGTCACCCGGTTTGCAATTCATAACTTTCTCCTGTTTAGCGACAGCGCCTTTATGGCGGGGGCCGCAATCTGGAACAAATCCCCCCAGCCCTTTAGGTGGGCTATTCCGTTTATCTGGATCAAATGAATGGCGAGAGGCCACTCGCTTTCATTGTTCTGAAAAAGCCTGCTCGCTGAATATCATTCATTGAACTGACACCTTTGCGTAAAAGGAAAGTTCCGCACGCTTGGTTCTTTTCTAGCGGCAAAGCTGACCAGTTTGGCACTTTGGGCACTAAATCACTAGGCTGTTTACTTGGATTGTTCATTTAGACAAAGCTTGCATCTGCGCCACTGTTTCACTCAAGACTTTGGCAGTTGGCGCATTCCTTTGCTTGAATATGTCTGAAAGAGACTGGTAGTACCAAAGCGTGTCCTCTTTAGTCGATGAGAACCGGTCAAATACCGTGAGTCCGATATTTTGCAAATCAGACACGATGGCTCTAGCGTTATGCAGTTTGTCGCTACCAGAGACAAGCAGGACATCATCAGAGCAAGATCCTAGATGGCTAAGGTAACTTTCTTTGCGAATCTTCCAGGGAACTGTTTTTTTGCCATTTTGATCGGGAACACCATCGGTGCAACCATCAACAATATCGGCAACTCTGTCACCAAAATTGTTACGAATGATTTGAGCGTATTCAGCACCGCCATCCTCAACAGCATCGTGTAAAAGTGCAGCCATTGCTTGATCCTCGTCTGCCCCATATTCCAAGGCGATTGATGCAACAGCCATTGGGTGAGCGATATAGGGCACTGATGTACCTTTGCGCACTTGACTATTATGTGCTTCGATGGCAATTGCAAGTGCTTGCGATAAACGTTCGGTCAACATATTTTTTCCTTTCTATTTAAATTAAATGATTTGAGAGGTATGAATCGAATTTCATTAACTCCTACTGCAATATCCTTACCAAGTGGATAAGCTCTTATTGGTTGTAATTGCGCATCTGGAACTGGTCCGGTTTTACGACGAAAACATTTACCATTGAACACCCATTTCAATGGCTTGCTTGATTTCGCCAACCACGCATTGTGTTTTTTAGAATACCGTATGTCACCAATCCCGTTGTGCAATTTAATTACTTGAACAACCGCACCAAGATTGCATTTATAGCGGGCATCAATTACAACTGCCAAATCACCTGTCTTACACCGAAGCTTTTTCATTTCTTCTCCTGTTTAGCGACATTGCCTTTATGGCGGGGGTCGCAATCTGGAACAAATCCCCCCAGCTGCTTAGGGCAGCCAGCCAAGTCAATTAATTAGTTTTGAACTTCAATCTCTTTTGTTTTTATCTCAGTTGTTCCCGCATCACTGACTGCATCCTTAGGGTCTACCAAAGGACGTAATTTATGCCTGTCAGTAATAGCCTCAGATGACGCTCCGCGCTGCAATTCCTTATCTATCCAAAGTTGATGGAAAGGCCTACCGCTAACCGTTCTAATCCAATATGCATCCTCACGGCCGCTGTGAGGACCAATTCGACAAATCACCTCAACTATCAGCCCAATGTTTTCAGGGCAACCGCCAACAATGACGCACTTTTGGCCCCTGGGAAGAATCGACATGACACGAATCCTTTTCAAATTACACCGACAGCAGTAATCTGCAGTCAGAAAAGAAAAAAGCCCTCAACAAGGAGGGCTTGACGCAGTACCGCTTGGTTGCCCCTTAGGGGCCACATCTGGTAGTACCACCTTGCCCGGTGAGGCAGGTTGGTGTGGGCGTCAGCCCAACTCTTGATGACATTTAAATCCTAACACAGGTAATAAGTATCAGCCACATCAAGCTCAAAGAGTGAGCCTGCGCCGCCCTATCATGTAAAAAAACCACAGGAGTAATTCATGGCTTTTTGGCAAATCTTTGGCAAATCTGCTGTGTCCGATCAGGGAGAAATCATCCAACGACTGGGCGATTCCACTAGCGTGAGCAGCAAAGGAACAGTCTTCAGCCACATGGGTTCCACCACGCTAGGATCGGATGGGTCAGTTTTTACCCAAATGGGAGCCTATAGCAGCGACGGCAGTTCCAGAATGGGCAGCACAGCTAATGGGCTAGGGTCTGTTTTCAACAAAAAAGAAGAATGGTGAAAGCTTTATGCAAATTCTTTATGTAGACATGTATAAATGTGAAGAATGAATGGATCTAAATCGGATTACATCTATCCTGATCTCAAGGGTCATAAAGTCATTTACAAAGGTAAAAGATTTTGGATATTTGAAATAAGTAAAGAATTTCCATTTCAAGGTTATGAAGAATTTTGTGATGTGATTGTTTACGACAAAAAAGATGGCGCCGAATTGGCAGAAGCAAAAAAGACAACTAGTGGTTTCATAGGATCGCTGATTGGGCCACGGGAATCTATAGAAGTTTCCGGCAGTTCACCAATAGAACTTTTAGACTGTGTTATCCATTATTGGAGATTTTATGAAAAACATTTTGCAGGTTACATCTCGCCTTCAACACCACGTGTTAGAAAAAGAATAGCTAAAAAAATAGCCTAAACACGGATAACTAAAGCCTATGACGCGACCGCGCTACCTGACCAAGTCTCGCTTTAAGCTAGCAGTTGAGTGCCCTACCAAACTGTTTTACACAGGCAAGGACAGCATCTACCGCAACACCAAGCAAGAAGACAGTTTCATGGCCATGCTGGCGGATGGGGGCTACCAAGTCGGCGAATTAGCAAAATGCTATTACCCTGACGGTATTGAGATCAATGCTATTGACCATGAAGAAGCACTTAACCAAACGGCCCTTCTCCTTGAACAAGATAAAGTAACAATATTTGAAGCAGCAGTTCGTCACGATGATTTATTCATTCGCATAGACGTTCTGATCAAAGATGGAAATAAATTCAAACTTATTGAAGTCAAAGCAAAGTCGTACAACTCGAAAAATCCAGAAATCTTAGGGGCAACAGGTAATTTGCTCTCTGATATGCGCCCCTACATTGAGGATGTAGCTTTCCAAGCGTATGTATTTGGTGGCGCTTTCCCAAATACAGATGTTCAAACCTTCTTAATGATGCCAGACAAAGCAGTAGTTTGTGATGTTGATGGGTTGAACCAATTCTTTAAGATCGAACGATCAGGCAATCGATCGAGAGTAGTGACAGATCCCCAAGTCAAGACGTTGAGCTTTGATCATGGCATCTTGGCATTGGTCTGTGTTGATGAATATGTAGATCTTGTCAATCGTGAAGGTGTTGCCTTCTTAGGCTTCAAAGAACAATTACCGAAGCTTGCCGCTCAATGGTCTCTTGCTTACAAGAACGATCAGAAAATTGAACCATTGCCTAGCACCCAATGTGCTAGATGCGAGTTCCGTTCAAAGACCGGCGATGGACTCAAAAGTGGTTTTGAAGAATGTTGGGTTGATAAGTTTGGATTCAACCAAGCAGACTTTGCAGCAGGAACGGTGCTTGATATATGGGACTACAGGGGAAAAAGCAAACTTTTAAGTGAAGGTAGAGTTCGCCTGACCTCAGTGCAGGAAGAGGATATCAAGCCAAAGGATGGGGGTGAGATCCTGTCTCGAACCGAACGGCAGTGGATGCAGGTTATCGGAATTCCAGAAAATGTGGATCGCGGTGGTTACTGGTTAGCTGAAACTTGGATGCGCCAAGAAATGGCTCAATGGAAATATCCATACCATTTCATCGATTTTGAGACCAGTGGCGTTGCGTTACCCTTCTTTGCTGGCATGCGACCTTATGAACAAATAGCCTTCCAGTTCTCTCACCATGTGATGCAGGCAGATGGAAGCGTAGAGCATGTAGGAGAGTTCTTGATGACTGACCCTATAGCTTTTCCTAACTTCGCGTTTGCTAGAGCTCTTAAAAAACAACTTGAAAATGACCAAGGCACAGTTTTCATGTGGAGTCCGCACGAAAACACAATCTTGAATCGAATCGTGTATCAACTTATTAACACACCAATTCCACCGCCAGATGCCCTAGAGTTAATTTCCTTCATGGAATCTCTTACCAAAGAAGGGAATCGTCCAATGTACGACTTATGCAAACTGAGTAAGGATGCATATTTCCACGTTTCAACAAAGGGATCAAGCTCCATCAAAAAAGTTTTACCCGCCCTAATGGCAACCTCGCCTTATCTTCGTGATTACTACAGCCATCCAACCTACGGATCAGTGGCAGGAATACCAAGTAAAAACTTTACGAACTTCAAATGGTGGCAACCGAATATAGATGGTATTCCCAAAGATCCCTATTCACTGTTAATCCAGTATGGAGAAGATCTCTTGGGTGAGCAACTATCCCATGGTGAAGATCCTGACGACCTAGTAATCGCTGAAGGTGGTGCAGCAACCACTGCTTACGCAAGGCTTCAGTTTGAAACTCTAAATCAAGATACCCGCAACAAGATCAATGAGGCTTTGTTGCGTTACTGTGAACTTGACACACTTGCCATGGTGATGATTGTTCAGGGTTGGCGAAGTTTTTTATAAACATGAAGTAGCAAAGTTAATCCATAATAATTTTCTTTAAGCTTATTTGAATCTTGGAAAAAATCCTCGATAAGCGTTATCAACTAGTCCCCTGCCTTTTCTCAAATAATTGCTAACAGTTTGACCCATTGCTTTGTGCTTATCTGAGACTTCGCTTGGATAGTCGCCAAATTTAGTCATCGCCTTAGGGTTAAGTATTAGCTGTTCTCCGATCTGCCACAGACAGGTGTCTGGTGCATTACGAATGATTTGATCGTGTACTTCCATGATCCTCAAAAGTTGCGATATCACTTCGTATGAAATTCGACTTCTAAAAATCGGCCAAGACAAAGGGGCTCCAGATAGAAGGCCGTCCTTTGCATTTAGCAGGCTGATCTGATCGATCCAAAAACCAAATTCTCGTCCAGCTAATTGACTTGATACATCTTGAAATGTATCAACAGTAATTTCAAAAGCTTCGCTATGTTTGCGCTTTACATATAGGGTGACCTGCAAGGTTGTGATGCTTTCACTGAAATATTCGTGCCCTTTGGTCATCCACCACTCCTGAAAAGTCAAGTCTTCTAGATTGCCAAACATACAGAAGGTTTTATAAGCATTCTCGGAAGCGAATACTCCTGTACGGCAACTCTGGGTGAATTCTTTGGATAACTTCAAACATCGCCACCAAACATCTAGGTAAGTGCCATAGATAAATGGTTCGGTAATTTCTGACCTTAAACGTCCGGAAGCGATCAAAGGGATCAGTTTTTGAGTCCCATTACCCCAATTTAGCCTTTGCGCTTTCATTTTTTCGTACCCCTTCGAAAAAGTGAAAAGACTTCGCCGCCAGAAAACTAACCTGTACTTGTCGTGTCGATCCTGGCCGACGATCCGAAAAGTTATTTTTTAACAGGAGTTTTTATGAATCAAGAATCCGTCCAAACTAGCCCCCCCGGGTTTAATGGTGTATCTCCCCCTAGCCCTGCCCCTGCAGCCACCCCCGTAGACGAGTTGGCCTTTGGCCTGCTCATTAACCGGGCTTTGGGAGGGTCCGACAGCCGCCGCCCCAGCGACAAAAGCGCCAATGAAGTTCAAGTGGACATGGTTTTGGGGCAAGCCCAGAACCTAGCCAAGATGAACGACCAGTATGAGGAAACCTACGTCGTGCGGGGTACCAAGGAGCTTTATGCCCTCTTGGGAGCCATCTACAGCTACGCCCTTCAGATCAACGAGTCACCTTTGCGTGACCACATTCTCCAGCGTATGCGTGAGCGCTTGGAAGAGGAACATGAGATCAAGACCCAGATCAATACGCCTTGGATTACAACGGTCCTGCGATTTATCTTGCCAACAGATCGCCAAACCGCTTACTCATACTCAAAAGTATTACAAGTGGCGCATGACGAAAACCTGACTGCCCAAGAACTGCCCGACTACATCAAGGAGCGCGGTGGCATTGGAAAGATTACGACCACCAAGGAGGAAAAAAAATCTATTGAAGACCTCAAAAAGCATAAGGAAGCCAAAACTGAAATGCTGAGGAAGATTTTGCAGGCCAATGCCAAGTCATCCCAAACCATCGTGCAGGTGGAAGACAGGTTCGTAATCAACACGATAGCTGAAGGTAAAAAGGAAGGCATGTTTGAGTTTGCTGTTTGTGTGAACGGTTTGGGTAATGAGCGTCGAGTAGTCAGATTTTTTAAAGTTAATAAAAACACAGAATCTCAGCTGCTCAATTTGATATCTGAAGCCAGCATTCCAGATGACTTGGAAGCCATGCAAGAAAAACTGGATGTACTGCGCGAAAAGCTTGGCATTACTTCTGGCTGGGGTATGAAGCCTGGCGACAAGGGTTATCAACCCGGTGGTTTGCCTGCAATTAGTGGCGCTGTTCAACCTGAGGCAATGCTCAATGCACCTACCGAAGTCAATCATGTCGTCGCGGGTGTCGCTGTTAAAGCACCCTTCTAAGTGCCAGATCCCCGATTTCTTCGGGGATCAATACACCATAAGAGGAGAAAAATAATGAGTGAATTTTTAGGGCCTCACGGCAAAGCGACCATCATTTTGATGCGATCGCATTTTGATAGCGAACTTCCAAAATTGAAAGACTTAAAGAAGTTGTTGCACATCCCTGATGGCAAGTACTACAAAAGCGGAGGAAGGCACAGCTACGACATCAACAAGCTGGAACGAGTATTGGTGATTCTTAGTGAAATTCGAGGTCAAGAAAGAGATTGGCAAAGGACCAGCAGCTCAGACTATTTGGTCACAGTTGCAGAGGTTCACTCCAATCTTTTCATGACCCTGAAGTACACAGCTCAAGTAATTGACGGCTTCAATCTAACCAACGCGGCTCTAGCCTCATTGGACAAATTGATAACGAATTACGCGAATATCTGCTCAATGCGAAGTGACATCACACATATGTGGGATGTTCTTCAACGTAACAGCACTCGAGCTTCGGAAAAAGGCTTTGACGATTCAACCATCCTGAATCCTGATGTGCCCTCACTTCAAAAAATACTAGCTGGATATGGCGATGCCGAATACGCAAAGGTAATTCAAGATATTCAGGATTGGTATGAAACACATCGATGGAAAGTTAAATCCTCATCAAAAGCCAAATCCACAAATGAAGATGACGAAACAGAGCCCGCAGAAGCGGCTTAAGCACCACCCTGCAAACAATCATCTATGCGTTTGCAGGGTTTGCGTTCCGATCGTCTAAAAGCCACAGGCCCAGCCGTTTCCGGTTGACTGTCCTACTTTTCAGAAAACACACTATGTAAAACATTGCGAGCAAAAGCCATGGTCCGAGCATTTGAACCTGATTCCCAAAACCGTCACAGATCCGTTCCCCTAAAGGACACCATCACACGGATTCCTGGCTACCCACGAAAACTTGTGATTTTCAAAATCCCTGCGTCGAGCTATTGGTGGGTTCGCTACTACGCTGAAAAGCATATTTTCAAACGCACCACCAAAACTGAGAACAAGCGCGATGCCCTTGAAGCTGCCAAGCGTTTTTACGATGACATCAACCTCAGAATGCACGGCGGCACTTTCGAGGGCCTACCGGTAGATGTCAACGCAGCCGAAGTTGTTTCATTTGCAAAAGTAGCAAATATGCTAATGGACTCTGAGCTAGCAAAGCTCAAACGAATGCAGCTCTCAAAAACCAGCTTCTTGAATTTACAACTCAGGATGGACAAGCACATCCTTCCATATTTCGGTCTGATGGATATCTTGAGCATCAACTACAAAATTCTTGATGAATTCTTGCAGTACATGTCCAAGCTAGAACCCAAGTTGAGTATTTCAACATTGGGAGCCTACATGGGATTGGTGCGCAAAGTCCTTCAGCATGCAGCACGGCACAGCTTCTTAAAACACCTACCGCAGTTTCCTAAAGTAGGCGTTGAAGATAAACCACGAGGCTGGTTCAATGTTGGCGAGTACAAGGAACTGATTAAAGTTGCCAAGAAATTCGCTGGCAAACGAATGGAGTGGCGCGCCAGAAGCAATGGTGAAGGCAATTACTTTTGTGTACTTGGAGAAAAAGAACAAACTGGTGATCGCTTGATAAAAACCTACGACATCACCAAAGACTTGGCAGATCTCATCGTCTTCATGGTCAATAGCTACATACGCCCTACTGATGTTAGGAACATGCAGCACAAGCACGTTGAAGTTATTAAGCGTGAGTGGACTTATTTGCGCTTAACTTTGCCGCCAAGTAAAGGCCACAGTTACCCAATTACAACCATGCCATGGGCCGTCAAGGTATATGAGCGCATTTGCCGCAGGCAAGAAGTTGAATTTGGTAGACCCATTCAACCTGATGATTACGTGTTCATGCCTCAAGCTTCAACCAGAGATCATGCAATGAAGCTACTTGCAAAACAATTTGATTCCATCCTTGATGTCACTCATCTGAAGATTGGTAATGTTGGGGAGCCCAGAAGTCTTTACAGCCTTAGACATAGCAGCATCATGTTCAGATTAATGTTCGGCAGGACTGTGGACACATTGACATTGGCAAGGAATGCAAGAACAAGTCCTGAAATGATTGATCGGTTTTACGCAGCTCCACTGCAAGGTGAGATGAATGTTGGAGAACTACAAAGCAAACGTAGACCTCGACCTTGGGAATAAAGTTAATTTGTAGAACTGCTTGGGCAGCCATAGGCTAGAAATCACCATGGTGAATTGCTAAGTACTTCACCATAATTTTTCGGAGCCAAAATTTTTATGGGCGGAGGACCCATTCTAAAAACCCAAGCGGGCATCAAAAAAGCCCTACAGCCACTTCGTTTTTACAAGCGCTGGGCTGTGTAGCTGGGTCCGATTAAAAACGCTTGTAGGGCTTGTGTGCAAATGGCTTTTTAAACGCAATGCACACACAAATTGTTCATTGATTTCATACTTGAAAATCCATGAAAAGACTTATCAAAATCTAATAGAAGTAGTATACGAGCTCTATACTACAAAATAGTTAATAAAAAACGCTAATTAATGCGCTTAAGTCGTTGAAAATATTATGGATTTTTTGGTGCGTGGTGAGGGTTTCGAACCCCCGACCCCCGCCGTGTGAAGGCGATGCTCTACCACTGAGCTAACCACGCAAGCTTGCTGCTGCAAGAGCGGCATATTT
>JACCDK010317583.1_pt1 | contig 13474 bp, 12 predicted proteins | sample 7445871 | NCBI WGS metagenome assembly JACCDK01 (sample SAMN15323436, study PRJNA562643) | freshwater metagenome | isolation source: river surface water | place: USA:Blue River Watershed | collected 2017-08-15 | reverse complement strand
TATTTATAAGTATCTTATTTGGTCTAACATTATCTCTTTTATTTAAAAGAGTTTGTAAAGATAATTGCGTCATTTATATAGCTCCAAGAAAAGAGGAAATTGAAGGCAAGTTATTTAAATTAGAAGACACTTGTTATAAATATAAATCAGTTCAAGTTAAATGTAATGAAAAAGATAAGCCAGTGATGTTCTATGATGGTTATGAAAAACCCGATAATCAACTGGAAGAACCAGGATTCTTAAGTAAGGTTTTTTCTTAAACAACCTCAAATATGGCCGGGTTTGTTGCTAACTCATTCCAATATTTTGACTTTCTTTTTTTGAGTAAATGAATGGCATTTGGATTTTCACTCATCATAGTCCAATTAATTTTCTTTGGATTTTTCTCGAGGATATCTATGGCATAAGGATTATGAGATAAGGTATCCCACGAAACTTCTTTTAATTTATCAGGATGTTCTCTGAGTAAATCAATTGCTTTTGGATTTGGATTTAAAGGTAATCTATACCAATCAACCTTATCAGGATTAGCTTTGAGAATTTCAATGGCTTCTGGATTTTCACTTAAACCATTCCAATAGACCTTATCTAAGTTTTCTTTGAGATAATCAACAGCACCTGGGTTTTTTGATAATCGAATCCAATCAATTTTATCAGGATTTTTCTTTATGAATTTAATAATTTCAGGATTCGGATTTTCACATAAAGACCTCCAATGAATCTTATTAGGATTGGCTTTAAGAAGTTTGATGGCATTTGGATTTCCAGATAACCATCCCCAATGAATCTTATCAGGATTAGCCTTTAGAATCTTAATAGCTTCTGGGTTCGCTGATAAACGTATCCAGTCAACCTTATCGAGATTCTTTTCGAGTAAATGAATAGCATTTGGATTTCCAGATAACAAATTCCAATGAATCTTATTTGGATTAGCTTCAAGAAGTTCAATAGCATTTGGATTTTTTGATAAAACAACGCAATCAATGAATTCAGGATGTTTCTTTAAAAATGGAATAAGTGCTGGGTTTTTATTTCTACATAAATGGTTGGCATCTATCTCATCAATTTTAATCCAATCAAGTAATTTCCACATTGGTTTTTTCTCCTCTAAAGATTTAAGGATTTCAATCAATTTTTCTTTTTTGAGTTTGGTAAGATTTTTCAACGAAGGATTTTTATTTTTAATCATTTTAATGATTTCTGGTTTTGTAATATTTTTTACCATATCTAAAATCTATTATCTAATTATAAATTAAAATCTTATGCGTAATTATAATCATTAAATTTATGATTATAATAGTAAAAACAAAATGAATATGACTACTAATATTGATAATATTCCATTAAAAACCAATAAAAATGATATTCAAGAAGATGATAGTGACGACCCTATGGTAAAAGATATCTTAAATGAATTTGAAAAAGAGCTCAAAGTTAATAATCCTTCAGTACCTGCAAAACCTGATTATGTTATCAATTATCCTCAACCACCGCAACAAGCTTGTCCTATTCCAATGAAGAAAGCTAAAGCAGCTACAGGTTATTATAATGAGGAGTTTTTACGTAAAACAGCCATCATAATCATTATCATAGCTCTAATATTCTCTCCTGTAATATTTGCGACATTTGTCGAGAGATTGCCTGCTTCTTTTACTGAGATGTTTGATAATTATAATTATTATGTTAAATTAATGATATCTTTTGTAGCAATTTATTTATTATTTTATTATAATTTATTATAATTCACAAATAAAGGTTCAAAGGCTGGATAATGGATGCCATCCGAGTTTAATCCTTGAACACCATAAGTATTATTATCAATTCTAATCTCATTATTGTAATTAGTCATATCATAGATATTTGTTTGTGCTTTTTCCAATAATTCATTTGAGATATAAGGCATTTCAATACCATCATTTGTGTATCGAATGTAATGTTCTGTTATTTCTGTTGTTTTTTCTTTTGGTGTCGGTTTAACATCAGTATTAAAATTTTCAGCATTTTCATTTCTAAAGTCATTTCTATTATTAATCAAAGGTTCTTTTAATTCCACTTGATTATTTTTAATAAGTTTTTGATAATATTTAAAATAAATGATTAGGAATAATAATCCCAATAAGAAACCTATTATTTCATCCACGAGAAGTATAATAGCTATTATAATAATGGCAATGATTAATTGATTGACCTGTGTATGTAATATCACAGGTATTTCAATATCTACCATAATTGAAAAAATTAAAACAACTAAAACCAGAATTCTTAACACTTGAAGTATCATTTCTATTATCTAATTTATAAATATATATAAAATTAATTTTAATTATATTTAATTGATGGTGTTAGAAACAACTTATTTATCAAATAGAGGTTATGCTATTCTTAAAACTGAGAAAAATAAGAAATTAATAAGAGATATCAAGAAGGAATTGACTGTATCTCCTAAAGTTATACCAAGTGGTAATTTTTCGAATGTTAAAGAATATCCCATTTATCTTGAAAGTGATAGTAAGATTTATGTGCCTAAGTGTTATGGCTTATCTACTTTTGGCATTCCACTCAATGATAATTTAGATGAAGGTCTTGATTGTCCCAATCTTGCTTTTAATGGAACAATTCGTGATATTCAGAAAGTTCCCATTCATAACTTCATTGAAGCCGCCACAAATCCTGAGAAATTAGGTGGAATTATAAGTGTTCCTTGTGGATTTGGCAAGACTATTATGGCTATTTATATCGCCTGTCATTTTAAAAAGAAAACCTTATTTATCTCTCATAAAGATTTCTTAAATGAACAATTTATTACAAGTGTAAAGGATTTTGTTCCCAAAGCCAGAATTGGAAAGATTAAACAGGGAGTCATTGATGTGAAAGATAAAGATATCGTAATTGCTACTCTTCAATCATTGGCATTAAGGGAATATGACGCATCGGTATTTAAAGACTTTGGATTAGTAATCGTAGATGAATGTCATCATATTGCTTCTGAAGTGTTTTCAAGAGCTTTCAGAAAGATGACTATTAAAATTACATTAGGATTATCAGCTACTTTAAATAGGAAAGATGGATTAAGAAAGGTATTTGAATGGTATTTAGGGAAATCTATTTATGATTTTAAAGTGGATAAAAATTCGGCAGATATGATTGTACAAGTTCATAAATATTTCGCATCTTCAAGTGAATATAGTTTCATTAAAACCTTTTATAATGGACAACCCAATATCGTTGCGTCCATTAATAATATTTGTAGTTATAAACCGCGCACCCTTTTAATTATTGACATCCTCAAGTCGGTTTTGGAAAAGGAGAAAAATAGGAAGGTTTTGGTGTTATCGGAACGTAAAAATCAATTGAAAGAAATTGAACAATTGATTATTAGTGAAAATATTGCAAATGCCAATTATGGATATTATGTGGGTGGTATGAAGATGTGTGATTTGGATATATCGGCTACAAAACAGATAATTCTTGCTACTTATCAAATGAGTAGTGAAGGTCTCAATATTCCCACATTAAACACCCTAATTCTTGCTAGTCCTATTAGTGATATTCAACAATCCGTGGGAAGGATTTTAAGAGAAAAAAAGGAAGATAGGAAATATACACCTCTAACCATAGATATCTTTGATGAACTTTCGGTAGTTAAAAATAAGGGTTATCGCAGACTCAAATATTATAAATCAAATGGATATATCATTAAGAATTTTGTTGAAAATATGCCTGTGACGAAATCAGAGGACGATGAAGACGAAGATAGAAAAGTGAGTGATATCACAAAAAATACCATCAATTTATTCATTAATGATGACGATGACGAATAATAAAAATAAAAAGTTATTAATATTTAGATATGAAAGTTGTAAGCATTTTCGCAATTATAATAATAATCGTATTTTTCTCTTTAATTTTATATTTAATTTCAACAAGAGATTATACAAACATTAGTAATAACAATCAAAATTATCATACAGATAAATATAAGAAGTTTAATCAAATATCAAATGACCATTTAATCAAAGAAAAAGAAGAGGATTTGTTATTAAAGGAAAACATTCCTGGATATACCAATGAATTGATGTATGAAAATAATCTCAAGGGTGGTGATTATGTGAATCAATTTAAGGAGATTGATTTCTCTATGATACCTAAGAGTGATAATCAGATTGGATTTAATCCAGAACCTCGAGATACCTCAGAGGTAAAACTCCCTTATGCCAATATAAACGTCAATTGTTTATAATCACTCATTTATTGTTTTTACATTGATACTATTATTATTAATATCAATATACTGATATTGCTTTGTTCCAAATGCCCTCGATAGACCAGTGTCACAATACCATATTTGATTATCAAGAAAGGTTACCTGAGGTAAAGCAGTATGTCCCAGAAACATATAAGAAACTTTGAGATTATTGAAGAGCTTTGTAGTTTCATTAATATCATTAGTATCTCTGTTCCATAAAATACCTTTAGACCCAATAATGATATTATCCAATATTTCTTTATCCTCAATTTTAATTTTATTATTTTTCAAATAATTCTCCCAAATGGTATTTAAATAGAAAACGTCTTTATCATATTTCTTGAGAATCTCTAAATGTCTTATATTCATCTTTGCGTGACAAAATAGTAAATCTTTAATTTTTACTACTAATGGTCTTTTTGCCAATAATAAAGCTATAGAACCTTGAGGTTTAAATAAACTTGTCCTTATCTCTTCTTGATTTAATGGAGATACATAAGAAAAATCACCAATAACATTCATCAATTCGTGATTACCTATGAGTGATATACATCTACCGCCCTTTACTCTTGCTATATTATCCAAATGCTCTGTAAAATAAATCATTTCATAATCATTTAAAATCTCCCATTTTTCTGTCGTTAATCTATTTAAGCTATCTATTTGGTCTCCTAATTGAACAATGATGGTATTTGGAGGTTCTGCCGTCCATTCAAAATTATTATTAATAACAGAGGCATCTATGAGAATTTGCTTAAATCTCTTTATATCTCCGTGAACGTCACCAATGATAATTATTCGAGATGCATCATTTATTTCAAATGAATTGGAAGTAAACATCATTTATAATATAAAAATAATTTAATATGAATCATTTTTCTTCATAATAATGACAACTGTAATTTAAATTCATCGAGATTTGCAATTTCAAATGATAAAAAAATATCATTTATCCATAAATATTTATAGAGTTCCAATAAACCAACAAGTACTTAGAGTTTTTGAATAAGCAGTGAGAGGGGCAATTTTATTTTTATGTAAATAATAATTATCCTTATCATCCTTCATCAGATTATATTTATAAATATAACTATCAACTATTTTTAAGTTGTCTCCTAAAATAATTTTCAAATCATTGATATCACAAGATTCATACAACTTTGCTTTATCATCAATTGTAATTTTTCTATCCAAGTTAAACTTTATCTCATTCTTATTACAACTAATGATTCTGGATGGAATATACAGAATATGTTTCTTGAAATTGAAGATTTTCATAATTGTTAATTCTAATTCTTAAATTTATAATCATTTTTTTTAAATTTAATAGTTAATTTTATCCATAATTATTAATTAAAGAGTTCCAATAAAGCAATAAGTACTTAGAGTGAAAGGGGACAATTTTATTTTTATGTAAATATGTAATAATTATAAATTAGTCAAACGTAAAAATGATTTTATATGTTCAATTCATTAATTACCATCAATAATGATTGCTGAGAAAAAACTTGTGTATGACAAAGAAACTGGTGTATATCAGAAAGTTACTGGTGTGAAATATCAATATCCACCCAGACCAAAAAATCCATTGGTGTATGACAAAGAAACTGGTGTATATCAAAAAGAGCGGCAAGCTAAAAGAGCGAAAGTTGAAAGACATTCTGGCGAGGATGTTTCTGAAGTTTATGTTCCAATGGAAAGGACTTATGCTACTTCGATTATGAGCTCTTCTCCAGTTCCATTTGAGAGGACTTATGCGACCTCGATTATGAGTTCTTCTCCAGTTCCTATGGAGAGGACTTATGCTACCTCGATTATGAGCTCTTCAACAGTCCCATTGGAGAGGACTTATGCGACCTCGATTATGAGCTCTTCTCCAGTTCCTATGGAAAGGACTTATGCTACTTCGATTGTTAATGTGCCTCTAAGGAGTTTTGAATCTGATTATATTAAGAATTTCAAGCCATCATCAAAAGTTAGATATATTGGAGGCTGTCAATCTGATTATATTAAGAATTTTAAAATACCGAATTGAGTTTTAATTGATAATCTCGTGACATAAACCCCATTCCTTGGCTTGTCTTGAATCTACGATTAAGAATTTTCGATTTATATTAGAGATATCCGAAAGTTTCATTTTTGTTTTTTTCTTTAAGATGGTTTTAATAGCATTCATCAATAATTTTGTATTTTTTACATTATCATCTAATAAAATACTATTATTCATATTATAAAAATAGATTAGATTACATATGATAAAGGCGTGTTTATACATATAAATCCTATCAGTGAATAATAACGGGATTAAATTATCAATACTTATAGGTGTATCAATTATTCCAAATTTAGGAGTATTTATATTCGAAATTCTGGGTATAACATTTAAAGTTTTAAATATATTCTTATCAGTTAAAACGTCAGTGGTATTTATCCTTGATTTATTTTTCTCCTTTTCTATTTCACCACAATCCTCGTGATTTGGATAAATTAAATAGGGGTTTTTATTTGGATTTGCGTTTGAGGTTAGTATAGATAAATCAATGTTACTTAAATTGAAATCACAGGAAATTGATAAGTGATTTATTTGTGGTGAATTTAATAAGCTATTAATATTAACCTTTTCCTTTATTACTGGTGTAGAATAATTGACATCAATAACTCTATCCACAATCCCTTTCAATAAGCAAGTTTTATAATCAAGAAAGATGTTATGTTGAAGTAGTTCCATTAATTCATCTCTTGAATATTTCGTTTTTTCAAGATACATATCAATGATAACATTGAAATATTTATCAATGGCTTTTAAGGAATTCACAAAAAAATCCCTTTTTTTGTTTACAAATCCAGATATTGAATACTCGTGTAATAAACAATAACCATATTTATTCATAACTCTATAAGGACTGCTTATAGATAGAAAGGTTGCTGCAGAACAACTGTAATTATCAATCATAGTAGCAATCGGAACCTTGCTCAATTTGAAGATTGTTAATAATCGCAATCCATCAGTAAGATTTCCACCAAAGGAGCAAATATGAATTAATATTGGTTTTGGATTTTGAATATTATTGGCCTCTTTAATTTTAACTATTAATTCATCGATAGACTTATCTTCGACCTTTGAGTTAAAATAGATATGTGTTAATTTATCTGAATAAAAATCTTTATCGCTTAACTTTTCAAAATAATTATCCATCCTTATTCCTTACTATTAAATTTATTTAAAGATTATTTATAATAAATCTAAATATCCCCAAAGTTTATGTCTAAAGAAGATTGTGTTGGTATTGGTATTGATTTAGGTACTACCACCAGTTGTGTTGCTGTTTGGATTGGTGACAGAGTAGAAGTAATCCCTGACCATCAAACCGGTTCGCGAATTATCCCATCATATGTATCATTTACAAATGAGGAGAAACTCGTAGGTGATGCTGCTAAGAATGTATCAACGATGTATCCAAAATCAACACTTTATGACATTAAGCGTCTTATTGGTCGTAAATATGACGACCCTCACGTTCAGGCCGATAAGAAGCTATGGTCTTTTGATGTATCTGCTGATGAAAATAATAAACCAGTAGTAAATGTTGATTATAAAGGCGAAAATAAGAAGTTTTATCCCGAGGAAATTTCAGCAATGGTTCTCTCACGTCTCAAGGAGACAGCTGAAGCTTATCTTGGTCATCCAGTAAAGAAAGCTGTTGTAACAGTCCCTGCGTATTTCAATGATAGTCAAAGACAGGCCACTAAAGATGCTTGTGTTATTAGTGGAATGGAATGTCTTCGAATTATCAATGAGCCAACAGCAGCAGCCATTGCTTATGGTCTTGATAAGAAGTCAGAGAAGGAAAGCACTATTCTAATCTTTGATGAAGGTGGTGGCACTCACGACCTTTCCATTCTATCACTTGATGGTGGTATTTTTGAGGTAAAGGCGACAGCTGGTGACACTCATCTTGGTGGTTCTGACATCGACAATCTTATTGTTGATTATCTTTGTGATGATATTAAGAAGAAGCATAAGAAAGATGTAAAGGAAAATCCCAAGGCTCTTAAGCGTCTTAACATCGCGGCTGAAAGAGCCAAAAAGAATCTTTCATCATCCACTACTACTACTATTGAAGTTGAGAGTCTAATTGATGGTATTGATTATTCCACAACTCTAAGCAAGGCTAAATTTGAGCAATTGGCTGATAGTTTCTTTAATAGGTCTATGGAGCCCATTTCAAAGGTTCTCAGTGATGCCAAGGTTTCCAAATCTGATGTGGATGAGATTGTTCTCGTTGGTGGTACTACTCGTATCCCTAAAATTCAAGAACTTCTTAGCAATTATTTCAATGGAAAAACTCTTAATAAGAGTCTAAATCCTGATGAAGCCGTAGCAATTGGTGCTGCTATCCAATGTGCTATTCTTACTGGACAAGGAAATGAAAAAACAAATGACCTCCTTCTTCTTGATGTAACACCTCTTTCTCTTGGTATTGAGACTTCTGGAGGTGTTATGACTCCAATCATCCCACGAAATACCACTATTCCTACCAAGAAATCACAAACCTTTTCAACTTATTCAGATAATCAACCTGGTGTAGATATTAAGATTTATGAGGGTGAACGTCAATTCGTGAAAGATAATAATCTTCTTGGTTCATTTAATTTGAGTTCAATCCCCCCGATGCCTCGGGGGGTGCCCAAGATTGTAATTGACCTTTCAGTTGACGTTAATGGAATACTCGAGGTAACAGCTAAAGAGGAAAGTACGGGTAAGACAAATAATATCAAGATTACTAATGATAAGGGTCGTCTTTCTAAGGAACAAATTGAGGAGATGGTGAAGGCGGCTGAGAAGTTTAAGGAGGAGGATGAAAAACTTAAGTTGGTTGTGGAAGCTAAGAATGACTTGGAAAATTATCTTTATGGAGTTCGCAATTCTATGAGTTCTAAAGGTGATGTGGCTCCACCTAATTTTGATGAGGTTAAGAAGGAGCTTGACCCAATTGTAGATGAAGGTTTGAAGTGGTTTGATGAAAATCCAAAGGAAACAGCTGAGGTTTATAAAAATAAACAAAAGGAATACACAGATAAGATTCAACCATTGCTTCTAAAACTTCAAAATGCTCCTCCACCTGAAGGATTTGACCCATCGAAGATGGCATCCACACCTGAAGGAGATGAAAAGAAAGAGGAAGTTGATCAGCTGGATTAATAAATGGATATAAATTTAATTTCTTATTTTTATTTAACTTATGATAATTCATAAATTAAAACAAGATGTAATTAAATATTCGAGTATCAATATCGGTATTTATATGATAAACAGATTTCTCTTATCAATATTCACTGTTCCCACAGTTCTTCAAATCTTAGGTTTTGGAATAATATTTGTATTAATGGATTCATTTGTATTACACCACGATTATAAACTACTTGAAATTAATTATAAAAATCAGTTGGATAGATGTGAATTCAATAGAGATTTGAATTTAATAAAACAAAAATTGGATTTATTACTTGAAAATAATACTCAAAAATCCTCAGTTATTGAATTTGAGATTAAATCATTATCATCTCAAAATATTACGCCTTTACAATCACCTAATATAAATTATGAAATGGCAAAACAAACATTTAAACAAAAATCATATAGCTTTAATGTAAAACCACCTAAAAAACCTTCAGATGAAATTCCCATAACCACTGCTGGAGAGGTAATAACCTTATCAGTTAAGAAATAAGATAAAAGGATTAATCTTTTTTATTTTTTCAATAATATCATTATTAGATTTCAATTTATCATCAATGAAGAAATAGATGAAGCTATTTATTTCCAGTAATTTAAGAATGAAATTAACATTGAATTTTAATGCTGGAGAAGCATATTTAAAGAAATAGGAATTGTTATAACAAACTTCTTTAATAACCATTTCATTATTTCTATGATGATTATCGAGAATACGAATTATATTTGGATTCTTATGAATGATTATCTTTAATATCTCATCGTTTATAATAAGACGTTTGATACTAATATCAATCTTATTGAAATTTAAAGAATTAAAAATGAAGTTCCAATAATCTTTTTTGTTTTTGAAATAATTCAAAAAGATATTTATATTAGTATTATTGACAGTCCCTTGAAAATATTTCTTTATGAGATATAAGTTATATATATGAGTTGCAATATCATCATTCTTAATTATCTTTTTAATGATACATAACATATCTATAACTATAATTTTAATTCATAAATAAAAAATGAATAAAGAATACAATTATATTTCTTATTATGAATAATCACACCAAAGGTCTTTTATATGAGAAATATGTAAGAGATTTTATTATAAATAACTTAAATAAAAATGCTTATCTATGGAATGAATGTCCCGAAGATTTATTAATAGAAAAGAAACTTATTAATTCACATAATGATATGAGATTACTAAGGAAAGATTTAAGAGATGGTTGTTTACATAATCATAAAGATATTGGTATTGATATTATACAAATTGATAATACTGATAATTTTTCAATTATTCAATGTAAAAATGGCTATGATAATGGATTATGTGTGAAGCATATATCAGGAATTATGATGAGATGTGCTTTTATTAGAAATGCAAATACATTTATCTATTATACAGATAGTTTATCAAGAAATATTAAATATACCTCTATGATAAGCCCTTATGTTGTTAATATTGATTGTAGTGATACAAATGATGAATTGTTAAAAATAGAAAATGACAATAGAATTTATTTCGTTAAATTGCCTTACATAAATGGAAATAAACCTGATAAAACTGAAATGATTATTCCATACAATTATCAAAAAGAAGCAGTCGATAAATTTATTGATTACTATAAAACAAATAATAGAGGTGTCTTATCTCTGCCTTGTGGAACTGGAAAAACTTATACCAGTTATTTGATTTCCGCTAATTATAATCACATCATAATTATTTCACCTTTAAGAGAATTTGCAAATCAAAATTTAAAGAGATTCATTGAATATGGATATGATAAAACAAATACCATTTTAGTTGATGCAGACGGTATTAGAAATCTTGATTATATTAAAGATTTTATTAGAAGTCATAACAAATTATTAATATCTTGTACATATCAATCGATGGATTTAATTAGTGAATGTTTAGATCTATTTAAGAATGAATTATTTATTATTGATGAATTTCATAATCTTTCTAAAGCTAATATTACAGATGAAACTAATGATATTTATAAATTATTAATATCGAAACAAAGAATATTATTCATGTCAGCAACGCCGAGAATTTATGATATCGAATATGAAGAAGATAATGATTATGATATTAATTCTATATTTGGGAGTGTGGTTTATAATATGACTATAAATGAAGCTATAGATAAATATATCACCAATTATAGAATTTGGTTACCATCTATCCACGAAAATAATGAAGAATTGGATAGCGAATTATCTATTTATGAGATTGACGAGATTTTGAAAAATAGATGCAAATTCTTATATTCGTGTATTTTAAATAATGGGTCAAGAAAATGTATCATTTATTGTAAAGATACAAATGATATGAAAGAAATGATGGATTGTATGAAGTCTTTAAATGACTTTTACGTAATGGATATTGAAATGAATAGTATTGCTTGTGAGGACAGTGAAACTAAAAGAAGAGGCGTTTTAGAATCCTTTTCTAATAATAATGATAAAGTACAATTATTATTTAATATTCGAATATTAAATGAATGTATTGATATTCCCACTTGTGATAGTATTTATATCAGTTATCCACCTAAAAATAAAATTACAACAATTCAAAGAATAAGCAGAGCAACAAGAATAAATAAAGAAAACCCTTATAAGATTGCAAATGTTTATATTTGGTGTGATGATTATGAGGAAATACTTGAAACTTTATCATCCATCAAAGAATATGATTTAATGTTTAAGGATAAAATTAAGATAAATCCTATTAATTTCTATAATAGCAAATCGACTACTGATTTGGAATTAGTAAAGAATGATATCAAATTAATTAGCGATTATATCATCGGTATCAAAGAATTCAAACAATACTCTTGGGAAGAAAAACTTCAAATGGTGGAAGATTATATCAAAGAATATGGTCAATTACCTGATAGAAAAAATAAATATGTGAAAATACAACAGATTGGAAAATGGGTTGATCATCAAAAAGAGAATTATAAAAAAAAACAACAAATTATGAAAAATACAAAAATAAGAATAGAGTGGGAAGAATTTATTAATAAATATAAAGAATATTTTAAAACAAATGAAGAAATATGGTACCAAACATTGGAAGATGTTATAATATATATAAAAGAAAATAATAAATTACCGTCACACGGAAACAAAAATAAAAAAATACAGTCTTTAGGTACTTGGATTTACTGTCAGAAACAAAATTATAAAAATAATAAATATTCAATGTTAAATGAGGAAATTAAAAATAAATGGGAAGAATTTATCGATGAATATAAAGAATATTTTAAAACCAATGAAGAAATATGGTGTGAAAAATTAAATGATGTTATAAAATATATCAAAGAAAATAATAAACTACCATCTGAAGTAAGTAAAGAAAATAAGATTAAATCATTAGGAAAATGGATATGTGGTCAAAAAACAAATTATAAAAATAATAAAGAAATATTAAAAAACGAAAAAATAAGAATAAAATGGGAAGAATTTATGGATGAATATAAAGAATATTTTAAAACTAATGAAGAAATATGGCATGAAACATTGGCAAACGTTATAAAATATATTAGTGAAAATAATAAATTACCCTCGACAGGAGATAAAGATAAAAAAGTACAATCATTAGGTAATTGGATATGTGGTCAAAAAACAAATTATAAAAATAATATTATAACAAATGAAGGTATTAAAAATAAATGGGAGAAATTTATCCATAATTATGAAATATATTTTAAAACGAATCAAGAAATATGGTACGAAACTTTATCTAATGTCATAAAATATATTCAAGAAAACAATAAATTACCAGTAGGATATTGTAAAAATAAAAATATACAAGCATTAGGTACTTGGATTTACTGTCAAAAACAAAATTATAAAAATAATAAATATTCAATGTTAAATGAAGAAATTAAAAATAAATGGGAAGAATTTATGGATGAATATAAAGAATATTTTAAAACTAATGAAGAAATATGGCATGAAACATTGGCAAACGTTATAAAATATAT
>JACCDK010805982.1_pt1 | contig 13480 bp, 14 predicted proteins | sample 7445871 | NCBI WGS metagenome assembly JACCDK01 (sample SAMN15323436, study PRJNA562643) | freshwater metagenome | isolation source: river surface water | place: USA:Blue River Watershed | collected 2017-08-15 | reverse complement strand
GATATTAGACAAAACACGAAGGCAACTAGAGGAAATAATCCTCCAGAATTTTTGATTTTCTCAATGATTTTGTATGAAAAAAGTATGATATTGGCAGCGAGTAAGTTGATTACTACATTTGAACTTTGAGCAAACAGAATTATTGAGCAGAAAGCAATGACTAATATGTTCAACAGACGGTCCTGAGTTCTCGCTAGTTCTCGGATAAGAATTAGGAACGTGGTTGTGATTGTAAATAAAAACAAACAAGCTGAGAATATCGAAAACCCAAAAAGATGAATAAATCCTTTGAGAATCAAGTAAGTTAATGGTCCTTTATGATCAAAAAACTTCTCATAGAGAGAAAATTCGTAATCTGCAAATTTTGCGCCTATGAAATAGATTCCGTAATCTGCTCCGAATGAGAACGACACCTGCCAGGAGAATAAGGCAGCGATTAGCACAATCGAAAGATTGCCTAACCATGTATTTTTCTGTTTTCGCCAATTGCCGTAGGTGCTGGCAACTGGTGAAAAAAAGTCCCTTATGGCCTCCACCTACCCAGTCTAACGATTAGGTCACTGGATTGGAACTATCAAGAGATTGGCAAGCCCTTAGCATGAAGATGTGCCACTTTTGTAAAGACTTCTGGGAGTGATTATCTCTCTATTCTTGTGGCAAGCCACTTGCTTTGAGAAGAACTTTCGACTGTATGCTCAGCGTGTGAACTTGAAAAGTTTTTTTGAATTGACTAGTAACATTTTCAGATTACTCCCAAGCCACGACCGCTACAGACTCCTTGCCCTATCGTTAATTAACTTATTCCTGTCCGTGCTGGACTTGATCGGAGTAGCTGCGCTTGGAGTGTTGACTTCAGTGGCAGTGCAAGGAAGTCGATCGCAGGATCCAGGAAATCGAACCGCCGCCGTCCTTAGGGCGTTAGGTTTAGATGGCTTGGAATTTGCTCAACAAATTCTGTTCCTAGCAACCCTGTCAATGATTGTCTTTATTTTGAAAATTGGTTTGTCGGCCTTCATTCTTCGGCGCACCGTGCAGTTTTTGGCTTATCGGGCAGTAAATGCCGGCCTAACCGCCATGGAAAAAATCCTGACGAGCACCTGGTCAATAAGAGGAAAGATGAGCTCACAGGAGCTTGCATATGCAGTCAATACAGCTACAAATTATGGGGTAATAGGAGTGCTTGGTGGACTTGCAAAGTTATCTGCCGATTTAGTACTCATAGTCGTCATGATTGTTAGTCTGCTATTTGTAGATTTCGCAACTGCAGCAATAACAGTTTTGGTCTTTGGTTTAGTCTCTCTTGTTTTAAACAAGCGGATGAGAAAAAGAGCCAGAAGCTTGGGTGAAGAATACTTTAAGCACACAATTTCCTTGAATCAAGTTACCTTAGGCACCTTTTTATCTGCCCGAGAGATTTGGGTCCGGTCGACAGCTGATTATTTTCTGGGACTTGTAAAAACACAACGTGTACACCTAGCAAGGATTGACTCCGAACAGATTTTTCTTGGGATGATTAATAAGTATGTCTTTGAGATTACCCTTATAGTTCTATCATTTTTTGTCTGTTTCATTCAACTATCAGCAGAAAGTCCTGCTCGTGCAGCCGCCACAATCACAATCTTTCTGGCAAGTATTTTTCGAATTGGTCCAGCAGCACTAAGTTTCCAACAGACATTAGTTCAGTTACAGACATATTTTGCAAAAATCAAACTTTCAATTTCATTCATTGGCAGCTTACCGAGTAAGGCATTTTTTGATTCAACTCCAGAGAACTTGACCTCGGATAAGTTTGAGGCATGTATTGAGCTTAAGGATGTTGATTTCACATATACGGAAGATGCGAACTTCAACCTAAGGAACATCAATTTAAGGGTCGAACCAGGCGAGTTTGTGGCAATCGTCGGTCCTTCAGGTTCTGGAAAATCTACGTTGATGGATATCATGCTTGGTCTAATCACACCCCTCAGGGGAACCAGTTTGATTTCAAATTTGGACTCCAAGGTATGCATAAAGAAGCATCCTGGGAAAATCGGATTCGTTCCGCAAGAAGCTTCGATTATCGAAGGAACTGTGCGCGAAAACATTCTGCTCGGCTTACAGTCCCACTCTGTTGAAACTTTAGTTTCCACTCTGAAAATGGTTGAAATTCATGAATTCATTGAAACATTACCTAAAGGGCTAGATGAATTCTTGGGTGAGGGGGGTCAAGGGCTAAGCGGAGGTCAGAAGCAAAGACTTTCACTTGCGAGAGCGCTGGTTACTGATCCTCAAATTGTTTTCTTAGATGAAGCTACAAACTCGCTTGATGCTGAAACGGAAGCTGCGATTAGCGAGTCCTTAGGTTCTCTCAAGCATCGAAAAACTCTCGTTGTTATTGCCCACAGATTGAGCACTATTGTGAACGCAGACAAAATAATTTTTATGGATAAAGGAAAAATTGAGTCGATAGGCCAATTTGAAGAATTGAAAAAACTGAGCCCTAAATTTGCAGCGTTTGCAGCTTTGCAAAGCCTTTAAACCTCACTCCGAGTCTGGGCTACTTCGTTGGTGGGGGTAAGCCCAAAATTCGCAGACTATTAGCGATTAAGCAAATTCCTTCGATTCTGGTGTATAGTAAAAACCAAAAACGGGGAGTTAAGTCTCATGAACGTAAAAGAATTATTCGAAAATAAAACCGCAATTCGAGAAGTCAATTTACAAAGTCCAAAAGATGTCTATATCATTGCCGAAGTAGGAATTAATCATAACGGAGATTTAAAGTTAGCAAAGGAAATGATCGATTGTGCGGTTTCTGCTGGGTGTAATGCAGTAAAATTCCAAAAGAGAACTATCGAAATTGTCTATTCACAATTCGAGCTTGAAAAGCGACGTGAGAGTCCATGGGGCACCACACAACGCCAGCAAAAGGAGGGTCTTGAATTTGGGAGACAAGAATACGATGAAATTGACAAGTATTGTAAGAGTCTTGGGATTGAGTGGTCGGCATCCGCATGGGATTTAGAGAGCCTAAAGTTCGTAGAAAGTTTTAATCCTCCATTCCATAAGGTCGCATCTGCACTGACGACAAATTTGGAATTTGTAAGAGCGGTTGCATCTCTAAATAGACCCACTTTCTTATCAACCGGAATGTGTACATTCGATCAAATTGATATGGCCGTAAATATATTTAGAGAATCCGGTACAGATTTGATTCTAATGCATACCGTTTCTACATACCCTTCAGAATTATCAGACTTAAATCTGCTAATGATTTGTGAACTGCAAAAGCGATACGGTTTACCCGTTGGTTATAGTGGGCATGAAGCAAATGTTTCTCCATCAATTGTTGCAGCAGCTCTTGGTGCCGTGGTGATTGAAAGACATATAACTACCTCGAGAGCTATTTACGGATCAGACCAAGCAGCATCACTTGAACCAGCTGGATTGAACAATTTGGTGGGATCAATTAGAAAAGTCCCAATAGTCCTAGGAGATGGAGTCAAGAAACATATAGCCTCTGAAATGGAAGTCGCCAAGAAACTCAGATACTGGGAATCTCTAAACTAAGTTCCAAAGCGCCGCTATTTTCTGTGCTGCGATTAGTTCGTCCGGCGAATCGATTTGCAGGGTGGTTAGGGGGTCAACAAAGAAAGGGAATACTTCCCCGCAGAATCGGGATTCCTCCTCAAGAAAATTTTTGACCGGAAAACAGTAAAAGTTTCCCGTCTCCATGGCGGTTTCTTGAAGCTCCTCTTTCATTTTTCTAACTTTCGAATCATGCCCGCTTGGAAACCAATGACTTCCATTCTTTATCCACAGAAAATTATGAAATCCGGTAGCTGAGAACAAGGATTTTCCCGGAGCTAACTGGTCCAAAGCATCAGAAACATCCTTTGGATTAGTGAACGGGCTGGTTGCCTGCAGAAAAACTAAGTTTGAATTCAAAGTGCAAACTTTTTTATCTATTTGTGTAATTGCATGCAACAACGCTGCCTCACTTGAGGCATTGTCCCCCGAGAGATTCGAGGGCCTAGTGATAACTTCTGCCCCAAGCCGGGTGGCAATTTTTGCTATTTCTTCATCATCCGTTGAAACATAGACCCTCTCAATACCCGCTTCCATAGCGCAGTTCACTGCCCGCTCTAAAAGGCTTTTGCCACCGACCTGAGCCAGGTTCTTCTTTGGAATACTTTTACTTCCACCTCTAGCAGGTATTATTGCAAAATTCATATTTTTTCCTTAACTCTAGAGTAGGTAGCCTCAACAAGTTCAGAGACTCTATCCTTGTAACAATTGGTGAAGGATGGCAAAATTTCAGGTACTAGATTGCGGCCTGACTTAGAGTTGACAATACACACTATCAATTCTCGAAATTCGTTGAAGTCAGTAACAGCAAAGAATTGAGCTGTCGATTTTAGTTCTGAAAAATGGGTGTACTTATCCAACGGTCGAACATCGGGCGAGCCATCAATCCAGTTTAAAGATACGACTGGGGTCCCTAGCGAAAGACTTTCTACAATTATTGAAGATTGCGGAGCGATGACAACCTTTGCATTTTTGCACAACGATTCGAGATATAGAAGAGGGCCCTCCGTGTAGAAAACATTGTTGGGATCATCATCAAATGAAGGGTCTAACAAAATTCGCTGCTTTGTACTCAACAACAACCGTACTCTTCCCAGATCAAGATTTGACATCGGATGCGGACGGTAAAGCAAGTTCAAATCTTGCAAACCAGTTTCGTCCAAACAATCTCGAATTCTTAGGACAGCATTTAACTCATCAATAAGGGGCTTTCCAGATCCAGCGAAGAAAATGAACTCACCATCGATAGGTTTCACCTCATGCTCGTTAGGCCGAAATCGCGCCGAACCAGTATGCCTGACGACTTCTGGATTCATTCCATGAATCACCTTTGCATCTTTTTCCATATTTTCTCCCCAGGTCCCAAGGCCGTTCGGAGAGGACCAGATTATTGATTTTGAGTTTAGGTTATCCCAATTATCAACAATAAGAACGCTCGGAATTCTTAAAATTCTACATATCAAAATGCACACATTCTCAATTCCTGAAAATGCACCTCCTGAGAAAATTACAACAATACTGGGTCTACTTTTCAAAAGCGATAATGCAAAACTTGGCCAAAGTGTAGAAGCAATTCTGAGAAAACTCCGCACCTTTCTAAACTTAGAAGCTCGATAAGCGCAATAACTCATCAAAATCCTAGGCTTAGTCAGAAGTGAAATCAATCCAGCGAGATTTAATCGATATTCTCCTGTAGGCATTAGATACAACCCGAGTACATCCTCAATTCTTGTTTCAAAACTTTTAACAAGTGAACTCTTTTGCATTGTCTCTGAATTCAAGAGTAAGTCTCGAAGCACGTGCCCTAACTTGGATTCGCCGTATCGAAAAATTCTGAATTCAGATACGCAAGGTACAGATTTAGGAAGTAAAAGCGAAACCCGTCCCACTTTAGTCAGGCGATCAAGGGTTTGTGAGGATTGTATAACTGACAGTAAACGCTCCAAAGGCAGAACTACTGTTATATTTAGGTCACGCCCGTCCATTACAGAATTCTACACCTCACAGATAGAGACACATGAGCGCAAGAGAGTATCTATCCTTTGAGTTATTCGAAGATGAAGTGATTCTGCCTGGGGATTACTCCTTGAAGTTGAATAAAAAAACCAAAGGAGCCTTTGTGATGAATTTCGATATAGTTGACAATCAGAGAAATCTACTCATTCTGGATCGTGATGACACCATAATCTCTGATTCTGGATATATGTCAGGATTTGATTTGTATACAGTCAACATGGCATTGGTGAGGCAACTCACTTTGGCCAAAAAACGGAATCTACTAATTAGCATAGCAACCAATCAGTCGGGCATTAACCGTGGCTTTTTTAGCTTAGATGATTGTCTTGAGTTCAACTTACGAATGAGGCAGCATCTGAAAGATGAATTTGATATAGAGATTGGACTAATTGCGATTTGTCCTCATTTACCAGAAGAGAATTGTACTTGCCGTAAACCCAAAACGAGATTGATTGAAATTTGTATGGAGATGGCCAGAGTGACAAAACAATCAACAGTGTTTGTTGGAAATGCTCAAACTGACTTTCAATGTGGCGCAAATGCAGGCGTGACGACCTACGATGTGAATAATCACGAACATATGGATTCATTAAATTCCTGGATTAAGAAATCAAATGATAATTACTAGATCTCCATTAAGAATCTCATATCTAGGAGGAGGAACTGATTTCCCGGAATTTTATTTTCACGACTTTGGTTGCTCGATTGCTTCAACAATCGATAAATATGTGTATGTAATCACGAATGCATTATCGGATACATCAAGTGAGAGAATTCGGCTCAGCTATAGTAGTGTGGAGAGCTGCAATACTGTATCTCAAATTCAGCACCCTGTTTTTAGGGAGGTCTTGTCTCAATTTCAACACTTGCTTCCAGTTGCAATCTCTACATTCTCAGATGTGCCTGCAAGAAATGGATTGGGAGGCTCAAGCGCTTTCACTGCGTCCTTGTACAAGAATATGTTAGAAACATCTGGTCAGCCTTCAACTTCCGAACAAGTTGCCAGGTTTGCAATAGAAATAGAGCGCGACAAACTAGGCGAAATTGGGGGACACCAAGATCAGTACCAAACTTCTTTTGGTGGCTTTAATTTCTACCTATTTAAGAAAAATTCTGTCGAAGTAAGGAAAGACATTGTCAGTTCGTCTTTTTTAGAATTCTTAAGAGCTAGACAACTACTTATCTATTCTGGTTACACTCGAACCAAGATACCTAAACACAAGGATTCATCAGTAGAAAACACGAAGGTACTTGAGTCCATAAGAGATCTAACAGTTGCTACCTTTGAGTCAATTGAAGAAAACTCTGCAGATTTGCACATTTCATTCAATTTCCTACGCCAAGGCATAGACGAATACTGGAAACTAAAGGAAAGGCTGTCGCAGCCTGAATCAGAAGAATTGTTTAAAGAGATTAGATTTTTGCAAGGAAAAAAACTGGATTTTTCATATAAGTTACTTGGCGCCGGAGGTGGGGGATTCTTTTTAGTCCTTGCAGAAGAACAAACGATTGAGCTCATCAAAAACATGTTGCCAAGCAATCGATGGATCCAGCCAGGTTTCTCTAAAGAAGGTACCGAGGTAGTTGAGACAGTTTCTGGTGTGGTTAAAAAATAAAATTACTCAGGTACCGGTCGTAGGTATACTGAGAAATACTGTCCCTCGGCGTCATCTTCATCTTCGCCGCTTGTAACAATGCTTTTCGTACGTCCGCGTGCCGAGGTTCTACAGGAAGCAGGAGGCCATTCTTGCCTTCCTCAATTAAGTCAGGTGCCCAACCTGTTGAGGTGCATATAGGCGTCAGATTACAAGCCATACTCTCAAGCATTGGCAGTGGACCACCTTCCAAGGTTGAAAGGCTTAAGAAAATGTGATTTTGAGCTAAGTGATTTCTATAAGCAGAGTGGGAAAACTCCACGTAGGTGAAGTTACAAAGATTCTGCAGGCTGTCCCATTCTAATGAATTTTCCCATCCTCTTCCAATCAACGTAAACCGAAAATCTGGATTATGAGTAACAACATCGAGCAAAAGCGAAGGATTTTTCCGTTCTTTAAAATTTGAAACCAGAAGGACTCTGTTCAAATCGGGTTCGTCTTCCGGAGGAGCAAAAAAGGTAAAGTCGACCCCAGTGGGACAAACAGTGACCCTCTTCGAATCTATCCCTTGGTCAATTAAGGTTCGCTTTTCTGTTTCGTTAATGCAGACAATATCTAGATTATGAAGAAGGGACCACCTGATTATCCTGGAGGTTTCAGTGTGGGTGTAGAGCACCTTAATTTTCTTTCCCGGTGCAAACCACTTGGCTAATCTATAAACTCTAAGAAAAGTATCATGATTCACAAACACAAGATCATGAGCAAGGATAATTTCAATCAATGTCGTGAAAATAGATAATGGTCGGCGGAAATTGGTAATCACCAGCCTCGAGTCTCCCCTTTTTGCAATATCTCGCGCTATTCCACCAAGGACCCAGTCGTCAAAATCAATATTGGTAATTACTATAGAACGCATAAGTAGGATTCTACTCATGCATTCAATTAGACTTGGAATGCTAAGAAAATATCCTCAATAAAGAGCTCTCGGGTCGAATGCTGTGCTCTGCGTACAAGTTTACTAATGTTATTTGATAGGCTAGTGCCATGGTTTCTCGTAGTCGCTGGTTATTGCGAACAAAGAAACTTCTTTTAAAATTCCTTTTTTCTAAACCTTGCATGTACCTAACTGGAACCATCCGCCCACGGATAGTTCTTAGGCTAGTTCGGCGGCTACATTTTGTTTCTAGCTTGAATATATTGATTGAATTATTTGACCCAAATCAAATCCGAAGAAGAGTCGAAATTAGCTTGGCTAAGTGCCATATAGAGACCGAACTTTCGAATGTTTCTGGAACCTATATATTGGACATCAACGACCACCTAGGTTATAGGGTTTATGTAACGAATAAAGTGGATCAAGACATTATCCTGATAGGAAAAGCTTTAGATTTTTCAAACCAAGACATTTTCTTGGATATAGGTGCCAACACCGGCCTAGTTTGTATTCCCTTTGCAGTTCACTTTGACTGCGAAGTGATTGCAGTGGAAGCATCGAAATCTAACGCTGCTTTATTGCTCCAAAATGCATTTATAAATCAAGTGAAACTTCACCCACATGTAGTTTGCTTGACAGATGTTCCATTAAGTCTCCAAAAACCTTGGATTGAGATTTATGGTAGAAATGGTAATTCTGGAGCAACTTCAGTCTTCAGTGGGTGGAATCCGTCAAAAGGTCAAATGAGAGAAAGTATTTTGAGTGAATTGTCCCCAGCCAGTACCTTGGATGCATTGATTCCAGAGCAGATGTTAAACAGAATTTCATTGATAAAGATTGATGTTGAGGGATCAGAAGAAATGGTACTTAGTGGGTTCAAGAAGGTGGCGCAAGTAAAGGCGCCCATAATATTTGAATACCGGATTGATTTAAATGCGAAATTCCTTCATTCACAAGAAATAGGATTCATCAAGCAGTTGGAGCCCCATTTCAAACTGTATTCATACAAGGAAGTTCAAGGGAAAATCCTATTGTTTGATTTTGATATTTCGCGCCCACAAGAGAATGCAATTGGGTTTCCAAGAGAAAATTTGCAAGGGTATCTGTCAAAGTTTCTCTAATTGTTTCAGGAGTTTGCTTTGGGGTGAATCCTACTTTCACAATACTCTGACAACGCATGAATCATCCAGAGATGCGCTTCTTGAATTTTAGTAGTCTCCCGAGAAGGAACGACAATAGCCTCCCATGGGAATTCTGGTCCCGGACTGTAACTTTCGCCGGTAACTAGATATGTGGTGCAGCCAAGCTCATAGGCCGCATTCAAACCCCGCAATATATTGGGGGATTTACCAGAAGTAGAGAATCCGACCACGCAATCTTTCATTCCAGCTAATCCTTGAATTTGTCGAGCGAATACATTGTCAAACCCGTAGTCATTGCCAATCGCTGTTAGATTTGATCCCGAGTCAGAGAGTGAAATAGCTGCCCAAGGTTCATGATTCCGAGAGCACTTGCTAACCAATTCTGTTGCAAAATGGGATGCTTCCGCTGCGCTACCCCCGTTTCCAAACGTAACCAGCTTCCCCCCCTGGCCGAGTGATTGAACAATCTTTTCACCAAGAAGTTCAATTCTCGAAAGGAAATCTGCCGACTGCAGACTGGAAAGAAGGTTAGTTGTCTTAGACAAGGAATCTTGAAAATTGTATTTCTCCATGACTAGAGATTACCACGGGGTTGATTGACTACGTTGAACTCCCGAGACATATACTTATTGAATGAAGTCAGCGCTAATGATTGGTGAGGCAAGTTTTCTGGTAAGTCACCTAGCTGGATGTTTTCTAAGCCAGGAAAACAATGTGAAGACACTAGACGATTTATCGAGTGTAAGTTACACAAATATTCTGGAATTCTTGCCTAACTCAAGATTTGAGTTAGGCAAGCAAGATGTAAGGAAGCCCCTAAATGTGTTTGCAGACGATATTTCGAACTTCGATTGTCTGGGGTCACCAATTCAAATTCAATCAGATCCTGTAAAGAAAATTGAAACTAATGTTTTGGGAATGTCAAATGTGCTTCAAATTGCGGTTGAGAATTAATCTCGCCAAATACTGGAGTCCTGTGGGAACTTTGGTTAGCACGGCTGATTCAGAATCCTATGGAAAATCTATCAGAGAGTCTCTCGCAAACTGCGTTCCTGGTATGGCTCTAGAAAGGCATGAAATTCTAAAATTGAGGGATATGGTGAAGGATACATTCATGTATTTGCTGTCCAAAAACTCGGAGATTAACCATAGCAACTTCCGAAAAACTCTCGAGACAAAATTTATTGGTGAGACCCCAAGAATTTTGAAGAACAAACAACCGAAGGTCATAGCAAAACTCATTGAATACTGGCGTAGGCTAAATAACTTGGGTGCTAACAAATGAAAAAACTAGTAATCTTCAATATTGAAATGAATAAAGAAAGCAAATTTCTGTCAGCCAATATAGATTTAGTGGATTCATTTTCCCGATATTTTGATCCCATAACAGTTTACGCCACACACGTCGGAGTTTTTGATGAACACAAATACTTGCGAGTTATTGAGCTCGGTGGTGGAAATCGCACCAATAGAATCAAGGCAGCCTTCAAATTATCAATCGCGCTATTTAGAATTATTTACCACAGAAACGATACGGTAGTTTTTTATCACATGGTCACCAGAGTTCCTTCAGTTTTTGGAAAATACCTGAAGAGTTTCGGGGTACGTCAGTATCTTTGGTACTCGCATTCAGTAGCTGACAAGAATCTAGGAAAAGTTCTTCGTTACGTCGATCTAGTTTTCTCCCCCACCACGGATTCTTTCCCGTTAGTGACGAAAAAGCTAGTATGTGTCGGCCACGGAGTAAAAAGAGAAGGTTTTCCAAATCTAAGGAACAAAAATAGAAAAGGGGTAATTACGGTCGGCCGTGTGGTCCCAATTAAAAGAATTACTAACTACGTAAATGCTTTTTCTTCACTAGCTCCAGCATTCAAAGAACGTTTTACTCCCCTCGTTGTCGTTGGAGATTTCACTATCGATACAGACTATGCCAACACCATCAAGACCCAAGCATTAGATGCCGGACTTGAAGTGCAGTTTGTTGGTCAAGTACCAAGATCAGAGACCCCAGATTTTTTAAACAAAGCTAATTTCTACTTTCTTGGAACTCCTAAATCAATTGATAAGGCTTCAATTGAAGCGGCTATGTGCGGATGTATCATCTTGAGCGAAAATTTAGAAGCTGTTTCCATTCTTGGTCCTGAGGAATTTTTAGAGAAAGAAGGACGAACAGTAATTAGTCTAATTGATCAGTTGATGGCTTATGCTTCAATTCCTGATTTGGAGCTGGCAGAAATTCAAAAACAGATTTCTGAGTCATCAAAGACCAAAAATAATTTAGATAAAGTTGTGGACCGGATTGTAAAGAATATAAATGACAATTAGTCGGATTATAACCTTACTTCCTATCCGGTTTCCAACCGACAAGGCATACGGGGTCACCATTGCTGAAACGATGAATGCGGCTTCGACACTTGGTTATGTGGCAGAAGTCTGGTGTACATCAGATGTTTCTCCAGTACACGAAAGATTTTTGGTTAAGAGAATTACTTCAAACTTTCGTGGATCCAAGAATAGATTCGTAGAGAGATTTTTTTTCGAATGGAACAGACTCTTATTCATTGTAAAAGTTGCGTATAAAATGCCAAATTCTGAATCCATATTGATATGGAGTAGGGATCCTGTACTCAGTCTTTGTGTTGCTTTCGTGAGAAAAAGAGTTAACGTTTGCCTAGAATTGCATCACCCCCCAAGTCAACTCGATACAGCCGTTTTCAGGACAATTGCTGCCTTTATGTCCGTGGACCGGGATTCATTTAAGATTTTTACGCTAACGAGTAAACTCTCGGAGAACTTGCATAGGTGTTTTCTGCCATTCCTTGCTGGCTCAATACACATGGCTGCACCCGAGACTTTTTTTAATCTAGGCAAAGTTGATGTAGGTGGTAACAATTTGGTGCTCGGATATGTTGGAAAAGCTTACAGTAGTGGTAATGATAACAAACTGGGCGACTTGATTAGTCTTTTTCAGCAAGAAGCAAAGAACTTCCCTCAATTAAAGTTAGAGTTACTTGGAATAGAAAAAGAATTTGGGAATGAGCTTCTTCATTTGGTCGACAGCAGTCTATTAAATTCTTCACGTATTGAAATCGTCGGACACCTATCAAGAGACCAACTTAAGGAACGACTTCAACGAATTGCAATAGGAATTGTCCCCTATGCCAGTACAAGTTATAATGATTTCAGATTTCCCATTAAAATTGTGGAGTATGCGGCTGCAGAATGTGCTCTTTTATTGAGCAATACTGCTAACTTGAGATTGATAGTTGGAAATGCAGGAACCTATTTTGAACTTTCAAGTCAAGAATCTTTCCATGCTGCTTTAGTGGAATTAACTGAGAGCGCTGCGAGTTTAAGTTCAGCTCAGAAGAGAGCACGTATATGGGCCCAGGAATTCACATATGAAAAACGTATTGAAACAGTTCTTAACAAGTTCAAGAATCGCAGATAACTACTATTCGTTTTGGCAAAAGAAGACTAAGTTGGAACTATATCAATTAATGCGAATCACTGGATTATGGATTGTTGAAAAAATCCGAATCTCTGATTCCCTTGTCGTCGATGTAGATATCTGCCGTGGGCTTACCAAGATGAAGGGAATGGTGCTTGATTCCCCAGGAGTACAGTTGATTCCGGGTAAGGTCTGTCCAATCGATTCCTGTGGTACTTCCTCTAGCGGTAAATATAATTATTTGGTTACCAGATTGATATAAGTCATTCACTTTTCCAATTCGATCCATCAGTGGGGTTGCTTGTAAATAACTGGCTCCATCGGTTGAACACAGCGTGCCATCTAGGTCAAAACAATAAATTGCCATGGTTAGAGAGTAATGGGGTGAAAATAAGAAATTTTTGTTTTCATCCCGGGATTATCCGGCTTAGGCACCAGAACACAGGAATGACGCGGAAAAGAACAGACTTAAGCTTACTATGTCCGTTTTGTCCCCTTCCAACTACAAACTAGACTGGGATTCGTAGTAGGGGATAGAGGCAGCGACGGCTGGCTCTGTAGGACAAAACCGGTTAATGAAGGATCAATAAAGTGGTACTTAGCGTATGGACAGTTGCTGAACTGGGGGCTTTTTACACTGAGCACCGTTCAGAGCTACTCGCGCATGCCAATCGCGTCTTAAAGGATTCAGCCAAGGCTGAAGAAATCACCCAAGACTCACTCATTAAGTTCATGCTTGCTGCCCCTGAGCTTGAGTCTGAAGAACACGCCCTCTCTT
>JACCDK010470966.1_pt1 | contig 13492 bp, 12 predicted proteins | sample 7445871 | NCBI WGS metagenome assembly JACCDK01 (sample SAMN15323436, study PRJNA562643) | freshwater metagenome | isolation source: river surface water | place: USA:Blue River Watershed | collected 2017-08-15 | reverse complement strand
TTGGAGGGGGAAGTTTCTTCTGATGAATTAAATCAATTTATGCGAACTAAAATGCCAGCTTACCGAGTTCCAAGAAAGTACTTGTTTGTTCAAGAACTTCCTAGGAACGCGATGGGTAAAGTGACTAAAAACGAGTTGAAAAAGCTGTTTTAAAAGAAAACTTTTAATGCCAAATAAAAGGCACTTGGACAAAGCAAGCAGCCAAGTCCTGTGTAGAAAGTGGCAGTTAAGGCTCCATAAGGCACTAATTTTTGATCTGTAGCAGCTAATCCGGCTGCTACTCCACTTGTAGTGCCCATTAGACCGCCAAATACCATGGCAGAATGGGGATTATCTAAATGAATTTTTTTAGCAATCAAAGGTGTAGCAATCGTCACCGTTATTGCCTTAACTACACCAGTAGCAACGCTCAATGCAATCACGTCTGAACTTGCTCCAAGGGCAGAACCTGTAACCGGTCCAACGATAAAGGTCAAGGTACCCGCTCCAATCGTAGCTAAACTTTCTGCATCTGTATACCCAAAGGCGAGACCTATTAAAACGCCTAACACAAAGGAAAGGACCAGTCCTAATGCCAAGGATAAAATTCCCGCTTTTCCAGCCTGAACGATAACAGGAAAGCTAACACCTAAGGCAGTTGATACAATACAAAAATCACGGAACATGGAACCGCCCACTAATTTAAATCCACTAAAAATGGCTATATCTGCGATTCCTTTTTCTCCTCCAGTTACTGCTCCTCCATAATAAGCCAATACCAATCCTAGGGTAATAGCAATTGCAGAACCGGGGATTTTTTTATTGATTAAGCGAACAGAGATTAGTTCCGCAAAAATCATAATGATAGCAATGATTAAAAAACCGGTAATCATACCATTTTTTTCGAAAAAACTGATGATATCCATGCTTATTTACTTTTTAGGGTTGAAATAACTGGAACTAAAAAGAAGCCTAACACAACAATTCCTACACCAGCGATTAAGGGTAGAAGTCCATTATTAAAAGCTAATAATGCGTTTTGGCTGGCCGACATGGCAACAATCACTGGAATATACATATTACTCCAAAAGCTAATGCCTTCCTCAAAATTTGATTTGACATAGCCTTTTTTGTGTAAGAAATTATGTAGTAAAACAAGGAGTAGCATGGCAAATCCAACACCCCCAACATTTGCTTGAACTCCAATGAGTTCCCCAAGGAAATCGCCAAACAATTGTCCAGCAAGGTAACTAAAGGCCAAAAGGCCTAATCCATAAATTAACATATTCATTAATAGGTTTAATCAACGAATATAAACAATTTACTTGCTTAGTCGATAAAAAAGTAAACCTATCGTTAAAAAAATGATATTTCCGCTGAAGATAATTTTTTCAAGTAATAATAATTGTTCAAGCTTGTAAAATAAAGTTGGAAGGCAACCAAATAAAACCGTACTTGAAAGTACTGTAAAAACCATCATTTCGCACCAGGTTTCTTCTTCATCTGGATGATTTGAAATACCCAATAATTTAATTAATCCAATAGACGCCATCGCGTAAACATTTAAAACGATTAATTTGAAGTTCGGATGTGCATTTTTTGCGTTCATATTTTTTGTGTTTTAATAATACAAAGCTATATTTGTTAACCGCCAATAATTGGCGGTTAACAAATAAGATGAAAAATATTGATCGCTTACAGGAATTGAACAATTGCTTGTTAAAAAAGTCGTTTGAGCTTAATTATCAATCATTTTCATGTCATTTGGCCGATAAATATGATGTGAGTAATTATTCGGAACGAAGTTTTAATCGGGATATTAAAGAATTAAAGGAAAGGGTTGCAATTCGATTTCCACAATTGGAAATCGAATATGGTCAATTAATTCGCTATGCTCGTTCAAGCAATCGATATTACTATGTGCGAAGTGATATTTCTGCCTTTTCTGGATTTTCAGAAAAAGAATTGTCCCAAATTAGTCATTCGATAGATCAAAATCGGCATTTATTTACAGATGGATTGGGACATGGGATCTTGCAAAAATTGCAAGCAATTGGATTAGAAAATCGCTTATCGCGATTTAATCAAGATATTAAATGGCCTGTATTGCAATTGGTAAAAGATGGGGAGCGGTCGGGTGGACAATGGTTGGAATTTTTATTGGAAAAGATTTACAAGCAGGAAGTAGTTGAAATGGCTCACAAGGGTTTGAAAAAATCCTCTGCTGTAAAGCATGTAAAAGGTTTGCCTTTGATGATCAAGGAATATAATAATGGATGGTATACAGGATGGTATGTGTTGTTTTATCCCATTAAAGGAGAACATTTACTCATTCGGCCTCGGATAGATGATTTATGGTGTTTTGCTTTGGATCGTATTGTTGATTTGAAATCTGTTAAAGGGAATTTTCAAATACGTTTGAGTAATGATTTTAATCCCGTTGATTACTTTGAACACATCATTGGTATTTTTCGAAAGTCAACAATCAATTTTAAATTACATGAAGTACTTTTTAAAATTCAAAAAGATTCTTGGATCCGATTGTACCTTGAGAAGTACCCCTTGCATAGTAGTCAGGAGTTACATTTTTCTGAATCAGAATGCTTGGTAAAGTTAAGAGTTGAACTTACCAATGATTTAGAAAATTTTATTTTTCAATACCTAGATGAAATTCAAGTGCTTGAACCCAAAGACTTGAAGAATGATTTAAATGAGCGAATCCAAAAAATCCAAAATCAATAGATGTATTTTTTTTGATACCTTTGTTGGGATCATAACAGCATGAAAAAAAATCCAAGCTTATTGCATATTTGTTCTTATAGTTGGGAAACGGGCGGACCCGCTAGTTTCATTTTCAACCATGCTAAGTATCAAATTAGTCAAGGTGTTCAAATTGATATAGCAAGTGCTATGTATGCTTGGCAAACTCCTTATGAGGTTCCCAAAGGGGCAACTTTGTTTCCATTTAAAAAAAGCATTTTATCCCGTATTTTATCAGAATTTTCATGGTCATTGATTTTTTGGTTTCTTAAAAATAGAAATCGATACGATATTATTCATGTACATGGCTTGTGGCATTTTGGATCTATTTTGCCGTTTATAATCCCATCAAGAGCACAGAAAGTAGTTACGATTCATGGCTTTCTTGATCCATATGTTTTTCAAAAATCGGGTCTTGTTAAAAAAATATTTTGGCTACTTTTTCAGAAAAGTTTTCTTCGCAGAGCAGATAAATTACATGCCATGAATGAAGAAGAATATGAATACTTATTAAAGCTCTTTCCTGAAAAGAAAAATCAAATAGCATTTATTGGAAATGGAATTGAAGATCCTTTGAAGCAAACATATAATTCGACAAATCCAGAGCTTATTTCAAAGGTTGAACAATTTTTAGGTGACTCAGAACTTGTATTTCTTTTTCTGAGTAGAAAATCAGCTAAGAAAGGACTCGATATATTGTTGGAATCCTTTGCTGCCGCAGGAAGAGAATTGAACTGGAATGCCCGTTTGCTAATTGCTGGTCCGGATGATGATTATTCACCTTCTTTAAAATTATTTTTATCAATGTATGAGGGTAAAGATATTTTGGAACTTCCGCTAGTTTTGGGAGCAGAAAAAGATTATTTGTACAAAATTTGTCATTTAGTGGTACTTCCAAGTTACTCTGAAGGATTTTCAATTGCAGCCTTGGAGGCTATTGCTTATGGAAAATTAGCAATCTTAAGTAATCGTGTAGGGTTTGCCAATGAGTTGATACAATCAAATGCGGCAATCATTATTGAACCCACTTTCGAAAATATCAAGGAAGTATTTTTATCGATTAGTGATCTTAAAACGTTGGAATTTGACTATCAAAACAATGCACGTAACTTGTATTTGAAACAATATCAATATTTGGATATTTCGAAGAAATTTTTCAAATTCATCAGTATGTGAAATATGTGAATTACATAATAAACATATTTTTTTTTGCCCTTTAATTGAAATTTTAGCTGATTCGTAAAATAGTTCACTAAAATTTTAAGCCTATGAAAAATTCAATTTTTATTATGTGTATGTTTCTATACACATATTTAGTTGAATCAAAAGATATCGAGTTTGGGTGGTTAAATAAACAGACCCGTGTGTTTGAAAAATTTAATTTATCAAATCAAAAAATTTCTTTTTATTCAATTGAAGGCAAATTCCTTAGGGAAGAGGTTTTTTCAATGGAACGGGTAAATTTAAACGATATACCCGAGGCTGAAAATAATCAAATGAATGGATTTAAAGTCAATTCACATATTAATTGGTTTACACTGCCTGGGACCGGTTATGTTTATGAATATGATCGATTAAAGCATAAATTTTCCAGGATAGATTCCACTTTTTATCGAGGTTTTAATTTTCAATCATTTCAATTTTATCACAATGGAAAATTATTTTCACTTGGAGGTACTGGTTTTTGGAATGTACATTCCAATTTAGTTTTTTTTGATCCAAAAAATGGAGAATGGGAATTAGTAAAAACAAAAGGTGAATTAAAACCTGATAATATTTTATTTCAATATGTTGGGTTTAATGAGAAAACAAATAAAATTTATTTGATAGAATTGAAAGAAGAATATGAAGAGAATCCCACTACTTTATACAGATTTTTTGAATTAGACTTGAACTCTTTTTCGTGGAAGTTCCTTGGTACACTTGATTTAGCATATTTTCAGAACTATAAAATTAAATCATTTCAATCTTCCTGGTTGGATGGTCTATTTTATTTTCATGATCGTTCCGATTTTATACTTTTGGGAGATCCTGTTAAGAATGAGTTGTATATGTATACAGGAAATAAAAATGTTTTTTTTGGTGATGAATTAGCAAATTACAGTAAAAATGATACTATTTACAGTATTTTGTCTGATAAAACAAAGGGAGATATTTCAGTAAGATTTGATTTTATTACAAAAAAGGAATTGTATACATCTTTGAAGAGAATAAATAGTTTTTATGGTAAACCATTGTTGCCATGGGATACCAAAGATATTTCCTTAGGTTTCCTTTCAGTCATGATGCTAAGTGGTGGTTTTTATATTTTCAAACTTCGCAAAAGACAAAGATCTACTTATAAACGACAAGTTGTTTTAAGTCCGGAACAAAGTGTGTGGGACTTATTGCCTTCTTCTGGTAAGACCATTTTAGATTATGTATTAGAGCATGGATGTAATTATATGTTTACTACGGATGAAATATCTATCATTTTAGGGTGTGATAAAAAAGCGTTTGATACGCAGCGTCAATATCGTTCTAAATTTATTTCCAATTTTAATGCATTCTTTGAGGAAAATTTCCAAATTTCTAATGCTATTTATCGTATTAGTTCTGAGGAGGATAAAAGATTTGTTTGCTATCAGATATCCGAGGAGGCGTTATCAGAATATCGAAATTTATTAAATGGGATCAATTAACTATTTGTATCAGTAAATAGAAGATTTTTTTTACTTTTATAAGTAAAATCTAACTTTCTATGAAATCGAATGTACAATCAGTTTCTCGTAGAGACTTTGTGAAAAGTTCAGCTATATTAGCTGCTGCTCCTTTGTTCTCTAGTTTTTTCATTCATCGTCAATTGCCTTCTGATAAGGTTCGTTTAGCTTGTATCGGTATAGGTAATCAAGGTGCTAATGATATTTTTGCTATGGCTAAAACGGGCTTAGCAGAATTTGTTGCATTTTGTGATGTGGACATGGGCGCATCTCAAACATTGCCTGTATTACAAAAATATCCTGATGTACCTCGTTTTCAAGATTATCGTGAATTGTTCGATAAAAAAGGGAAGGATTTTGATGCTGTTTTAATCGGCGTTCCTGACCATTCACATTTTCCTATTACGATGCATGCCCTAAAGAGTGGTAAGCATGTGTATGTAGAAAAGCCAATGGCTAGAACTTTTCAAGAGGTTGAATTGATGATGGCTGCGGCTAAAAAATACCCTAATTTGGTAACTCAAATGGGTAACCAGGGACACTCTGAAGGAAATTATTTTCAGTTTAAAGCTTGGAAAGAAGCTGGTATCATTAAAGATATAACTGCTATGTCGGCCCATATGAATTCGCCAAGAAGATGGCATGGTTGGGATACGAATATTAAATCTTTTCCAGCGGCAGAAGCAATTCCATCAACCTTAGATTGGGATTTATGGCATGGAGTAGTGCAAAAGCATGATTACAATAAGAATTTTATCAATGGTCAATGGCGGTGCTGGTTTGATTTTGGTTTAGGTGCTTTGGGTGATTGGGGTGCTCACTTAATGGATACAGCCCATGAATTTCTAGAATTAGGTTTACCAACGCATATCAATATGTTACGTGCAGATGGACACAACTCTTTCTTCTATCCACAATCTTCTACAATTCAATTTAAATTTGAAGCCAGAAAAAATATGCCAGCGATGGATATCACCTGGTATGATGGAATGAATAATTTACCTCCGCTTCCTGCAAACTTTGGAAATTCTGTATTAGATCCAAACATTCCTGCAGCAAGCAATGGTAAAATTCAAGCCTCAAATTTAAATCCAGGTAAGATTATTTATGGCAAGGAATTGACCTTCAAAGGTGGTTCTCATGGATCTACACTAAGTATTTTAGGAGATGCAGCTAAAGATTTGAAATTGCCAGAAGTTCCTCAATCACCTTCAAATCATTACGCTAATTATTTGAAAGCATGTTTGGGTCAAGAAAAAACACGTTCACCATTTGCTGTAGCTGGTCCATTGAGTCAAGTATTCTCCTTAGGGGTTATTGCACAAAAATGGAATGCTAAATTAGATTTTGATCCGGTGAAGAAACAAATCACTAATCATAAAGAAGCCAATGCAATGTTAAAAGGTCCAGCTCCAAGAAAAGGTTGGGAAGACTATTATAAGGTGTAAGTGAATATCGATTTTTCTAAATAATTACACCTTTTTGAAAATACAATTTACATGAGGATTTTTATTTTACTTTCGTTATTTTTCCTAGTTTCATGTTCTAAAGATATCGAAGTTGTAACACCAATAGCATCTCCTAATGTAGTTAAAAGTGATAGTACAAGTTCGTTTCTCATTAAGGAGTATTTGTTTGATGTGACCATCCAACAGTACCCTAATTTATATAATGGTTTTAGAGATTTGACAACCGGGTTTTCTGGAGGCCTCGACGGTTCAATTTCAGGTAGTATGATGTACGAAGTAAATGGTATACAACACATTATTTTAACCCCCAACTCCCATATTCCTGTGCCACCAATTCATTTGATCAATAAAGGAACTAAATGGGAATATGAGAGTTCATATCCCGAGGGTTCTATGGATGGTGCAAGGAATTATGCTATATTAGATAATAAAGGCACAATTGCGTATGCTAATAGTGGAACCGAAGCGGTATCCCCATGGCCATTGGGTGATATATTCATCGTAAAAACCATTGGAGATAAGTTAGAATGGAAAAAAGTCAGTCAACACAAAATGTTTTATCATTCTGTTAGTGGAGGTTATTTGGACAGTGACAACATATTAGATTTAGTTGCAATTCACATGGGTGGTGACGCAGCGAGTTGGAAAGGCGATGACGGAGTAGTGACTTTTTTGAATGATGTTGAGCCTATTGGTAAGAATTTTTTACCCACATCAGAGGAATTAAAAGATGTTATTTGGCCAGGGGTTCATCATTCAGGTTCAGTTTTAGTTTCAGATATTGATGGAGATGGTAAATCAGAAATAATTAGAGGAGATTACGGGTTCAATAAGGATTATGCTAATGCGAGGTATAGTTTTGCAATTTACAAATATGATTCTCAATACAATCGATATAAATTCTATAAAACTCCATCAGATTTAGGAATATTTGATGTAGAAAAGTTTGATAATCAAGGATCAACATCCATGAAAACCGTATTATTCAATAATGATTCCTTTGTAGATTTAGTGATTGCCTCGGAAGGAATAAATACTTGTGGGATTCAAGTTTGGTATAATGACGGAAAAGGTAATTTTACACCCGGTGATTATAAAATATTTAAAAACTTAGATTTGCAATTTAGAGAGTTTGAGGTTGGTGACATAAATAAAGATGGTAAAATGGATATATTTCTACATCCAATGAGTTATGGTGTGCCATCCCCATCTAAAGTGGATTTAAAACGTTTTATATTACTAAATGAGAATGGCAAAATGAAACAATTTGATAAAGATTTAATTCTACCGATGAATCCACATGTATTAAAAGGGTTCTTTATTGGGGATAAATTCAAATTAATGGGACTAATAGGTATGGGGGACTTTGGTAAAAATGAAAGTTTTAAACTATATGATATGGAATTTAAATTAAATTAATATTTTTTCGTTTAAGTAGATTCCAAACTATTCAAAAACCTTAAATGGAATTTTAAATTCCTTTTGTTCAATTTTCTTTTTTTGAATTAATTGAAGTGCAAATTCAATGGCTCCTTTACCTTGCTGTTCAGCATCTTGGATAATGGTGGCATCTAAATTGTGGGCTTGAACAGATTTTTTTGCATCGTCGATGCCATCAACACTTACTACAATTACTTTATCTTTTAATTTTCGGTCCAATAAGGCCTGTAAAGCACCTAGGCCCATTTCATCGTTATGTGCAAAAACTCCGTTAATTTGTTGACCATGCAATTGAATCCAGTTTTCCATTAAAGACATCGATTTTGCACGATCCCACTCACCAGTTTGTGTGGCTAAGACCTTTAAGTTTGGGTATTTTTTCAAAGCGTCTTTGGCACCTTGATCTCTATCTAATTGAGCGGCTTGTCCGAGGTAACCTTGAATAATGACAATATTTCCTTTCCCATTTAATTTTTTTGCTAAAAAGTCGATTGCCATTGATGCCGATTCTTTATCATCTGAGCCAACCCACGCATCAGGGACTTCCTTGGTGGAAGAATTTACGTTAACAATCGGTATGCCGGCTTGTTTGGCTTTTAAGACAGCAGGAGAACTGGCCTCATATTCACATGGATTTAATATGATGGCATCAACTTGTTGATTAATGAAATTCTCCACTTGCTCTACTTGTTTGATTGCCGACCTCTCTGCATCAACTACGATTAATTCAACTTTGTTTTCTTTTGCATATTTTTCTAACGAATTGGAAACTTTTAAAATGAATTCGTTTTGAAGGCTTAGCATCGAAACTCCAATTCGGATGGTGTTTTCGTCTTGTTTGCTTTTTCCACAGCCGAAAAGTAAAACGGATATGAGCAATAAATAGGTAAAAATATTTTTCATGTTAATTGGTTGATTTTTGGTACAGTCGATCAAATAAGACAGCAAGAATAATGATGCCTCCCATGACAACTTGTTGCCAATAGGCTGAAATATTTAATAAATCTAATCCATTATTAATAATTCCAATAAAAAAAACTCCAATAAATGTTCCTAACATACTTCCTTTTCCTCCCTTTGTGCTGGTACCACCGATGATGACAGCTGCAATGGCATCTAATTCGAAGCCTAATCCAGCATTGGGTTGACCCGTATTAATTCTTGCAGTTAATAAAATGGCAGCAATTGCAGCAAACAATCCACTTAAACTATACACTAAACATTTGATTTTATTAACGGAAATTCCTGATACGTAAGCAGCCATTTCATTGCCTCCAATAGCTTTGATATACCTTCCTAAAATGGTTTTGTCTAATAAAAAAGTGCTTAAAACGAATGTAATAATTAATAATAAAATGGAAAAGGGGATGCCCGCAAGATCTCCATTTCCAATTTGATTAAAAGCAGGAAGTAAATTTGAAACCGGTTTACCATCACTGATTAATAAGGCTAATCCTCTACCGATAGTCATGCTACCTAAAGTAACAATGAATGGTGGAACTTTAGAAAAAACGGTAATCAAACCATTGACTGTTCCAATGGCTGTACCAACGAGTAAAGCAAAGAAAATAGAACTCATTAAATTGCCAGTGTCAGCTTGGGCAAATTGGGCGGCAACTACACCTGCTACTGCTAAAATGCTTCCGAGAGAGAGGTCAATACCACCTGCAATAATGACAAAGGTTACACCAAAAGCTAAAATGGCATTGACGGAAATTTGATTTAGGATCAACAACAAGTTTCGTCCTGTGGCAAATTGTGGAATTTGACTTGAAAAAAGAATACAGGTCAGAATAAGTGCCAAAAATATGCCTCCGAATTGACTGTTTTTTATAAAATTAATGACTTTATTCATGTTATTGCATGGCAAAGTGAATGATGTTTTCTGGATTTATATCTTGTTTTTCTAAAGTAGCGGTTTGTTTTCCTTTCGAAATGACTATTACACGGTCGCTTAAATGAATCAATTCTGGTAAATCAGATGAAATAAGTAAAATAGCTTTGCCCTTAGAGACCAATTCATTCATTAATACATAGATTTCATGTTTTGCGTTAACATCTATTCCTCTTGTAGGCTCATCTAAAATAATTACCTCTGGATTTGTTTGTAAGACCTTGGCAAGTACTACTTTTTGTTGATTGCCACCACTTAACTGATGAACAGGTTGGTTTTTGAATAATCGTTTGATGGAAAATTTCTTTATTTCTTTTTCACTTTGTTCAACTTCTTTTTGGTTTTGTAGAATGCCAAAATGTTGATAAGTTGATAGACTCGATAGGCTAATATTTTCAGCAATGTTAAATTGAGGGATAAATCCAGATTCTTTCCGATCTTCTCCTAGGTAAGCAATTCCTGATTTTAAGGCTTTTTTTGGCGAATTTACTTCAACTTTTTCACCATGAAGGAGGATGTCACCTTCTTTCTTTTCCCGAATTCCTGCAATTGTCATTCCGATTTCTGATCGGCCAGCGCCTACTAAACCAGCAATTCCTAAAATTTCTCCTCGATGTAATTCGAAATTAATTCTCTTGAATTTGTTTGAAAGGTCCGACAGATTTTTAACCCTTAAAATTTCATCTGAAATGATATTGGTTTTTTCAGGAAAAAATTGCGGGATATCCCTTCCAACCATTTGAGCAACTAATTCGTTTGTACTTATTTGGTCGACAAGGTTAGTTGAAATTAATTGGCCATCTCTTAGTACAGAAATTTTATCCGAAAAGGAAAAAATTTCTTGCATTTTGTGTGATGTAAATAAAATTCCTACTTGTTCATTTTTTAATTTTTGAATGACTTGTTTAAATATAAGTAATTCTTGTTCAGTTAATGAAGAAGTGGGTTCATCCATCAATATTAATTTTGCTTTTTGCGAAACTGCACGAATGATTTCGACCAATTGTTGATTTGCGATGGATAAATTTTTTACTAATTCTGTTGCAGAAAAAGCACAATTGAATTCATGTAATAGTCCATTGCAAATTTCTCTACTGTTCTTTTTTTCTTGGCCTAAAAAAATATTCTCCTCCACTGTCAGTTCAGGCACGAGCATTAATTCCTGGTGAATCATGGAGATTCCAGATTGAATGATTTCCTGTATTCCCTGTTTACCTCTTTTCTCATGCAAAAAAATCACCTCTCCATGTGTAGGAGAGATGATTCCAAAAATTGTTTTCATGAGTGTCGATTTACCTGCTCCATTTTCACCGATAAGGCTGTGGATTTCACCAGGATAAATATCGAGAGAAATGTTCTTTAGTACAGGAATCGTTTGGTAGGATACCGAAATATTTTTTAGTGAGACCAATTCACTCCCGTGTCTTTCCATTGTTTTGCATTTGCTGATTCAATCACTGCTTCACAAACCTTTTGGGTTTCAAGCGCGTCTCTAAAAGTTGGAGAGCAGGCTTGATTTTTTTCTAAAGACAATAGGAAGTCGGCTACTTGGTGTACAAAACTATGTTCATAACCAATGATTAAGCCTGGAACCCACCATTTATCCATGTATGGTTGATCACCATCTGTTACTAAAATAGATTTCCAACCTCTTACAATGGAGTCATCGCTGTGGTCAAACATTTCCAAACGATTTAAATCGTGTAGATCCCATCTTAAAGAACCATGTTCTCCATTGATTTCGAAGGTATAAAGTGCTTTATGTCCACGTGCATATCGAGTAGATTCGAATAGTCCAAGGGAACCATTGTCAAAATGGCAATGGAAGATACAGGCATCGTCGATGCCTACTTTTTGTTTTTCTCCAGTGGCTGCGTGGGTTCTTTCTTTTACAAATGTTTCAGTCAATGCTGAAACATCCTTAATTCCTCCATTTAACCACATTGCGGTATCGATGCAGTGTGCTAATAAGTCGCCCGTTACTCCAGAACCAGCAGCTTCAACGTCTAAACGCCAAGTGCCGGCACCCCCTTGAGGTACATCTGGACTGATCGTCCAATCTTGTAAAAAGTTAGCGCGATAGTGAAATATACGTCCTAATTTACCTGAATCGATGATTTGTTTAGCCAAGGTTACCGCAGGTAACCTTCTGTAATTATACCAAACGGTGTTTTGTACCCCAGCAGCTTCTATGGCTTTTACCATCGCTTCGCCTTCTTCTAAATTTCTTGATAAAGGCTTTTCACATAAAATCATTTTACCAGCTTTTGCAGCAGCAATGGCAATTTCAGCATGTGTATCATTTGGTGTACAAATATCTACAGCGTCTATGTCATCTCTGGCAATTAAAGCTTTCCAATCTGTTTCATAGGAAGCATAACCCCATTGTTCAGCAAAGGCCTTTACTTTCGACTCATTTCGAGAGCAAACAGCCTGAAGAACGGGTTTGTAGGCTAAATCTGGGAAAAAATTTTGTATTCTATTATATCCATTGGAGTGGGTTCTTCCCATGAAACCAGTTCCAATTAATCCTATTCTTAAAGTTTTCATTGTTAAATACTGTTTAATTGATTAACTCCAACCATGCGCATTGCGAACTTTGATCAGCATTGCTAGAATGTCATTCCAAGTTTCTTGCTTCATCATGACTTCATTAGAGAACATACAACCATCCCAACAGATATGCTTGAATGCTTTCGTCAATTCTCCTTTTTCATCTCTCAGCCAAAGTCCGGCATCTTCTACAACACTTAATTTCCCGTTCGGGTCATTTGCTTGACAATGGCGGCCGGTTTTATCATGTGAGCCTGTTCCATGAACGGTTCCATCATTTTGAGCAACGTGGAAATCGATGGTCCAAGGTCTCAATGCTGCAGTAACCACTTTTAAGGCATCAACCATTACTGAACGATCTTTCCAATCGTAGTTATCGGGTAACAAGCGATGCTCAGGAGCATTATATCCCATCGTATATAATAAGGTATGAGACATATCAGCTTGGAAACCGATATTTGGACGATCTACGGCCTCTAAAGTTTGCACCATGTGTTTCCAAGAGTGCATTCCACCCCAGCAAATTTCTCCTTCGGCAGCTAATTGTTCACCATAATCGGCAGCAATATCGCAGGCTCTTTGAAAAGTTTCAACAATTTTTTTATTGTTTCCAGCAGGGTCTTTTGCCCAATCAGAAACTCCAGCAGCAGTATCAATACGAATTACGCCGCTTGGTCGCATGCCAATTTCTCTCCAAT